>Ga0316579_10000088_pt1 | contig 23883 bp, 19 predicted proteins | sample J5NA_2_FD_203074 | JGI IMG/M metagenome (GOLD analysis project Ga0316579, IMG submission 203074) | Rhizosphere microbial communities from salt marsh grasses in Alabama, United States - J5-7_160517rDrA | ecosystem: Host-associated > Plants > Roots > Rhizosphere | place: USA: Alabama | collected... | reverse complement strand
ACCAAAGCATTTGATACTGTGTTCGAATCCTCAAATATTCACATCATTCCGACACCCATTAAGGCACCGAATGCGAATGCTTACACTGAGCGTTGGGTGCGCACGGTACGTCAGGAGTGCCTTGATCACCTATTGATTATGAATGAATCTCACTTGCGCCGGGTATTACAGGAGTTCATAGCATACTACAATGCCCGGAGACCCCATCAAGGGCTCGAACAGCAATCCCCAATTCCTCGTCCAACAACTGTAGCAACCGGAACAGTCAATCGGCGGACTATTCTTGGCGGTATCATCAATGATTACTATCGCACGCCGGAGTCGCGAGCAATTTACCTCACATAACTTGATTGGAACTGAACATGATACTCGTCCTCAATAACAAATGGGGATCATTTTGGCACGGCTGTTGTCGTGAGAACAACCCAATTCGAGGCCTGATTCGTTGAAAAAGGTGGGTGGAGAACCTTCTCAGAGATCGTGATTATCGGTTGATTCCCATTACCAAGGAGAAGTTACTGCACCCGTTCGCGGATCAAAAAGACGATCTAGGTTTTTGCATAGTACGGGCTTTGTTAAAGTCTTTGGTATCCGCAAAAGCCTAGTCAAGACCCTGGTGGATGGCTTAAAGCGCCCCGACGGGCCTATTTCAGCAAGATTCCAAGACCTCAACCAGCATTTCAACCATCAATCAGAACTGACCAGTTGCTTGTGTAAGACCGCACCCAGATGATTACTATCCAATCTTAACACCTCTTCTAACTGTTCCTGAGCAGATTTATAGTGACCCAACCCGATCTCGCCTAACGCAATCATATAATGACAATGAATGCGATTTCTTTCATTGAGATTTTCGTCAAACACCAAGAAGTTAGGCAAAGAGATTGCGAAGTAATCAATCTTAACCTCATCAATCATATGGCTTTGCCCATAATCCACTAGTTTCTGGAAGATTTTCTGTGCTTCGGCTAGTTGGCCCAGCTTTTTACGCGCCAATCCTTGATAGAAGATCATATCCGGTGGCTGGTCGTTATAAAACATCGCTGACGCCGGTTCGCTCAAACCATCGGTCGCACGTTCAAACCATTCCTCGGCCATCTCCCATTCCCCCAACCCCTCAACAGCACAACCAAGGTAATAGAAAATATCATTTTCTTGTGCGCCAAAAAGCTTCCCCTCACCCAGATTGATCGGATAGTTCTGAGCACGCTCAAGGAATTGAATGGCCTCTTCATAGCGGCCTCGCTCAATGCTTTCCCGCGCCAATTCCACAAGTGAAATAACATATTGTCGGGTGACTTTACCTTCACCACCCTCCCAGGGATGGAAATTCCGATCCATGATAAGGTCCAACGCCTCACCTGGCCTATTCATCAAGTTGAGTAGTATAACGCGCTCAATCGCCAAATCATCTCTCTGATCAACAAGGTGCAGGTGTTTTTCTAGGATGGCCAGGCGCGCTTCCGGAGATCGGTTCATTTTTTTATAGAGTTGGTCTAGCTCAAACAGGACACGAGCATCATTCTCGTCCAGTTCAAATGCCTTTTCCAGGCTGGAGAGCGCTCGCTGAGATTCGTTTAGCTTGTTATAGTAAGCCAGACCTAGATTGCGATGTACAGTTGGAAATCGGCCGTCTAGAGATCTGGACTGCTCCCAGGAAGCGATCGCCTCTTTGTAGCTTCTGTGCCCATACCAATAGTTTCCCAAAAAATACGAGGCGCGTGAATCACCCGGATTCATTTGCAGTGCTGTCGTCAAGGAGAGAACATCCTCCAACCGGTTTGGAAAACAGTAGTCTGTGGAAAGTTCAGCTGCTTCCTGGAACGCCTTCTCTGCTTCATCCATTTCACCTGCCTGTTCATATATCCAGCCCAGCGTATATTTCAGCATCGGTGTGATTCTACTGGCTCGATTCAGCATATCCACTGCATCTTCAAACAAACCTGCGTGCGTATAATCGAGAGCCAGTTCGATTAGGGTGTCCGCATTCATGTTTGTAATCTGTTTGAATGTCGCATCACCAGTTAGCAGATGTTTCTCCCACAGCGCGCCATACTCGATACTATCAACCCGTGAGGCTTTTTCTGCCACCTCTAAGGCATCTTCCCGCCTCCCTTCACGACGTAGTAGCGCCGTCATCAAGTGGCGCGCCTTGTGGAAGCGGTCGTTTACCATTAAGGATCTTTCAACCAGTTCTAGAGCCTCTTTGGTTCGACCACCTCGGCTTGCCAGCCGCGCAAGCTCAAAAAAGGCTGGGGCTTGCCAGGCGCCATTCCACGTCGCCTTATAAAATGCGTTGTATGCTTCTTCAAAGCGGCTCTGCATCTTGAGTGACAATCCCAGATTGTAGAAAGGTTCGCCATCATACGGATTGGGATTACGCAGAGTCAACCTGTTAATCGCACGTCGGAAATAGGATTCCGCCTCGGCAAACTTGCCCCGCCGGAACAACAGCAGGCCCATCGCATTGTTACAGCGACTATCACCTGGATCGCGCCGGAGCGCCTCATCGTAGTACTCTTCAGGGACATAAGTTGCGTGACGATACTGTTCAAGATGCAAACCATTCAGATACAGCTCCTCGATGCTGGCGATCTCTTGCGGTGGTTTCGCCGCTTCGGCCGGATCAGGAATAGCTGGTTTCATATCGGGCAACGGCGAGTAGGATATCAGTTCTTGCCCCTCAACATCTACGCGCAGGGTGAGCATTTGTGGTGTGATGTCCGGTGCAAGTTGGACAGTCTCAACTAGGGCTTTCTGTGGGGTCAGCTCGATTTCTTTTTGATAAACAGGATGATCCCCTGCAAGCAAAGTCAACTCTACTATTCGCGGAATGGTCACATACACACCGAATGTCGCCTCCCCACCCTTCATCCCTAAATTGATGACGGCATCACGCGAGGCGTTTTTCGCACCACCAACTTCTTTGTAAGGCAGAAAGACCTGGGTAAAACATTTTTCTTCTCCTGGCTGCAGCCAGGAGAAATCAGGCTGGTTATCGGTATAGGCGCCGCACATCAGCTCAATATAGGGCCCATCCTCATCTGTAAGTTGTCGATCCCAGCTTTGGCCGAAATCGCCGCAGCCCCAGGTCCATTGTTTCTTGCCTGGCACTTCATGATGGTTGGCCACATGCATCATACCAGCCTGCTTTCCATGGTCATAACAACCGACAAAATCATAGTCTGAGTGGTAAACCATGTAGGAGGTAGGGACGGGGATATTCTTATAGAGGCTGATGTCAGTTCCAGGCGCATAATCCACCTTATAGTAGGTTCCGGTTGCGATCGGAAAATCAGAGACGTCTCGCTTTCCATGGTCCATCACGGCGTGAACATCAGGTGGAAAGATAGATTGGTAATCATCGTTCACAGAGACTGCAGGGTTAGCCCACCACAAAAAAGTCTGCGGAACTGTTGTACGATTGTAAAGCTGCACGTTAACCTCGAAATAGGCGCGACCGGGGTGCAATGTAAAGCCGTGCATGCCTTTGGTGTGAAACATAGGCTCGATTTCCGCACACCAGATTGTTTTACTGCCGTCTGCATTCTCCTTAATGCGCCAATCAACAGGCGAAAAAGTGGTCGGCCGATGATGCTGGGGCCAATTAAATTCAATCCCACCCGAAATCCATGGCCCTGCCAGACCTACAAGTGCTGGCTTGATAACCCGGTTATAATAGACGAAGTAGTAATCATTGGTCTTGTCCAAAGCCAGCTGCAAACGCCCACCGATTTCCGGTAGGACCATGAGCTTAAGATAGCGATTTTCAAGAAAAACGGCCGTGTACTCCCTCTCATACTTCTCGTCATAAATACGATCTATCATTGGTAAGGGGTAGACTACACCACTGCTGCCTTGATAGACGCGTTTCTCCAGAAACATGGGGTTCTTGTCAGGTTCGCCAATCCGATAAGTCGGAATCGTCACCTTCTCAGACCAGCACTTTACTCGATCAACGTACATATTAGTTTGTCGAAACCGGTCGACTTTCAATTAAGATATCTCTTGTACTCGTGAAATGTTTCGTACATCACCAGAAGGTTCTCAACCGGCACATTGGCTACCACGTTGTGAACCGTATTAAAGATCCACCCACCCCCTGCGCGAAAATCCTCAATGCGCGCACGAACTTCGACACGGACTTCATCCGGAGTGCCGAACGGCAGCGTTTTCTGTGAATCGATAGCGCCACCCCAGAATACCAATTGTTCGCCAAACTCCCGTTTCAATTCAACCGGAGTCATGTTTTTCGCTGCCCATTGGATAGGATTAAGGATGTCAAAACCGGCATCAATAAAATGCGGAATCAAAGGCATCAGGGAGCCGTCGGTGTGCATGAATGTCTTCCATGTGGTGTTATCATGAATCCAATCATTGAGTTGTTTGTGAAACGGCTTAAACAACCTCTCGTAACTCTTAACCGAAATCAATGGGCCGGACTGCCCGCCAAAGTCGGTACCCGTCAGAAAAACGACATCCACCTTGTTGCCAACCACTTCAAATATTTTTTGTAGATTCTCTAAAGCGATCGCGCACTGGTATTCGAAAATTTCATAAACATACTCTTGCCGGGTGAGGGTGCTTATATACCATTCTTCCATATCGCGAATTCCCTTTGGGTTTTTGAGCCAGGGTGCGGGCACCAGGGCGATATCACCGAATGCCGTGCCGCCGAAATTAGCATAAACGGCTTTATCCGTCCCCTCATATAACCTGTCGACTTCGCGCTCAAAATAGGCCAGATCCTCCGCGGAGATAGGCTTAAATTCTTCCAGATTGTCTTCAAGGTTGAGATTGTCATCATCCAGGGGTGGTTGGCGCACGATCGAGTCAAAGAAGTATGTGTCTTTCGGCATAATGGCGCTGGGGGGGACTGACGTATCGCCTTCCGGCCACATCAAGATGCTTCCATCCGGCTCCGGCTTGGTATTGTAATACTCGGGAACGAGAACGGGTGTACCATCAAAATACTCCCACTCCTTCCAGTTTTCACACTTATAGCCGAACATTGTGGCCGGTGGATTGACTCCCACGACATCTCCGCTGACAGCTTCCAGCAAATCCATTTTTATCTCACCTAAGTTCTGGTAGGGCTCAATGATCTTGACTGGTGTTCCTGGGGGGTCTAGTTGCAAAGCCTGACGCAGCTTGTAGACCATCTGCACGTGCATGCCGGTCTGAAAACCAGCACCTAAATCCAATGGAATCTGATCCGGTTCTTGGTGATTCAAGGCAGTTCGTACACGTTCACGCGAATTCACAATCTACGCTCCATTATTGATTGAATCTCAGCTCAAGCACTTGTCTAACCATTACTTCAATTAGCCCTTAACTTGAGTTCTCCGTTCTCTTGTAACGTTTTTCTCCGCGCCTGAATGCGTTCAATATCGATTGGATATGCCCCATATTCAAGAACAGTCTGGTACATCTTCACAGCATTCTCGGCCGAAATAGAATCATGTACTTCGCTGGATGAGCCAATAAAAATGCCACCCTGAGGTCCGATCACTTCTACCAGTTCAAGGGTCTCATCTTCCACATCACCCAGGGTTCCATGCGGTAATGTTTGCATGCAGCAGACATTGCCAAAAAGCAATTTATCAGGGTACGCTTCACGGATGGCAAAAATATCGTTACAGCCGTTGCGTTCAATGGGATTAAGCGCATCAGCTTCAAGTTCGTCGAATATCAGCGGTAGGAAGTTACCGTACCGTCCGTCTGTATGATACATGAACTTGTAGCCTTTTTCTTTGATCGGCTCTGATATCCATTTCCACCGCGGCAGCCCTGCCTCGCGAACAAATTTCGGGCTGAATATTGGCCCTGTACTGCCGGCAATGTCCTCACCCATAAACATCATCGGCGTGTCCGTTACCTCGGCATAAGCCCTGGCGATATAAGCTGAGAATAAACCCGTACAATCCATAATGTGTGACAGCAGCTCGGGGGCGTCGTAAATAGCCAAGGCGAACAACTCCATATCCATATACGAATAGGCATCAGTGATTGGCCCTTCTACTGCACCAATGAAAACCACATCATGCGCAAAGGCGACTTCCTGGATCTGGCGAATAACCGGCTGGTACCACTCTCTAACATCCTCGTAGACTGGTTTGTTGGGCATGTGTTTTTCAAGCTCTTTTAGCGTCTTAAACGGCCGTTCGGAAATCCAGGCTGTTTCTCCTGCCTGTCGAACTCCCCAATTGTCAGGATTGACGCCAAAAAACCGGATCCAGTTTACAATTTTTGCTCCCATCCAATGGTCGACGGGATCGTAGACAACGCGCGTCGCATCTACACCACTGTTTTTCCAGGCTTGAGCGTTCACCTCTAGTAGTTCGTCAAAATCATACTTACGATCAGGATCGTAACCACCATACTTGATCAGGATCTCCTTGTTATCCAGGAGATCATAAGTCATAATGCGGTCGACTGGCTCCCATGCTATACCTTTCTTGAAACGTTCCAGGTTGTTCATGCACTACCCCTTTTCATCTTCTGATAGACCAATCCTCTTCTACTGGAAACAGTTGTTCACCAGTCCCTAAAGTTATGGACAAAGACCACGACCTGATCTCATCAGGCTCAATCATCGCCACGCGCTGTTTGTCCCAGGCAATGGCAAGACTGTCATAGTACCCGGTCATTGGCTCCAACGCGATGACCGTCTCGTGGCTGATCCTGCCATCATCTATCCATAACCCTAAATAGGGGATTACGTCAGGATCCCATTCAAGGAGTAGCCAGTCCCCAAAAGTTTGGCGAACCAGTCCAGCCCAACCTATAGACATATCTGGTGGAATAAAAAACTTGCGCGCTTGATGACGTGAAGCGGGGCCAACTGAATCGATTCGCACGCGCTTCCCCTCAAAATTTGTCGCCTCAGGCCAGGCAAAACGCGTCTCCGCTTCTCCCCAACCCCATTCCTTTGGAAGTACATTGCAAACTTCAACAACCTCAGAAGGTAGGATTATTTGCGCCTCATAGTCGCAATAAAACTGCGGGTGGGCGGACCATAGATAAGGCACAGGCTCCTGCTCAAGATTATGCAATTCATACTGCATTAACACGGTATCCCTGTCTGGGCAGGTCAATGTGCGCGTCAAGCGGTAGCGCAGCGCGACGCCGTCGACCGAAAATCTGAGAGCACCCGCCTCAGCTTGCTCTTGCGTCCAGAACAAAGGCCACACCTCCCCGTGATCCGGCAGAGGTACGCCACGGTTGTTACCTGGAGCAGGATATTGGCAGGCCACAATCGTAGGGTACATTTCATCCCAGCCACTCATATCCTGTTCGACGAAGCTGGCGCCGTAAGGAACTTTTTGAAACGTCCGCTGTCCGGGCCCAACCAACCATTCACGCTGCGTGCGTTTGTCAAATAGTGATACGATCTTTGCGCCGATACTCGGGACGACGATGATTTTTATTGCCCTGTTTTCTAGTGACCAGGCTTTCTGGCCGAACCAGGAACCCTCGGTGATCTTGACGTCCATTTTATAACCAGCATCCATACCAAAGTTACAGCCGCTCAATACCCCCGGTAGGAAGGATCCTTGATGGTATTAACCATCGCCCAAAAATTTTCAATTGGCGTATCAAGCTGGACATGATGGGTAGGACCAATGATCAGGCCACCATCCTTGCCAATTGTTTCCAGGCGTATCCGCACTTCAGCTTCAACATCTGCTGCTGAGCCAAACGGCAGCGTATGCTGTTCGTCAATTGATCCCCAAAAACAGAGCCGGTCTCCATATTCCTGCTTTAGTCGGACCGGGTCCATACTCGCTGGTTGAATAGGATTAAGTACATCTAAACCAATTTCAATGAGGTCAGGGATAATGGGATAAATCAAACCATCCGAATGGTAAGCCACTTTTACCTGGGGATTGATCGCCTTCAACTCACTGATAAAGTTGGCCATGCGCGGCTTTAGAAATTTGCGCCACATTTTAGGCGAGATCAACATGGCATTTTGGGCACCAATATCATCCCCCGTCCATATCATATCCACACCCATTTGGGTCAATTTTTTAGCCGCAGTCAGATGATAACGATAAGGAATATCCAGGATCGCTTCAGCCAGATCAGGGTTGATAATCAAATCCGTCAGTAAACGTTCATACCCGCGCAGCGCCCAGGCAGTCTCAAAGATGGTCGTAACCGTCACACCGACGATCCAATACTCATCCTTAAATTCTCGCAAAACCCACTCTGCTTCTCTATACAGTTCTGGTCGATTTGGGTCTGGTGCCTGGTATCTTTCAATAGCGTGATCATCAGCCAGGGGATGGTAATTGAACTCAGTGTATCGTCCATTACCATACGGGGTAGTGTATGCTACAGAGTGCCAGCCGATTCCCCACTCATCTACATAGGTATCAGCATCCTGATAATAGGAATTGGCCCAGCCTACAGATGTGAGTAAAAGATCCTCATCAAGCGCTCGTTCCAATTCGTAGGTGTTTCCACCTCCATGAGGGTTGTGGACTTTCTCGCTTCCAATGTCGATTTCACCTGCCAGGCGCTTAGCGAACTCCGGCGTGAATGAAATCTGCATGGGACAGCGATCAGCAAGCTCATGGTTAAGTGCCATCGCGACCCGGTCGCGGTGTTTCATGAGAAATGGCTCCTTTTATTCAATTGACAAATGCGCTCGCCAGCCTGGCAGCCTGGCTGGCGTCCGGAGCGTATCCATCAGCGCCAATTTGCTCGGCATACTCGGGCGTTACCGGAGCGCCACCAACCATAATTTTGACCTGATCCCGCAGCCCGGCATCATTGATAGCTTTAATCGTCTCTCCGATTTTGGGCATTGTCGTCGTCAATAATGCCGAAAGTCCAATAACGCTGGCCCCCTCACGAATGGCGTTGACAAAAGCTTCGGGTTCCACATCAGTGCCCAAATCCCTAATTTCAAAACCGGCACCTTCAACCATCATGGCCACCAGGTTCTTACCAATATCATGCATGTCACCCTTAACAGTACCCAGGGCAACGACACCAGCAGGCTGGACATCGTCGGCCACCAGGTGTGGTCTCAGCACGCCCAAGCCGGCTTGCATTGCTCGCGCGGCTACCAGCATTTCAGGTACGAAGTACTCTCCTTCTTCGAAGAGGTACCCTACTTCACTCATAGCCGCGATCATGCCATCATTTAAAATAACTAGAGCAGGAATCCCTTCATCTAGCGCTTTCTGGACCTTATCAGGCGTTGCCACCTGATTGCCTTCCATGATGTTTTCAAAGATCTCTTCTAGTATCGGTTCCATCGTTTATCCTCATCGTTAAATTGGTAATTCACTCTCTTTCAGGCAATTATCCTTGCGCAGCAATACTCGTACGCACGCGTTCCGCTCGTGCTTGCCGCCACTGGGAAAGCGCGACAGCTGCGATCAGCAGCATACCTAGGGCAACACGTTGAACGAAGGTATTGAAACCAAGCAAATTCATGCCGTTATTTAGAATGCCAACAAGGATAACAGCAAGGAACGTGCCGATGACAGTCCCCTTGCCGCCCGTCGTTGCCGCACCGCCGAGAAAGACGGCCGTAATTGCCTGTAACTCCAGGCCAACGCCATTAATTGGATTACCTGAGGTGGTACGTGCTGTAAGCAGCACACCGGCCAGACCGGCAACCATCCCGCAAAACATATACATATACATGCGGACACGAGAAAGGTTAATACCGGCTAAACGAGCAGCTATATCATTACCACCAATAGCGTAAATCGCCCGGCCAAAATCGGTATAGGTCATGAGAAAATGCGCTACAAGCACCACGACCAGCAAAATCACAGTTAATACCGGAACACCCGGCCAATTTGTATTGCCCAATGGTGGAATCGGCAGCTCAGTCATGAAGCGGCCCTGAGCCAGCCATGTAAATTGCGGCTGTGTCATCACGCCAACTGGCTTCCCTTCCGGTGCAATTAAAAATGCAATGCCGCCGAATGCAGCCAGAGTACCTAGCGTGGCAATAATAGGATTCACTTTTAATACCGTGACGATAAAGCCATTGATGACGCCGCAAATGACCCCGGCAAACATACCCATCAGAACCGAAAAGAAGACATTTCCCGTGGGTAGGAATGCCAAAGTGCCTACCGTACCAGCGCCAACCAGGAAAGACGCTGCTACCACGGAACCAATTGAGGCGATGGAACCAACGGAAATATCAAGGGCGCCGGCGATGATCACCACCGTTTCGCCGATGGCCAGCAATCCGACAATCACAATCGCCGTTGCCAGGCTGTTCATCAAGTTCTGCCAAGATAAGAACTTGTCGCCCCCTTGGTAACCAAACCAGCCGCTGACAAAAATGATCAGAAATAGAAGGATCGCAATAGCGAAAATTAACGTCAAATTATCGACACCAATTGCATCAATGACGCGGCGAACAAAACCATCACTTTGTTTGTTGCTTGTCGGGGTTGCAATCGTTGTTGTTTCGTTACTCATAATATTTAACCTTTAGGTTCTACTTTGGCTTCCGTTTCTTCAACCTCATCGACGGACGAAAGATCGTCGACCATGGCCAGTTCCAGGATTTCCTCTTCCGTAGCCTCTTTGCCAAGAAGCTCCCCAGTAATACGGCCGTTTTGCATGACATATATGCGATCGGCGAGCCCTAGAATTTCCGGCATTTCCGAACTGATAAACATGATCCCCAATCCATCGTTGGCCAATTCATCAATCAACCCATAAATTTCCGCTTTCGCGCCAACGTCGATTCCCCGGGTTGGTTCATCTAGGATAAGTACTTTGGGCTTCGCTGCTAGCCATCGTGCCAAAACCACCTTCTGTTGATTGCCGCCAGAGAGTTTGCCGACTTCTTGATCAAGCGAAGGTGTTCGTACATTCAATCTTTCTACATAGCTTCCTACAACGAGGCGTTCCATTTTTTTGCGAACTATATGAAATCGCGTGAGCTGTTTGAGAATGGCCATCGAGGTATTTTCCAAAACGCTGCGTATGAGAATCAATCCTTCTAGCTTCCGGTCTTCTGGAGCAAATCCTATTCCCTTGGCGATTGCTTGATCCGGCCGTTGGACATTAATCTCTTCGCCATCAACGAAGATTCTCCCACTGATTTTTGGGTCCTCGCCAAAAATTACTTTCGCCAGTTCGGAACGGCCGGCGCCAACAAGACCGGAAAAACCAACAACTTCTCCGGCATTGATGTGGAAGCTGATGCCGTTGTGCCAGTTGCTGTACAGGTCCTCAACCCGCAAAACCTCATGATCGGTGCCGGATGGGCTTCGTTCAAAAACTTCAGACAAATCGCGACCTACCATCGCGCTGACGATATCCCCCTCCGTCATATCTTCGGCTGGTTGCACCGTGACCAATTTCCCATCACGCAAAATGGCAATACGGTCACATAGACGCTTGATTTCATTAATGCGGTGAGAAACATAGATGATGGCCACCCCATCATCACGCAAACGTTGTACAAGGGCGAAAAGACGATCAACCTCATCGTCCGTCAGTGATGAAGTCGGCTCGTCAAGGGCCAGCACCCTCACATTACGCTTTAGAGCGCGCATTATTTCGACGATCTGTTTTTGCGCTGATGATAGTTCATCCCCCATCAGGTTGATAGGTAGGATGCTGTCGAAACCGTATAACTTAAGACGCCTTTCCGCTCTTTCGTTTAGTGTCTTGCGATCAATGATGCCGTTTTTTTTCGGCAGCTCGCCAATCCAAATATTTTCAGGGACATCAACCCCGGGCACGATTTCCGGTTCCTGATAAATGACGCGAATACCTGCCTCATGTGCCTGTTTGGTTGTGGTGAATGATAAAACTTTACCATCAATGGAAATGGTCCCGCTATCTTGACGGTAATCACCATTGATAATTTTCAACAACGTGGACTTGCCGGCGCCATTTTCACCCATGAAGGCGAGGATCTCCCCTGGGCGTATATCAAGAGAAACATCGTCCAGTGCCTGGACATTAGGAAAGGCCTTACTGATATTTCGTATCTTGAGCGTCCCTGGCAAAGTAGTTGCTTCTTCACTCATAATTCTTTTCCCTGTCGAGAACAGCCAATTGACGTTCTCTGGAGGGGCCGGTTATCCAGCCCCTCCTTCGAGATGGTTAACTAGCAGACATTAGACATTACTGGGAACAGTTCGCCAGCGATATCTCGTCCATAACCTCCGTGTAGTTTGCAGGATCAACAATCGTCGTCGGGGCGAAAGTTGATTCAGGCGGTTCGACGCCATTGACCACGGCATCATAGAGCACTGTGGCGGCCGTGTTGCCAACATCTAGGCCGGATATGAACAAACCGGCTTTGAAACCCGAAGGTTGATCCGCAGCCCAGAACTTGCAGGCCTCATAGGCACCCAGGCCAACGCCGATAATGTCCTCAGGCGCATAACCCGCCGTCGCCAGCGCGTTGAGCGTACCCAGCACACCTTCATCATTACAGCCAAAGACAACCCAGTTCGTTATATCGGGATTGGCGGTGATGATTGGGCCTGCGGCATCCTGTGCCGACAAAGCCTCACCCGTATAGGGCACGGAGAAAACCTGATCTTCAGGAACACCGGCGGCAATAATAGCCGCTTTTTCATTGTCGGTTCGGTCGTTGCAAACGGACAGGGTTTGAACCTCTACAGAGAGGACGCCCACCTTTTTGTCCGCATCATCCAACCAGCCGCTTTCCGTCAACAGCGTGGCAGCCGCTTCGCCTACTTTCTTACCCATGTCTTTGCCGTCGAATCCGACAAAGGGCACCGGGTCGCCATTCTCATCGACAATACCGTCATCGGTAGCAATGAGAACCACGCCGGCATCCGCGGCAGCTTGAGCAATCGCCGGGCCAATCGTCTGATCGGGTACGGTGATGGCTATACCCTGGGCACCGGCAGAAATGGCATCGTTGACAAGGCTGACGCCCAGGCTGGGATCGAGCTTTGCGTCATACTTCAATGCTTCTGCGCCAAATCCTGTCGCTGTATCCACGAACGAGTTCTGCAGATCAATGAAATACTGCTGGTCTGCGCTCTTGTTGATCGCTACAAAAAGCAATTCTTCCGGCATCTCAGCAACGGGCATTTCTGCGGGTTCGGTACCGCAGTTGGCTAAGGAAACCTCATCCATGATTGACTGATAGTTGGAAGCATCCACAATGGACGTCGGGGCGAAAGTTGATTCAGGCGGTTCGACGCCATTGACCACGGCATCATAGAGCACTGTGGCGGCCGTGTTGCCAACATCCAGGCCGGATATGAACAAACCGGCTTTGAAACCCGAAGGTTGATCCGCAGCCCAGAACTTGCAGGCCTCATAGGCACCCAGGCCAACGCCGATAATGTCCTCAGGCGCATAACCCGCCGTCGCCAGCGCGTTGAGCGTACCCAGCACACCTTCATCATTACAGCCAAAGACAACCCAGTTCGTTATATCGGGATTGGCGGTGATGATTGGGCCTGCGGCATCCTGTGCCGACAAAGCCTCACCCGTATAGGGCACGGAGAAAACCTGATCTTCAGGAACACCGGCGGCAATAATAGCCGCTTTTTCATTGTCGGTTCGGTCGTTGCAAACGGACAGGGTTTGAACCTCTACAGAGAGGACGCCCACCTTTTTGTCCGCATCATCCAACCAGCCGCTTTCCGTCAACAGCGTGGCAGCCGCTTCGCCTACTTTCTTACCCATGTCTTTGCCGTCGAATCCGACAAAGGGCACCGGGTCGCCATTCTCATCGACAATACCGTCATCGGTAGCAATGAGAACCACGCCGGCATCCGCGGCAGCTTGAGCAATCGCCGGGCCAATCGTCTGATCGGGTACGGTGATGGCTATACCCTGGGCACCGGCAGAAATGGCATCGTTGACAAGGCTGACGCCCAGGCTGGGATCGAGCTTTGCGTCATACTTCAATGCTTCTGCGCCAAATCCTGTCGCTGTATCCACGAACGAGTTCTGCAGATCAATGAAATACTGCTGGTCTGCGCTCTTGTTGATCGCTACAAAAAGCAATTCTTCCGGCGCCGCCGCTTCTTCCTCGGCGGGAGCCTCAGTTGGAGCCTCAGCAGGAGCCTCGGCTTCTTCCTCAACAGGGGTCGCTTCTTCGACCGCGGGGACTTCAGTTTCCGGCAGATTGGTGCCGCAAGCTGCGAGAACCATTAATCCGATAATAAGAAGCGTTAGGATTAAACTATATTTCTTCATTATTTGACTTCTCCTTTCTTCGTAGAGTCCATGCTTTTTCGTTCTAAGTAATAACTGGCAAAAAATGGTCTAATATGTTTCACCTCCTCTAATGCCAAACGTAACCTGGCAGACATAACCAATAAATTACCACCCGGTAAGCGCTGATTACCCGCCAGTTTAAGACGGCCGTTTTCTTTCTTTCTAAATTCAATAATTGGGGGAATTTGTGCGAAGTCCAATATCTCGGCTGCAATGCCGTGGGATTTCGTTAGCTTGCACCTAGCAACCTTCAAGTTGCTGGACATACTCTTCTCTCGCTCCTAACTCCCCTAAAAGGAAGAGTTAACAACAGGCCAATTTTACTGATCTGTGGAGGAAAAAGCGACTAATACAGACCAACCTACGCTGTCTGAAATTCAGCTCGGGCTGGTGCTTTTTTTCAGTAATAATTTGCTCCTTGTTCCTCTCATCTCAAACTTAATAGTAACTATCCGTCCTACAGCAGACAATAGACAAAACGATGATATAATGGACTATCTTATCAAGGCATTTGGCCATATTAATGACAACAATCCGCATCCTCGAGGGCTTTCCTAACCAGCATCTTTTTCGTCTCTCATACCCCGTTCGCAAGCGTTGGGGAAACCATCCCCTGCTACAATCCATGATGCCGGTGGACATCGGCTGGTTTCCTGAAGCCCAGTATCATTACTGTGAACGTCCGCAAGGCACTGTAGAACATATCCTCATCTTCTGCGTTGCCGGCGAAGGATGGTTTGAAATTGATGGGATCAGACAGCCGGTTTATGCTAACGAAGCTGTCTTTATCCGCCAAAACGTATCCCACATCTATGGTTCAAGTGAACATTTCCCATGGTCAATCCATTGGACCCATTTTGTTGGCAACGAAGGCAATTTCTTTATGAGCCAGGTCCCTGAAGACGAACATAAAGTACTTGTCGAAAATCAATGTCGCGTCCGGGTCGAGCGACTGTTCCAAAAATGCTACGACCTTCTGATGGAAGGGTTCCTTGAAAAACGTCTCATTCATGCCGCTCAAATCTTGGGTCACCTGTTGAGCGAACTGTTTTATAACAACCCGGCTTTCTTGCCAGCTCAAAGAACAAATCAATTCCGGGATATCGAGCCTACCCTCAACTACCTGCGCCAGAATACCGACAAGCCACTCACACTAACTGACATGGCCGCCTATACTGACCTCTCTATTCCTCACTTCTCGCGCATCTTCAAAAGCCAGACTGGCTATTCACCGATGGATTATTTTATTCATCTTAAAGTACAAAAAGCCTCGTCAATGTTACTCCTTACAAGGATGCCAATCCGTGAAATTGCGCTGATGGTCGGTTATGATGATCCTTATTACTTCTCCCGCATATTTAAGAAGATAGTCGGGGCACCGCCCACGGCCATTCGCCGGGAAGCGCAATGGCAATCTGATACATAAAAAAGCCTGTTACCTTACCCGGCTCCACATTCGCGAACCATCTATAACGATCGGTGTTTATCTATCATCAACGCCATTGCTCCAGCCGCCTGATGATTGCCAACTGTTCTTCTTCATTATCAGAATCAATCCATAAATAAATCCCTCTTGGTGAGTCCATCGCAGCAATGAAATCTTCAAGTTCACCGAGTTTCAAATCGACAATGATCGACTTTCCGGCGGCCTGGACCTTTTTTACCAGCGGCACCCACTGCATAATCGCCTGCATGTGCGGATCCTGGACCCACTGGATGCCATTGATTTCCGGCACAGCAAGAATGTAATCCAAATGATTAGCCACGCCCTTTCCATCCACGTGATAGATATTATGCGTCATCGGCCGTACCTCTTTCTGCAATATCGGCAGGCTGAACTCGGCAAAAGCGGAGGGCGAAATCATGGCCGAAAAATCGCAGCTAGGCACGTGAAATTTTCCAAACGAAGGAATACCTATCCAACACATTGAAGCCTGCCGGTATGCTTTGAGGATGGCGTCAAAATGATCAAATATCTTATGGAAATCAGCATAAGCGATGTCAATAAGTTGTTTCACTTCCTCCGGACTATCATACAAATCCAGGCACAACCGCTGCGAACCGCGCCAGGCCATAGCACAATCTTCACCTGGATGAAGATCGGTGTAACCAACGAGGTATTTACCATCACACCTCTCCAGCGCGCAATGCATCAACTCTTCAACCTTCTTGAAGTAGATATTGTCCATATCCAGCTTCAATGATTCCATGTCCTCCCAACTTTCAATGATAGGGTGTGACCAGGAAGTTACTTCACTATAGTGGAGCTCCGATCCATAAAAAGCGGCGTAAACATCTGGTCCCAAATTGGGATCAAACATAGGAAAAGTTTCTCCATGGAAAATTTTCCCTTCAATAGACTTTTCAAATGTGTCGACCCGGGGCTCAGTGTCGAACCAGATTTCCTTCCACTCCTCCGGAGATCTATTTTGGGAAGTTTCCACATTAAAAGCTGCATTATGGGCGATAAAGCGTACGGGCACGCGATCGATAATTTCCCCCTGGTACCAGGCGTAAATACGCTTCATCGCCATTTCAAAATCGGGTTTTGTTTCCAGTTCTATCGGCCACCAGGTGGTGGTATCAATTGATTCTTGAGCAATCATTGGCTATCTCAACTCCTATTCTTTCAACTGGCCAGCCAGCGTCGGGGATTCTCCTCCCAGATTAGGTGCAGGTCCTCTTCAGTAAACCCTTCTTGCACCAGGCGGGGTGTAAACTCGGTTAACAGGTACTCGAATCCGGGACCACCGCCATAAGCTTTCAAGTAAGAGCGCCGCGCCATATCACCACCCAGCATCAACCGATCGCCATACCCGGCCTCAATGAGGGAACGCATCAGGGCAATCACAATACTCTCGGGTTGGTACTTAAAACGGCTTGGCGTGTCGTACTCAAGAAAAGCACCGCGCGCTAGAACTTCTTTATGGAGAAATAGATCAGGGTTACGGTCAAGGTGGCAGATCAACACGCGATTCAGGACCACTCCTGACGCTTCGAGTAGGTCCAATATTTCCATGGCGGCCGTGCCGTGCTCCGTATGAGCATAAACTGGCGTACCTGTTTCCTGGTGTACACGGCCGACCACATCGATTAACTTCTTCATGTTGCCCGTCACGCGATTGTATTCTCCGGCCACCTTCATGACCGCCGCTTTCACTGGACTGCGCTTGATAACGGGGCCGCGATAATTGGAACGCTCAATCCCCTCCTTGATTTCAGATAGGACAAGCTCGACCATTTCATCTTCATCATAAAGGTAGCGCCAATGGTCAGGCCAATAATAAGCACCTTTGTGAAATCCAGTGGACATAATAATCGGTACACCCGTACGGCGGCTGACCTCAATACATTTATCTACATTGCGCCCGGTTGTGGGCATTGTATCGACAATAGCACCACCACCCGCCTCAGCCCAGCGTTGGATTTCAACGCTAGTTTTATCGACATCGTCCAGCAAAAAATCCGGCACATTCACCCCGCCGGGTCCACTGTCAAGGAAGAGGTGGTCATGGGCATTGATCCGTTTTCCCAGCTTTTCAAGCGGCAGGGGTCCAAGCGTCGTTTCAATAGTCTTCATCAACAACTCCCTTTATTTATCCTTCAAGCTCATTGCGTACAATGGCCGCGCCACCAGTCAGCGCATGCAGTTTTGCTCGCGACGCCCAGCGCGCAGTTTCACTGAAACCACAGTCAGGAATGAGCGTCAGCTTTTCAACCGGTACAACCGTCAATACTTTACGAATCCTTTCGGCGACATCTTCGGCCGTTTCAATGTAGTAGCTCTTTACATCAACAACGCCAACAGCCACTTCCTTACCCTGGGCTATATCCGCCAGCAGTTCTACCTCCGCCATTTCACGATTAGCGAATTCCAATAGCAATTGGTCTACGTTAAAAGCCATCATCTCATCAAAAATGGATATGTATGTTCGTTTGGATAATGGGCGTCCGACATAATTACCGAAACAGAGGTGTGCGGCTAATTTGATCCCGCTTACCCCTTCCAGAGCTGCATTGAATAATTGGCTAAACGGTGCTTCCGCGTCCGGGTGAATGGCCGAAGAGGGCTCATCCAACTGCACAAATTCCGCGCCTGCCTCCACCAATGCCTTGACTTCCTTGTTTACAAGGGGCACGAAATCCCAGGCCGCCTCCTCCCGGTTCTTATAAATTTCACCGGGGCCATAGCTCAGGCGACCGGCCAGCGTAAACGGGCCAGGGATCAGGCACTTCAAGGGCCGGGTTGCACGCCGGCGAGCATACAGGAATTCGTCCACGACGCCAAAGCCATGTGGGGCGGTTATGCGCTCCGTTACCTTGAAGCGGTGCTGCTGGTCATGGCCTGCTGCTCCTACTTTGCGCGCCGGTTCCATTGGTTCCAGACCAGTCAGGTGGCCATAAAACGCGGCTGTAAAGAAACCCGCGCGCCGCATCTCGCCATCCGAAATTAGATCAATCCCCGCGTCTTCCTGGTCACGTATGGCCATATCAACCGCATCATTCAACATTTCCTCAATATCGACGGGTCCGTATTCGCCACGGTTGACCGCCGCCAGACCGCTGTGCAACCAACTTGGCCAGGCATAGGAACCTACAACACTGGTTGGTAACAATATATTCATGAGAATATCTCCTTAACGCAGGTGCTTCGGCTCAAGTTCGGCGGCAATTTCTCCGAATTTAGGCCCAATCACCGGTAAATTATCTTGCAAATCAGACACAGAAAGTTGTTTACAATCATAATCCATTACGATGGCTCCTTAATGATTATTCAGATGTTTGCACTTTGTTCAAAGTGCGAGCATACCGCTGTCGCTGGTCGCGCACCCATAGATCATAGCTGTCCACCGTATCATTCAGGTGCATATTGCGCAACACATGATGCTTGACGCCCCGGCGGTCAAGTTCGCGAATTGTCAGCTCGTTGAGGGACTGCACAATAGTTAATGCACCTATGGAAGAGAGCGGGCAAACTTGATAGGTACCGGTCTCACCCTCGATAGTTATCGACAAATCGCCATAGGGCATGCAGTTATCCAGCAAGAAGCCTTTCTTCGATTCCTGAATAACATGGTAGAGATTCTTGCCGCTGCTGTGTTTGGGCGGCGCATCTCGCGCTTGCTCAAGCGAGCAGAGAGCAATTAGCGGATGGTTCGGATACCGTCGTTGGAATGCCAGGGCCATATCCACCGCCGCCGCGGTTGTACCAGTCGCCGAGACGACCACCAGGGCGGCGTGAATGCCGATGTCATATTCATCGAGCATGATCGTGCCCAATCCTTCCACCTTTTCAATAGCCTGGTTCATGCGCACACCGTTTGCGCCGATGACATCGGTGAAATTAGCTAATCCAGTATTTAGAAGGGCGTGAAAACCGGTTAAGGCACCCATGCGCACCACCATCTCTTCAACAGTAACCCGCGAATGGCCGTTACCGTACACGTGCACCAACCCGCCGTGTTCCAGCGCATCAGCGTAAATAGATGCAACTTTTGCTAATGTTTCAGTCTGAGCCATGACACCATTTATTACCCGCTCAAGTTGTGATGGAAATGTGAGTTCCATATTTCTGTCCTTCATCTTGTTTATTGGGCGGACCAGCCGCCATCAACTGGGAGCACGACACCCGTGATAAATTTCGCTTCATCGCTGGCCAGGAAAACGGCCGCCTCTGCCACATCCTGAACTTCGCCAATAGGCCCGAGAGGCTGCCAACAACCAATCTGAGCCAGTAGCTCCTTGTCTGCCTTCGTTCGCTTGGCCATTTTCGTATCAACCAGACCAGGCGCAAGACAATTTGCGCGCATGCCATCCTTGGCGTAATAGGCGGCAATCGTCCGCGTAAGGCCGATGATGCCCGCCTTTGATGTCATATAGGCATGCGTATCGTATAGACTTTGCGAGCCGACAAGACCCAAAATCGAGGCTATAGACACGATGTTCCCTTTCGTCTTGAGCAGCTCAGGGATGGAATATTTACAGGCTAGGAAAGTGCCACGCAAGTTGATATCCATGATCTTGTCCCATCCTTCAATGGTACACGCGTGAATCGGTCCATCACCATACTTGCGCCCTCCCACGCCGGCATTGCTAACCAGGATATCAAGTTTCTTAAACTGTCTTATAGTTTGGGAGACCATTTGCTCGATTTGCTCGGGTTGGGAGACATCCACTTCTACAAATAAAGCCTTTCCTCCATCACCCAAGATCTCCGCCGCGACCTGTTTTCCCTCCTCGATGGCACGGTCGGCAACGACGATCGACGCTCCTTCCTCGGCAAACCGTTTGGCGCAGGATTTGCCTATTCCTTCCGCGGCTCCAGTAATAATGGCTACCTTGTTACTCAATCTCATTCCGGATCCTCGTGAACATCTTTGATCCTCGCTAAAGCACTGAATTGATCCTTCAGGCGCGGATAAAGCTCCCGGTAAATGGCGAACATTTCTATATAGCGGTCCCGGAATTTGATATTCGGCTCATAGTAGCCGGTTACGCGGGCTATCTTTCGCGCTATTGCTGCCGGATCATCGATCATGCCAATACCAGCCGCGGCCAGAAGCGCATTTCCCAGGGGGGCGCCGACATTATCGGCCAAGACCGTAAGTGGATAGCCGGTTATGTTAGCCATGATGCGGCACCACAGATCGCTTTTTGTTGGGCCACCTACTGCGCGCAATTCTGTAATCATCGAACCTGCCTGGCTGGCGATATTGATATTATGGGCAATGGCAAAGGCAGAACCTTCCATAACGGAACGAACCATGTGCGAGGGGCTGGTGCTCAAACTCAAACCAAAGAAAACACCACGTGCATTGCCGTCGTTGATCGGCTGCAGCTCACCGCTGAGGTACGGAAGGAAGAGAACGCCACCAGCCCCCGGAGGGCTCTGCTTTGCCATTTCGCTAAGCCGGATGTAGTCGAATTCCTGGCCGAATAATTTCCGAATCCAGTTTAGACCCGCACCGACGGCCGACATTGATCCTCCCAGAAGTATTTTGCCCGGGAGAACATGTAAAAAAGCCAGCAATTGGGCATGAACGATCGGCCGATCTTCGACGATATAAATGGTACCCGCCGTACCCAATGACAGGAAAGCCTGCCCTGGCTCGGCGGCACCGATTGCTAAACCAGCCGAAGACGTATCTTCACCTCCGGCCACGACCGGGACACCCGATTTAAGCCCAAGCTCCGCAGCCGCCTCTGGAGTTAGCTCGCCAATAATCTTGCTTGAAGGGACTACTTCCGGATACAACTTACGCGGCAGGCCGAAATCTGCAATCAACTCCTCCGACCATGTCCCTTCAGCAAGTTCAAAGGCAAAAAGTATACTCGCATCAGATTGATTTACTATTGGATTCCCCGTTAGGCGAAAATTGATATAGCCTGTACTCGTCAGGCTGGTACGGGCCTTGGCGATTGTTTCAGGTTCATGCTCCAGAAGCCAGATCAAGACCGGGTCAGCGTTATAAGGTGCCGGTTGCTTACCATTCTTTTGCAGAATTTTCTCCCGGCAGCATTGACGTAACTGTTTACTTTGCAGCTCCGAACGCATGTCCATCCAGATAATCGCCGGACGAATCACTTCCCCCGCTTCGTCTATCAATGTAACTGCGCACCCCTGTCCGCTGACGCCAATGGCTGCGATCTGTTCGGGTCTGGCAGGGGCATGCTTTACCACTTCACGCGTCACTTTAACTGTCGTGCTCCACCAATCTTTTGGATCTTGCTCCGCCCAACCAGGCTTAGACCGGTAAGTCGGGTACCCAGTCTGTGCCTGGGCAATAATCACGCCCTCTGGCGTGGTTAACACAGCCTTTACATTGGTAGTCCCAATGTCGATACCCAGGAGTAGCTCAGTCATCCGCAGGCATTGTCACATAGTACAACAGTAAAGGATTGAGGTCTGTATTCCTGACACATCAATACGATTCCTAAACAACACTCAACTTTTCCAGCCACGCGGCTACCATCCTTAAACGGTGCCATCATATCGCACAAAAATGTGCATCACAAATAAAGTTATGAATACATTGTCATTAGTACGGGAACGATAACCATTCAGGTGGCGAGAAAACTGACATCTCATGATCGGAAACCGATGCATATTCCGACCAATGCCCTAAAAATCGCCCGTGAGGTGCAAATACTTCAGTGATCCAAATTGTGCCTGAGAATTCGCTCTTATCTGACCAATCTTTTTCCTCTGGTAGAATCCGACTCTTTCGCAAGTTGAGGTATGGATTCTATGATTTGGTTGGTCGGCGCTCATTTCTTCTCGCTACTCATCGAACTGATACAAATAGGTCAATTGTCCACTCCAGATAAAGACCTCGAAATACTGGTGCTGCGATACCAGTTGGGCATCGCTGATCGGAAACTGAATCAAACCATCAAGCCTAATCGCATCGAAAAACTAACGCTTGCGGTTCTGGTAAACCGATTGAAGTTCGCTACTAATCGTTCGTCAAATGAGCTACGAAATTCTCTCAGGCTCTTCTCCCCACGAACAGTCCTTCGCTGGCATAATGAACTGGTCAAACGCAAATGGACCTACAAGCATCAAAACAAGGGCGGCCGTCCAAAGCTAAGTAAGGACTTGGAGGATTTGATTATCCGTCTGGCCAACGAAAATCCGCGATGGGGATACGGCAAAATCGAAGGTGAACTGCTCAAGCTAGGAATCAAGGTGTCACGGACGACTATCCGCAATATCTTCAATCGTCATGGAATCGTCCCTGCTCCAGTTCGAGCAGGGGCAATTGGCTGGCGACAGCTCATGAATCATTACAAAAGTCAGCTTTTGGCATGTGATTTTCTGACCGTTGAGACTCTTTTCTTGAAAACTTTGTATAATTTCTTCTTCATCGAAGTCGGAACTCGGCGGATTCACATTGCGGGTGTCACTGAACATCCGAATGGCTACTGGGTAGCGCAACAGGCCCGGAATTTCGGCTGGTCGCGGCAAGAGCGTGATACCAACTTTGTATACCTGATTCGCGACAATGACAGTAAGTATACTGATTCCTTCGACACCGTCTTCGAAACAGAAGGAATCAACATTGTCTGCACCCCATTCAAAGCACCCCATGCCAACTCTTTTGCAGAGCGATGGGTAAAATCTTTGAGAGTTGAGTGCCTTGATAACCTACTCGTCGTGAACGAGACCCACCAACGTCGTGTGCTCACTGAATATGTGGAATACTACAACTCGAGGCGTCCACACCAGGGTCTGAATCAGCAGTCTCCAACCCCCTCTCCCCCACCGGAGCCTTCGGGCTTGATTCATCGCCGCAAAATACTAGGCGGTATCATAAACGACTATTTCCGGATTCCGGGAAAGAATGTCGTTTCAATAAGCTAAAAAGAGCTTGTTTCCCCAACAAAAAACCCAGATGCTTAATCTGGGCTTTCTTCGCTTCGCCATTCGCCTAATATTCTGCTATCTGGCGCCCATCAAAAACGAAGGTCTATCGTAATTTTGGCTAATTTTCCTCGGAGATCCAATCTTTTTTCTAATTTCTGGATGCCCGATCAGCTTAAAACGGTGGGCAAGATTTCGTTTGGGTCCGGCATCATAGTTTATGCACCGTACGAGTTGTTTAAATGAAGGACAGGTATTGTATGTTTTGCCACATAGCCGCTCAGGTAAAATAATAGCATGCTTAAGCC
>Ga0316579_10000087_pt1 | contig 23915 bp, 18 predicted proteins | sample J5NA_2_FD_203074 | JGI IMG/M metagenome (GOLD analysis project Ga0316579, IMG submission 203074) | Rhizosphere microbial communities from salt marsh grasses in Alabama, United States - J5-7_160517rDrA | ecosystem: Host-associated > Plants > Roots > Rhizosphere | place: USA: Alabama | collected... | reverse complement strand
ACTGCGAGTGCACCGACGGGTGCCCGTCCTGCGTGCACTCCGCGAACTGTTCGAGCGGGAACGAGCCCCTGGACCGGTCGACCGCCCTGCGGACGCTGGACACGATCCTCCAGGATCTGTTCCCTGCCGGCCCGTGCCCGGCCCCGGACACGGACCGCCGGTAGGAAGGGCGCCGGGACGATCACCGTGCCGGCCGTCACCTGGACCGAGCCGTCGGAGGCGACACGGCAGGACAGCAGGTCGGCCCCGTTCGCGCGGGCGGTGCGGGCCCCCTCGACGCACGACGGCGGGACGGGACCGGCCGCTGCGAGCGCCGCGAGGTCCGCCGCGGATTCGACACGGTGGCGCAGGACCCGGACACGTCCTCCCACGCCGACGGCGGCCGCGCAGAGCGCGATCAGGGCCACGACCGCGAGCATCAGCACCGTCCCGCTCCCGGACTGCCGCCGTGGGACGGCGCGCTCGGGCAGGGGCTCGGATCTGCCCGCGGTGCCCGGGGAGGGCCTACGGGCAGTGTCCGGGACGGACCTCGGCCCCCAGCCGCGGTGAGCGGGGACGGGCGGCCTCATGCCGTCCGTCCCGGGGTCGGGGAGGATCCGCGGGCGCTGGGGGACGCGGGGTCGGGACGGGACCCACCGGGACCGGTCCTCGCGGCCTGCACGAGGGTTCCGGTCCGCTCCGCGGCCGCTTCCCAGGAGCGTTCGAGGTGCGAGCGGGAGACCGCTCGCACCGCCACGTTCGGGCGCCCGGGCAGGGGCAGCGCGACGACGGCCGCCACGGTGACCTGGACCTGGTCCCCCAGGGTCCTCACGGTGACGTCGGCTCCCGGGGGAGCGAGGGAGCGTGCCGCGGCGACGGTCCGGTCCCGGGGTTCGCCCCTGGCAGCCAGGCGGGCAGCGCAGCGGGAGGCATCGACGCAGTCCATCTGGGCTGCCGTCACCTGGCCCGTGGCGAGCACGAGGGCCAGGAGCAGAACCACGACCGGCAGTACCAGTGCCGTCTCCGCGGTGACGGTTCCACGGTCCGCGGTCCGGTCCCGATGGGTCCGGGTCTTCATGTCATCCCACCGACAGGGCCCGGCGGACGACGGCTTCCAGCAGCTGCCTGACCTCGCCGCTGCGCAGGATCGTCAGGAGCAGGCCCGCGAAACCGCAGGCGGCGAGGGTCGCGATCGCGTACTCGGCCGTGGCCATGCCCCGGGCGGCGGATCGTCCGGTCCTGGAACCGGCCGTGGCTCGCCCCGTGGGAGGCGTCCGGGGGACGGGGTTGCGACAGCGGAGGACGGGCGGGCGAAGGAACGGCGGGAGTGGTTCGTCGGGTCTTGGCACGGCGGCCTCCGGTGGCGGGACGTGGACGGTGTGGCGGGAGGGCTGCAGCTGCCCGGTCGGGAGCTGCCCGGTCGGGACCGGTCGGATACGACTCTCGCCGGTCAGGGGAGGTCGGTACAGCCCGGTTCCCGGACCTGTGGACAGTGGTGCGGGAGTGAGGGGAGGCCCTGTGGACGGGCGCTCTCAGGAGCCGTTGCCCAGGAGCGCAAGGACGAGCGGGACGACCGTGAGGAGCACGAAGGCCGGCAGAAGGCACAGGCCCGTGGGCAGGAGGACCGTGACTCCCAGTCGTCTGGCCGCGAGGATCCCGGCCTCGGCCCGGCGGCGCCGGTGGTCCCGTGCCGCGCAGCGCACGAGCGGGGCCGGTCCGATCCCGGCACGCAGGGCGAGGTCCAGGGACTCCAGGAGGGGTTCGAGGGCCGCGGGGGCGTCCGGCAGGTCCTCGGCGCCCGGGCCGTCCGCGACCTGCCGGGCCAGCCGCCGGAGGGCTTCGGGCAGGGGGCCGGGGGTGTCCCGCAGGCAGTCGGCGACGGTCGCGACCGCCCGGGAGGGCGACGCGCCGCAGTCCAGGACCGCCGCGACCATCTCCAGCACGATCGACACCGGTACGCGGTCCTGGTGGTCGCCGGGTGACCCGCCGTGCACGGTCCGGGGGGACCGGCGGACCGCGCGGGGCCGGGCGCGCGGATCGTCCTGCGGTGCCGGGGCCCGGGTGCGGGCAGCACGGCTGCCCGGACTGCCCAGGCGGCTCAGGCGGTCGGGGTCCGCCGCGGGCGGGAGAGCGTTCCACGCCGCCGCCGCGGCGAGGGCCGCCGCGAGGCCGGCCGCGCCCTGCCAGCAGCCGGCCGGGTTCACGAGGGCTCCGGCCGGGCCGTGGCCCCCGGGCTCGCGGGCCGGACCCGATGCCCGATGGTGCCGCAGGGCCGGTCCGCCGCTGCCGCGGCCCGGCGGACGAGCAGGCCGCTCCACCACCGGCCGGTCCACCACAGCAGGCCACCGGCTGCCAGGCAGGACCGCCCGGGTCCCGTGCCCAGCAGGACGTGCGGGCAGTCGGCCCCCAGCAGCGCCCCGAGACCCAGTCCGGCCAGGGGCAGCCAGGACAGGACCGTTGCGGTGGCGCGGGGACCTGCGACGGCGGCGGCCGCCTCGCCGCGGGCCGCCTCCTCGGCCCTCATGGCCTCGACGAACCCGTCGAGCACGTCAGCGAGGGGTGCACCGGAGACCTCCGAGAGATCGCAGGCGGCCGCGAGCCACGCGAACGGTCCCGGTCCGGACAGGGCCCGGATCCCGTCCCCCGCGCTTCCTCCCGCCGCGAGGTACCGGGCGGCGGCCCGGTACCTCGGGTCGGCGCGGGGACGGTCGGCCAGCAGCTGCCAGGCCCTGACGACGGGCAGCCCCGCCCGCAGGACCGCCGCGAGTTCCCCGGCGAGCCGGCAGGCCCGGCGGGCCTGCTCCTGGCGATCCCGGTCCCGGTTCCGATCCCGGGCGACGGGCGCGGTCCACGGGCGCAGGAGGACGGGGGCGGCGCCGCCCACCGGCCGGGGACGATCGGGGGATCCCCCGCGGGCGGGACGTGGGAGCCGCCCGGAGTCCCCGGGACGTCCCCGTGGAAGGCCTCGTCGGCGGTCGGCTCCCCCGGGGGCCAGGAGGGCGGCGGCGAGGGCGGTGAGCAGGCAGCAGAGCCCCGTGGCCGCCGTCATGGGGACCGGGTCCCGTCACGGTGCGGCAGGTGCCCCGGACCGGTTCTCATGGCGCGGTCGCCCCGCCGAGCCCCAGACGACGAGCGAGGGCCGGCCATCCCGGACCGGTCAATGGCGGACCGTGGGCCGGACCGGGCGGTGGTCCGGCGGGCGGTCCCTGCCCCTGCCCCCCGCGGTTCTCCTCCCGGTCCGGACGGTCCGCGCCGTCCGGACCGGGAGGGGCGGCGGCCCGCGGTCCTGCGGCGTCTGCCGCGCTGAGTGCCGGAAGGATCCGGAAGTCCTCCCCCTCGCCCCTGCACACCGTCGCCACCTCGCAGACCTGACGCGCGCCCCCGGGGAGCCTGCGCAGATGGATCACTGCCTCCAGGGCCGCGGCCGCCTGGAGCCGGACGGCGTCCGGTGACATCCCGCCCAGGCCGCCCAGTGCCTGGAGCCTTGCCGGGACCTCCGTGGCGGCGTTGGCGTGCAGGGTGCCGCACCCGCCCTCCTGGCCGGTGTTGAGGGCCGAGAGGAGTTCGCGCACCTCGCTGCCCCGGCACTCCCCCACCACCAGACGGTCCGGACGCATCCTCAGGGCCTGGCGGACGAGCTTGTCCAGGCAGATCTCGCCCCGGCCCTCCACGTTGGCGTGACGGGCCTCCAGCCGCACCACGTGGGGGTGCGAGGGGAACAGTTCGGCGACGTCCTCGACGAGGACGATCCGTTCGTGGGGCGAGACCGCCCCGAGCAGCGCCGCCAGCAGCGTGGTCTTGCCGGCCCCCGTGCCCCCGGTGACGAGGAAGGACAGCTTGCGTTCGACGATCCGGGTGAGGACCTCGCGCCAGGGCCCCGGCAGGAAGCCGGTGAGGACCATGCGGTCGAGGCCGATCCGTCCCGGGCGCAGGATCCGCAGGCTCAGGTGGGTCCCCTCCGGTGCTGCGGGCGGGACCACCGCGTGCAGGCGGATCCCCCCGGGCAGCCGGGCGTCCACCCACGGCCGGCTCTCGTCGAGCCGTTGGCCGCAGGTGGCGGCCAGGCGGGTGGCCAGGATCCGGACCTCCTCGGAGGAGGTGAAGGACACCTGCGCGGTTCGCAGTCCGTGGCCGCTGTCGACCCACACGCTGCCGTCTCCGTTGACGAGGAGGTCGGTGACCTGGGGATGTTCGACCAGGGGTCGCAACGGGCCCAGCCCCCAGGCATGATCACGAACCTGCCCGACGGCGGCGCCCAGGTCGGTGGCGCCAAGGACCCGTCCCTGGGCCGCGGCCGCGGCGCGGATCGCGGTGACGAGGCGGGCCGAGGGGATCTCGCCGCCGGGTCCCTCGCAACTTCCCGGCTCGCAGGGCGCCGCCACCACCCCGGACCGTACGGTCGCGAGGAACTGCTCGTCGTAGGGCACGGAAGGAACGCGCCGTCGAGGGGCGAGGTCCCCTCCCACGGGTCCCCGCCGGCGCGGGGCTCTCACAGCGGCCACGCCTCGGTCAGCAGCCTGCGGCACAGACCGCTCAGGGCGCCCCGTTCGGGCAGGGGCGGGGGCTCGCCGCGGTCGAGGGCTGCCGCGACATCGGGGTCGCTCCTCAGCTCGCCCACGAGCGGGACGCCGATCGTGGAGGCGATCGCCTCGGCCGGCAGCCCCGTGGGGGACGGTCCCCTGACGACCAGGACCAGGCTCTGGACCAGTTGTTCCAGACCGGCCGCGATCCGTCCGGCGGCAGCGCCCGCGCGGACCTCCGCGGGGACGAGGAGCACGGTGGCCTGGCAGGTCGCGGCAGCGGCACGCGCAGCCGGGTCCAACCGCCGCGGAAGGTCCAGGACGACCAGGTCGAACTCCCTGGTGGCCGCCTCGAGTACCGCGGTGACGGCTCCCGTGGGGACGGCAGCGGACGGGTCCTGGCCCCGGCGGTCCCACGACAGCAGGCTCACACCGTCGACGCCGGGCAGGGCGGAGCACAGCTGTCCGGGCGCCAGCCGCCCGCGCACCGACAGCAGCTCGGGCCAGCGCACCCCGGTCATGTTCTCCGCGCCCAGGGCGAGGTCGAGACCGCCGCCAAGGGGATCTGCGTCGATCAGCGCGGGCCGCAGGCCCCCGCCGGCCGCGGTGAGGGCGAGGGCGACCGCCAGCGTGCTCGTCCCGGACCCGCCCCTGCCGCCCGTCACTCCCAGGACGGCGGCCCCCGGAACGGGCAGGACGGCGTCAAGGACCCGGTCGAGCAGCCAGGCCTGCGCGCGGGGCAGGACGGCGACGTTCTCGGCGCCCAGCTCCATGGCCCTGCGCCACAGGTCCTCGGGGGCCGGTTCGCCCGAGACGACGACCGTGGGGGGCGCGGCTGCACCCGGGTCGCCGCCGCGCGAGGGGCGCAAGGCCGGGACGAGATCCACGGCGTCGGCCCCCATCAGGATCAGGACGGGCCGGTCCGGGTCGGGCGGTCGGCAGGCTCCCGGACAGCCTCCGGTGGTCGCGGGTCCGCGGGGGTCCAGGCACCGAAGACGGACCCCTGCCGCGGCCGCGACCCCTGCCAGCTGGTCGGCCAGCCAGGGGTCGGCGGTCACCGCGATCACCGCGCACTCGCCGGGGTCGGCGGCCCCCGATCCGGCGGTGCGGGCGAGCGGTCGTTCCCGGGAGGGCGCCCGGACGGGATCGAGGGAGCGCGCGTCCGGCGCGGGTGGGTCACGGACCAGGGGGCCTGTGTCGGTGCGGGTCCCGCAGGTCCGTGGACCGGCCGTTGCCGTCGGGGGGAGCCTGTCGCGGGGACCGTCGGCGGTCGCGGGCCGGGGCGGGTCCGGCGGGTCGGGAACGGCCCGCAGGAACGGACGGGCGCCCGGCGCGGCCGGGGGCGGGGGACCGGCCGCCCCGCACGGAGCGGGTCCGGCCGGCGGGCCGCCGGCCAGGGGTTGCGATGCCAGGGGCCGGGACGCCGGGGGCTGCGACGTCGGGGGCCGGGACGGAGCGGGTCCGGATGTCGGCGGCACGGGGGCTGGCGGCCGGCTGGTGAGGGATCGGCGGGTGAGGGACGGGTGGAGCATGGCGCGGCCTCTCGGAGCGGTGGTGGATCCATGCTCCGCCGTGGTGCGGGTGAGAGGGAGGAGGCATTCGGGAGCTGTGGACGAAGCCGCGAACGGGTGGAGGCTGTGGAAAACGGATGTTGCGCAACTATCGGTGGAGAGGGGTCTCGGGAGCGGCGACACACCCCGGGAAATGCGACGGCCCCCGCTGGGGGGGAGCGGGGGCCGTCTAGCCGGTCCGGCTCGGGGGGGAGGAGTCGGACCGGTCGGCACGGCACAAGGCCGGCGCCGACAGTGTGTACCCGCTGAGCTCGTGAGGCAACTGTCGTCAACTTAATAGACCATTTAGCCGATTCCGACACGACAGACACAACGAAATCAGTGGTTCCACCGCATGGAAACTCCCGATCTCGCAGACATGTCAGGATTCCTGACAATCATTGCAATCATGCGACGTGACGAGTTCCACATCGGTTCCCGACGGTGCGAGGAACCTGGACCCGGCGGGTCCGTCGGGGTGATCGATCGAGGTGTCCCCCTTCCCGAACGGTGCCGGCGGGAACCGGTGTGCGACGGCCCCCGCCGCCCGCGACGGGCGTCCCCCGGAGAGCCCGGCGCACCGAGAACTGTGCGAAACCACGACGGGCCGGGACCCACCGCGGGCGGTGGCGGGGATCCGCCGGGCACGACACCTATGCTGACGTCGTGACGGCCGCCTCCCCCCATCCCCACGATGCAGCCCCCAGCAGCGCGGCGTTCTTCGACCTGGACAAGACGATCATCGCCAGGTCCAGTGCCCTCGCGTTCTCCCGCCCCTTCTACGCCGGAGGCCTGATCACCCGCAAGGCCGTGATCCGCAGCGCGTACGCCCATTTCATGTTCATGGCGGGCGGGGCGGACCACGACCAGATGGAACGGATGCGCGAGTACCTGTCGGCGCTGGTGTCCGGATGGGACGTGGGGCAGGTGCGGGCCATCGTCGAGGAGACCCTGGAGGGCCTGATCCAGCCGGTCGTCTACCAGGAGGCCAAGGCCCTCATCGCCGAGCACCGCGCGGCCGGGAGGGACGTCGTGATCGTGTCCTCCAGCGGCTCGGAGGTCGTCGAGCCCATCGGCGCGATGCTCGGCGCCGACCGGGTCGTCGCCACCCGCATGGCCGTGGAGAACGGCAGGTACTCCGGCAGGATCGACTTCTACGCGTACGCAGAGAACAAGGCGGTGGCGATCCGGGAGCTCGCCCAGGAGAACGGGTACGACCTGGGGGACTGTTTCGCGTACAGCGACTCCGCCACGGACCTTCCCATGCTGCGGGCCGTGGGGCACCCCACCGCCGTGAACCCGGACCGTTCCCTGAGGCGGGAAGCGGCGACCCGGGGATGGCCGGTGCTGGACTTCCACCACCCGGTCCGGCTGCGGCGAAGGGTCGCCAACCAGGTCACGCCGCGGATCCCGACGATGTCCCTGGTCCTGGGGACCGGAGCGGTCCTGTGGGCGGTGCTGTGGTGGAGCAGCAACCACCCGGTCCGCGGACGTGCCCGCGGCTCCGCACGGAGATCCACGGTGCGGGTCTGACGTCCGCCCCCGGTTTTCTTCCGACTTCGACATGACAATAAGTGTTTGACGCCTAACCTTCAGTCATGGGGCCTGTGAGATCCGGCGGCTGGAGATCCCTCGACCGCGTCACCATGGCCGTGCTGTCCGTCGCCTACCTGTGCCTGTCGGGCATCGGGTACCTGCTCGTCCCCCGCAGCGGCTGGACCGCCGGCGCCCTGTGGTTCCCCCCGACCGGACTGGCGTTCGGGTACCTGGTCCTGACAGGGATCAAGGGGGTCTGCGTGGTGGTCGTCGCCCGCGTCCTCGGCAGCGTGCTGCTCCTCGGCACCGGGTACCTGCAGGCCCCCGGACGCACGATCGGCACGGACGTTCTCATCGCGCTCTGGTACGGGCTCGCCGCCGAGGGACTGCGTCGCCTGTGGCGGTCGGAGCACTCGTTCGGATCGCTCGTGCAGTTCATGGTCATCGGCACGGCCGTCGCCCCGGTCGGCGCGGCCACCGTGACCGCTGCCGTCGAGCTCTCCGGCGGCGTGCGCACCGGGACGGCCGCCTGGGCCTGGACCGTGCTGGGGGACGCCACGGCGATCGCGACCCTGTGCCCGGCGATGGTCCTGGTTTTCCTGGAGACGGCGACGGGCTACCAGGTGTGCCCGGCGCTGCCCCGTCGGCGCAGGGTCGCCGTCGTCGGGCAGTCGGTCATGATCGTGCTCATGCCCGCGCTCGTCCTCATGGCCTACGACCTGCGCGGCAGCGAGCTGGCGCTGCTCCCGCTGGTCCTGGCACCGGTGGGATGGCAGGTCCTGCACGCCGACCAGGTGCGCGGCAGCCTGGTGCTGGCGGCGTGCGCCGTGGTCATGGGAGCGGCCGTCCAGGCGAGCGCCGCGGACAGCACCTCGGCGTTCCGCCTGCAGGCCCTGCTGTTCGCCGGCGCGGTGGCCGCGCTCTCGGCGGGCAGCGGATTGATCACCGAGGCGCGCAGCCACCGCAGCAGCGAGCTGGAGAGCACCCGGTGGAGGGCACTCGTTGAGGCGTCCCCCGCAGTGGTCGCCCGGGTCGACGAGCACGGGCAGTGGTCGGTCGAGACCAGGGGCGATGCGCACGCGACGCAACCCGATCCCGCGGAGTTCGACATCGTGAGCAGGGCCTGCCGGGTCCCCGAGCTGGTCCTGGCGGTCCGCGGGAGCGAACCGCGCACCGTGAGCTGGGGACTGGACGACAAGACCGGGCGCCGCTTCGTGACCCACCTGACCCCGCTGCCGGACCGGCAGGTCCTGGCGGTGACGACGGAGACGACCCGGCTGCACAGCGCCGAGATCGCCCTGGCGTGGGAACGCAGCCACGACAGGGCGACGGACATGCCCAACAGGGACCTGCTCGTTGCCACCGCGGAGCAGGCCCTCCAGGACGGCGGCCCGGCCAGCCTCGTGGTGATCGACCTCGACCAGACCGTCCGCCGTGCGGAACTGCTGGAGGCCGATCCCGCCCCGGTGATCCTCCAGCTCGCCGAGCGGATCCGCGGCGCCCTCGACCCGCAGTCGCTGACGGCGGGCCACGCCATGGTGGCGAGGACCGCCGACGACCAGTTCGGCCTGCTGCTGCCGGCCCGGATCGCTGCTGCCCGTCGGGACACGACGCGGATGCTGCGGGCCCTGCAGGAACCGGTCGCCGTGCCGGCCGGTGGCCTGTCCGTCAACGCCTGCGCCGGGATCTGCGCTCTGGACCCGGCGATCGGGGCAAGGGAGTCGCTGCGCAGGGCCTCGGCCGCGGCCCAGAGCGCGGCGGAGAGCGGCCGGGGGGAGGTGGTCGTCCTGGACGGGGTGACCGAACCGGCAACGGCCGAGCACGCCCGTCTGGTGGGCGACATCGTGGAGGCCGTACGGCGTCAGGAACTGGAGGTCGTGTTCCAGCCGGACGTGCGGTTGCCCGACGGCAGGCTGACCGGGGTCGAGGCCCTGGTGCGCTGGCGTCCGGGCACGGGACTCGCGGCAACGACGGAACTGTTCGTGCGCCTGGCGGAGGAGGCTGGTGCGGTCCAGGCGATCGACGCGTGGGTCATGGAGGAGTCGCTGCGGGAGATGGGCGAGTGGCGCAGGGAGCACGGGGCGCGGGACCTGGAGCTCGCCCTCAACGTCAGCGCCCTGTCCCTCACCGACGACCTCCCCGAACGGTTGTTGGAGAGCTGCCTGCGCCACGGGGTCCCGCCCTGGCACGTCCGCCTGGAGGTGACCGAGACGGCCCTGGCGGACGACTCCCGGGCCACGGGCGTCCTGCGCGAGGTCCGGTCCCGGGGCTGCCGGGTGGCGCTGGACGACTTCGGGACCGGCTACGCGACCCTGTCCCGGCTGCACCGGTTGCCGGTCGACGTGCTCAAGCTCGACCGCAGCTTCCTGACGCCCATCACGGACGATCCGGCCGGCCAGGCCCTGGTCTCGCTCGTGCTCGGGCTGGCGGATCCGTTGCGGGTCGAGGTGGTCGTCGAGGGGGTCGAGACGGCCGAGCAGCGGGACGTGCTCGTGGGGCTCGGGGCCGTCCGGGCCCAGGGGTACCTGTTCGCCCGTCCCTGCCCCTCCACGGCGATCCGTCGGATCCTGGACGGAGGGGGGGTTCTCGGGATCCCGGGGACGGTGCTGTCCGGACCCTGCGGGACGCGGGAGGCTCCCGGTTCCCGGGGGGTCCCGGAGGCTGCGGGCGTTCCCGGGCATGCCGGTTCCCCGGACGGCCCGGTTCCCGGGACACCGGCGGGCTGAGGCCACGCGTCGGAGCCCCGTCCCCGGTCCGAATCCGAGCTCCGGGTGCTGCCGGCAGCTCCTCCCGGACGCCCCGTGCTCCCTCCCGGACGCCTCAGAGCGCGACGGTGAGCAGGCAGCGGCAGGCGGCCCTCAGCCCCGGGCAGTCGCGGAACAGGTGGCCGTTCAGGCCGGCGCCGCGGGCCCTTGCGACGTGCTCGGGGCTGGCGTCCGCGTACAGGCGAGCGCCCGGGGCGGGAGCGCCCCGCAGCGCCGCGGCGAAGAAGCGGGGGTCGGGCAGGAGGGTCCCGGTGCCCGTCGACGTCGTCACCCGGTGGAAGACGGTGCCGGGCTCGTGGAGCAGCGCCCGGCAGCGCCGTTCCTGCCACGGGTCCAGGCAGGCCGCCCCGACGAGGTACCAGCCCTGGTCCCGCAGGTCGCGCAGGAACCCGAGGACGTCGAGGTGGACGGCCTCGACCGACTCATCCCAGCTCCGGCGGAGGGCCTCCTCGTCCCCTGCCCATCCCCACCGCGAACGCAGGTGCTGCACGTACTCGGACTCCGTCAGGTGTCCGGTCCGGAAGGCCCGCAGGGCGTCGTCGAGCAGTTCCGCCGGGTGCCGCAGGCCGGGGGGGCCGCCGTCGGCGTGACGCCAGTGGTCGACGGCCCTGTCGAGGGAGGTCCTCAGCAGGACGCTCCCCACATCACACATCAGAACGGGCACGGCCCACACAGTAGCCCCGCGGTACGTGGCAGAGGCCCCGTGGCGCGTGGGGGTCCGGTGGTCCGGCGCGGCGCGCGACGGAGTCCGCGCGAGCGTGTCGCGCGGCCGCGGGGAGCGGGTGGGCGTTGGGCCGGACGGGGGACATCCGGGTGAATTCTCCGGTGCGGCCCGCGCGGAGCGGGAGGGGCATCCGGAGCGAAACGGACCGGACAAGGCCGACATCGACGCCTCGCGGCGACATCGCCCCAGGTGGGTCCGGGTCCCCGGGAAGGAAGGCCTGGTACCGGCGAATACCGGTCGACCATTTGCCCCGTCAGGAACCTACGATACCGTAACCGTAGGTTCGGTGTTCTGAACGATCGCTCCGATCCGCCCCGGTGGGTCCTGCCCGGCGGCGTCCCCGGGGCGGGGCGACGTCGCCCCGCCCGAGGCGCTCCCCGAGGTGGCCTGCCCTGTCCCGCACGACTCGACCCACGACGTCACGGAAAGACCCGTACGACACGCAACAGCTCGGACGGACGACACCGTCCAGCCCACCGCGTCCGGTGGGCATCGCATCCCGCTCGCCGTACAGGCCTGTCGCCGAAGGGTTCGCACATGGTTCTCCGCACCGCACATCACCGCCCCATGATCATCCAAGGGGGTATGGGAGTCGGGGTCTCCTCCTGGCGGCTGGCATCCTCCGTGGCGAGGGCCGGGCAGCTCGGCGTGGTCTCCGGCACGGCACTGGACACCGTCCTCGTACGCCGGTTGCAGGACGGCGATCCCGGTGACCACGTGCACCGGGCACTGCAGGACTTCCCCCTGCCGGAGGTCGCGCAGCGGGTGGTGGCACGCTACTACCGGCCCGGGGGCCGGGACGGCGCCCCGTACACCCCCCTGCCCAGCATCGGCCTGCGTCCGAACCGGATGACGACCGAGGCCGCCGTCGTCGGCAACTTCGTCGAGGTGTGGCTGGCCAAGGAGGGGCACAGCGGCTGGGTCGGCATCAACTTCCTGGAGAAGATCCAGATGGCGACGCCGGCCGCAGCCTACGGCGCCATGCTCGCCGGCGTGGACGCCGTCCTGATGGGAGCGGGGATCCCCCGGCAGATCCCAGCCCTGCTCGACGCCCTGTCGGAGCAGCGCCCCGGATCGGTGGACGTCGAGGTGACCGGGACGGCGCCGCAGGCGCTCACCCTGGACCCGGCCCTGCTGGGAGGCGACCGCCTGCCCGCGCTGCGCCGCCCGATGTTCCTGGCGATCATCTCCTCGCACGTCCTGGGCGCGTACCTGTGCCGCGAGCCCTCGACCCGGCCCGACGGGTTCGTCGTGGAGGGGCCGACCGCCGGCGGGCACAACGCTCCCCCGCGCGGCAAGCTCGTCCTCGACGAGGCCGGGGAACCCGTGTACGGACCGCGCGACGAGGCGAACCTCGCGGCGGTCCAACGGATCGGGCTTCCGTTCTGGATGGCCGGCGGGTACGGCGAGCCGGAGAAGGTCTGCGCGGCCCTGGACGCCGGGGCCAGCGGCGTCCAGGTGGGGACCCTCTTCGCCCTGGCCCGCGAGTCCGGTCTGGCCGGGCCGCTGAGATTGCAGCTGCTGGACGACCTGCGCAAGGGCGCCCTGCAGGTGTCGACGAACCCGTCGGCCTCCCCCACCGGCTTCCCCTTCAAGGTGGCCCGGCTGGAGGGCAGCCTCTCGCAGCCGGAGGTGTACCGGGCCCGCCCAAGGCTGTGCGACCTGAGCTACCTGCGGGAGGTCTACGCCCGTCCCGACGGTTCCCTGGGGTACCGCTGCCCCGCCGAGCCCGTCGACATGTACGTCCGCAAGGGAGGGGACCCGGCCAGGGCCGAGGGCGCCGTCTGCCTGTGCAACGCCCTCATGGCCGACGTCGCGCAGGGGCAGCGCCGCAAGGACGGGTACGTCGAGCCGCCGCTGGTGACCCTGGGGGCCGATCTGGTCGGAGCCCGGCGGCTGGACAGCGAGCACTGGCTGCACGGAGGGCGTCCCGACGGCTGGTCCGCCGAGGACGTGATCACCTGGCTGCTGCGGGAGGTCGACGCGCAGAGGGCCCCGCGGGCCGGGATCGTCACCGGGGTCGGGGCTGCGCCGTCGGGATCCTGACAGGACGCGCGGGCGGCCGTCGCGCGCCGCCCCCGCCCGGGTTGGGGGCGGCGCCCTGCGCTCGGGGCGGCGTCCGGTGTCCCGGGCGCCTCAGGAGGGGCGGTGCGGGAGTGGCAGGCAGGGCCGGGCCGAGGGGATCGGCCGGAACCGGGAGGGCTCGGGAGACCCGGGAAGGGGCACCGATCGGGGTGTCGGCCGCCCGTGCGAGTGGGACTTCCTTCTGAGTCGGGAATAAGTATCATTATCGACTGGATGCTGGACTCCCGACGAACGAGAGATCCGACATGCACCAGGCCCGCGGCACAGACCGCCCCCCGTACCTGCGACCGCGGGTGACCGGGCAGCTGCGTGAGCTGCTGGACGCCCAGGGGGTGCTCACCGACCTCGTGCGTTGCCTGGGATCCCCCGTGAACGTCGTCCTTCCGCAGCAGCCGGTTGCCAACCTCGAGGAGTTCTGCGCCGTCCACCGGCGCCATCACCTCGGGGGACGGGTCTGCTTCGCGCACAAGGCCAATCGCTCCAGCGCGCTCGTCCGGGCGCTCGCCGCGACCTCTGGTTCGATCGACGTCGCGAGCCTCGCCGAGCTGCAGCACGCCCTCGGCGCGGGGTTCGGTCCCGACCGGATCCTGGCGACCGGTCCCAAGACCCCGCAGTTCCTGTGGCTCGCGGCCTGCTGCGGGGCCACAGTCGGCGTCGACTCCGCCGCGGAGCTCCTCGAACTCGCAGGCATCGTTCGGGGACACGGCCTGCGACGTGTTCGGATCCTGCTGAGGCTGTCCGGGTTCTCCTCCCCCTCGTTCACGGTCACGCCGCGTCCCAGCCGTTTCGGCATCCCCCTGACCGACCTCGGCCCCGTCGCCGATCTCGTGGAGTCCCTCGGGGACGCCGTCGAACTGCTCGGGGTCGCCTACCACCTCGACTCGATCGGACTGCCGGAGAAGACCATCGCCCTGCAGTCGTGCCTGCAGGCCATGACGGCCCTCCAGAACCGCGGCGCGAACCCGCGGGTCGTCGATGTCGGCGGTGGCTTCGGCGTCGACTACCTGGCTGACGGCGGCGAGTGGGAACGCTGGACGACCGAGCTGACCTCCGCGGTCCTGGGCAGGCGCCCGCCGATCACGTGGAACGGGCACGGGTACGGGCTGCGGGCGGAGAACGGGACCCTGCGCGGGGCACTGGGCCTGTACCCGTCCCGCCGGTCGCTGGCCGGCCCCGACTACCTCGAGCAGCTGTTGGCGGCCCGGGCCCCCGACCTCGGTGACCGACCGCTGTCGACCCTCCTGCTGGAACACCTCTACGAGCTGTGGACGGAGCCCGGCAGGGCCCTGGTCGACCAGTGCGGTGCCGTCCTCGCCCGGGTGCTGGAGGTCCGCCCGGGACCCGACGGGCACCACCTGGTGCGTCTGGACCTCAACGCCAGGAACGTCAGCACGGAGGAGCACGGCGTCCTCATGGACCCGTTGCTCGTGCCCGGGGCCGGCCCGGACCCCGGTCCCGGTCCCGGTTCCGGCGTCGCAGGCGGCGGCCGTGGTGACGATCCCGACGCCACCGGCCCTGGCTCCGCGTACGGGGTCTTCCTCCTGGGGAACCTCTGCCTGGAGAGCGACCTGATCACCCGGCGGGTCGTCCACCTGCCCCGGTTGCCGCGGATCGGTGACGTCATGGCCTTCGCGAACACCGCCGGATACCTCATGGACTTCAGCGCCGGGCATCCCCTCCGGCAACCCTGCGCCCGGGCCGTCGCGGCCTGGCAGGAGGGCGGGAACTGGCGCTGGTGTCCGGACGACGAGTACTGGCCGGTCCACGGGGCGTGCCAGGTCGGGCGTGAGTCCCGGCACTCCTGTCCGCGCGCACCCGGGGAGCACTGACGTGAGGTACGACAGCATCACCGACGCCATCGGGAACACCCCCCTGGTCCGGCTGGACCCGGCGACCCACGGCCTGCGGCACATCGATCTGTACGCCAAGCTGGAGATGCTCAATCCGTTCGGATCGGTCAAGGACCGTGCGGCCTGGAGCATGATGGCCCCACGGATCGACCGGGCCCGAACGGATGGCTCGACGGTCGTGGAACTGTCCAGCGGGAACACCGCCAAGGCCCTGGCCGTCCTCGCGGGCATGCACGGGCTGGCGTTCCGCTGCGTCACCAACCGGATGAAGATCCCCGAGATGAAGGACCTCCTGCTCCTGCTCGGTGCGACCATCGAGGAGCTGCCGGGCCAGGCCGAGTGCCTCGACCCGTCCAACACCGACGACCCCCTGACCCGCATCCACAGGACCATCAGCGAGGCGGGAGCCGCCTGGCTGCACACCGACCAGTACTACAACCCCCGCAATGCCCGGGCCCACCTCACGGGCACCGGACCGGAGATCATCAAGGACCTCGACGGGCGTGCCTGCGACTGGTTCATCGCCTGCGTCGGCACGGCCGGTTCCTCGACCGGGGCGGCACGGGCGCTGCGGGAGCACGACCCGTCCGTGCGGGTCGTCGGCCTCGTCGCGGACAAGTCCGACTTCATCCCCGGGATCCGCAACATCGACGAGGTGCACGAGGTCGGACTGTTCGATCCGAACAACTACGACGTCATCGAGGCGGTCACCTCGCAGCAGGCAATCGACGGCATGCTCACCCTCGTGCGGCGCTGCGGCCTCCTCGCCGGTCCCACCGGAGGCGCTGCCTACTGGGGCGCCGTCAGACACCTGCGACGGGCGGACGGCGAACTCGAGCGGACGGCGAACGGTTCCGAACAACGCCGGACCGCCGTCCTCGTCCTGTGCGACCGGACCGAGACCTACCTCAGCTACCTGCGCCAACGCCGACCCGAACTGTTCGGCAGGCCGCCGGCCCCCACGAGCGTCCGGGACGTCACGGACGAGGAGGCCGCGCGCGCCGTGGGCGTCGACGTCGACACGGCCCGCGCCTGGATCGAGACCGACCACCCGCTCGTCGTGGACCTGCGCGGGTCCTTCGCCTACGCCGTCGCCCACGTCCCCGGATCCGTCAACATCGTCGACGAGCTCTTCGACGAGCTGCTGCAGGGCGGGCTGCCGTTCGACAAGGACCGGCCCGTGCTGCTCGCCTGTCCCGTCGGGGAGAGGTCCCGCCGGTACGCTGCCCTGCTGACCCGGATGGGGCACCGCGACGCCCGCACCCTGGACGGCGGGATCGTGGCCTGGCGGGACGCCGACGCCCCCCTGGTGAGGACCTGAGGATGCCCGGCTTCGAACGGGCAGCGCCCCCGCCCGCGGCCGCCGGGGACACGCCCGGCGCCGCGATCGGTGGTGCGTCCGGAGCCGCCGACCGGCCGCTGACGGACCCCGGGACGATCGACCGGACCATTGTCGAGCTCGAGGGCTGGCATCGCCGGGTGCGTTCGCAGTTCCCGATCCTGTGCGGCACCCCGGGACAGGCCTACCTGGACAGCGCTGCGACCTCGCAGAAACCCCGAGCGGTGCTCGAGGCCGTCCAGCAGTACCTGACGACGACGAACGCCAATGCGGACCGGGGCGGGTACCCGTGGGCGACCAGGACGACCAGGCTCCTGAGGGACTGCGAGCAGCGGATCGCCGAGTTCCTCGGCGTTCCGGGGAACGAGGGGTCCTCCGTCCACTTCACGGCCGGGACCACCAGCGGGTTGCAGAGCGTTGCGCTGGACTGGCTCACCGAGAATCTCGGCGACGGCGACGAGATCGTCGTTCCGATGGCCGATCACCAGGCCAACTGCGTGCCCTGGTCGATGGCCGTCGATCTGCTGGCCCGTCGCGGGACACGGGTACGGGTCATCCCCATGCCGTACGGGACCAGCGGGGACTACGATCCGGTCGCCCTCGCCGCCCTGGTGGGCGAGCGCACGCGCTTCGTCGCCCTCACCCACGTGCACCACGTGTACGGGGCGGACATGAACGTCCACAGGATCCGCGGTGTCGTGGGGCCGGACGCGGTCATCTGCCTGGACGCCGCTCAGAGCCTCGGACACCTCCCGGTGGACCTGGCCGAGCTGGACGTCGATTTCCTGGCCTTCTCCGGTCACAAGGCCATGGCGCTGCCCGGGACCGGAGCCCTGTGGGCCCGCAACGCACGGGGCCGTCGTTTCGAACCAGCCGGATGGCAGGGGACGCCCAACACCGCCGGGGTGATCAGCCTCGCCGCGGCCCTGGAATGGCTGTCCGCGACCGATCCCCGGCTCGTGGCCCGCTGGACGACGGCCCTGACGGCCCGGCTGACGGACTGGCTGGACCGGTCGGACGGCTTCCGGGTGCTCGGCTGCGGGCGGAGCCTGTCCGCGTTCTCCACCGTCCAGCGCCGGACCGGGCTGGTCACCTTCCGCCACGATCGGATCGGTTCGGCCGACCTCGGGTTCGTCCTGGCCGAACACGGCCTGATGGTCCGGGCCGACCAGCACTGCCAGGGGCCGGCGGGGGAGGCGGAGCCATCGATCCGGGTCAGCGTGCACGCCTACACGGCGCCCGAGGAGATCGACCGGTTGATCGCCGTCCTGCAGGACCTGGACTCCCGCCGATGCCGGTGGCTCTGACCCGTACAGGGCTGCCCGTGCCCCGGCCACCCCGTACCGACCGTTCCCCGCCCGACCGGACCCGCGCCCGACACCGACCCGTACCGACGAGGACCATCATGGACAGCAGACCTCCCGTGTCCGGACCGCCCGGCGCCGGGGCAGGGATCGACCCGGCCCTTGCCCGTCGGTGGATCGACCGGTGGGAACTCCAGCAGGAACGGTACGCCGTCGACCGCGAGGAGCGGTTCACCGTCGTCCTCGACGCCGTGGAGCACACCGTCCTGGGCCAGGACCGCCCCGTGATCGTGGATCTCGGTTGCGGTCCGGGTTCCCTGGCCTCCCGAGCGGCCGAGCGCATCGAACGGGCCGAGGTGATCGGGGTGGACGTCGACCCGTTCCTGCTCGAACTGGGCCGGGCGCGGCACGGTGGCCGGGTCCGTTTCGTACAGGCCCGGGCCGGTTCCCCGGGATGGGTCGAGGCGCTGGGACTCTCCGGCCCCGTCGATGCCGTGATCTCCACGACGGCCCTGCACTATCCCTCCGAGCCGCTCCTGCGGAGCATCCTCGCCGACATCCACGGGCTCCTGCGCTCCGACGGCCTGTTCGTCAACGCGGACAAGATGCCCTGGCAGCCAGGGCTGTCCGCCGGTCTGATCAAAGCGATCGGGTACCGCCGCGCGCACCGAAGCGGAGCGCTCGGGCAGGAGGACTGGGACGGATGGTGGCAGGCCATCCGGGAGGATCCGGGCCTTGTCGAGCTGATCTCCCGGCGTGACCGCTCGGGGCTGTCCTCGGGGCCGGGGAACACCCTCACCGTGCGCGAGCACCAGCGGATCCTGCTCGATGCCGGGTTCCGCGACGTCGCCACCGTCTGGCAGGTCGGGGACGACCACGTGGTGATCGCCGTCCGCTGAGCCGCCGCCCCCACGGGCCGGGCGCCGGGTCAGCGCGCCCGGTCGTGCCCGGCGAGGGTCAACGGTTCCAGGACGGCGTCCCGCAGCTCCCGTTGGACCGACTGCATCCGCCACCGCGTGCTGAACAGCGCCAGATGGGTGCCGTCGGTGCGCAGGAGCACCTCGGTCTCGCGCTGGGAGTTCAGGATCGGGACCCAGTCCTGGCGGGTCCTGCGGGCCACGGTGTAGTCCAGGCGTTCCAGGGTGATGGGGCTGTTGAACTCGTGTCCCATTCGGTGCTCGGCGACCTCGAACTGCATCGGCCCGACGGCGGCGAGCACGGGGGCCTGGTCACCGCGCAGGTCCGAGCGCAGGACCTGCACGACCCCCTCGTGGTCGAGCTGTTCGATCCCCCGGCGGAACTGCTTGTACCGACCGGTGTCCTTGACCCGGGCGACGGCGAAGTGCTCCGGCGCGAACATGGGCATCGGCGGGAAGACCACCGGTTCTTCGACGTACAGGGTGTCCCCCACCCGCAGGGCCGCAGCGTTGACCAGACCGACGACGTCCCCCGGCCAGGCGCTCTCCACGCTGCACCGTTCCCGTCCGAACAGCTGGTGGGCGTATTTGGTCGCGAAGGGACGGCCGGTGGCCGCGTGGGTGACCACCATGCCGCGTTCGAACACCCCCGAGCAGATCCTCAGGTAGGCGATGCGGTCACGGTGCGCTGCGTTCATCCCGGTCTGGACCTTGAAGACGAAACCGCTGAAGGGAGCGTCCGGTTCCCGTCCGGTCCCGTGGACGTCGGCCCGTGCCGACGGACAGGGGGCGATGTCCACGAGCGTGTCCAGCAGATCCCGGACGCCGTGGTTGAGCACGGCCGATCCGAACAGCACCGGCGTCGTGCGATGCGCCAGGAACGCCTCCTGGTCGTGGACGGCCTCGCTGAGCAGGAGCAGCTCGTGCTCCTCGTGGGCCGTCCCCCACACCGTCCCCTCGAGGTCCGCCGCCTGCCGCGCGGTGAGGTGCTCCTGCGGTGCGACGGTCGCGCCGCCGGCGGTGCGCGTGAAGCGCCGGTAGGTGCAGGAGGCCCTGTCCAGCAGGCCCCTGAAGTCCCCGGCGATGCCCACGGGCCAGTTCAGGGGGGTGGGGCGCAGCCCGGTGCGTTCCTCGATCTCGTCGAGCAGCCCCAGCGCGTCCTTGCCCGGCCGGTCCCACTTGTTGATCAGAGTGATCACCGGGATCCTGCGGTGGCGGCAGACCTCGAAGAGCTTCATGGTCTGGCTCTCCAGGCCCTTGGCCGCGTCCAGGAGCATGACCGCCGCGTCCACGGCGGAGAGCACGCGGTAGGTGTCCTCGGAGAAGTCCGCGTGCCCTGGGGTGTCCAGGAGGTTGATCACGACGTCGCGGTAGGTGAACTGCAGGGCCGCCGACGAGACCGAGATTCCCCGGCTGCGTTCGAGCTCCGTCCAGTCCGAGACCGTCGAACGCCGTCCGGCCTTCCCGTGGACCGCCCCGGCCTCGGAGATGACCCGGGCGTGCAGGGCCAGTGCCTCGGTCACCGTGGACTTCCCGGCGTCCGGGTGGCTGATCACCGCGAACGTGCGCCGTCGAGCCGCCTGGTCGAGGACCGCACGGGACGGGACCGGCGCGGGTTCGCGGGGATGGTTCGTCATCGGTTGTCTCCAGCGGACGGGCGGACCGTCGCACCCGACGGCCTCGTCGAATCTACCCCGGTGCCCACGGCCCGGGCCTGCGTGCCCTGGTGCGGGACGGTCCCCGGCGGGTCCGTCCGTCCCCGGTGCCCCGGTGCCCTCCCGGGACGTCGGTCCCCTCCTCCCGGGACGCGCAGGCACCGATCCCCCAAGGGCCGGGCCCACCGTTCGCGCACGGGACCGGACCCCTTGGACAGGAGGAGCAGTCGATGTTCGTGCGTCGGTTCGTGGACCGGACCGTGGCCTCGGTGAGCGTCCGCACGGCGGTCCTCGTCTCGGTCCTGGTCGCCGGAGCGGTGGCGACCTGCGTCGCCGCGATCGGGATCGTGCAGGCAGGCCTGATCACGGAGCGGGCGAGGTCGATCCATGAGACGGGAGTCATGACGACGGGGGACGTCGGCCGCCTGCGGGAACTGGTGTGGCAGGGACGGTTCACCTCCCTGTCCGGGACGACGGCGGTCGACGAGGCCACCGCGGCCAAGTACACCAAGGAGTTCGAGGGCATCCTGGACAAGATCGAGAGCACGGTGGCGACCTTCCGGGGACGCGACCTGTCCTCCGATCAGCGGACGGCCATCGACAAGTTCGACACGTCCTGGAACGAGTACCTGGAGGCCCGGGCGGCGGGGAAGAAGCTGAAGGCGGCCGGTGACACCGCGGGTTGGGAACGCAACCGGCAGGAGAAGCTGACACCGGCCACGAACGCAGCCATCTCCGCCCTGGACACCCTGCAGTCGACGTCGGCGGAGGCCTCCCAGAGCAGCCTGGACTCGGCCCTGTCAGCGGAGTCCCGGGCCAAGACGCTCATGACAGCCGTCCTGATCGTGGGACTCCTGTTCGCGGTGGGGCTGGCCTGGTCGGTCAGCGTCGCCATCTGCCGTCCGCTGCGCAGGCTGCGCAGGGCCATCTCCGAGGTCGCCCGGGGCGACCTGACGACGACGGCCGTGGTGGACGGCAGGAACGAGGTGGCACAGATCGCGCAGGCCCTGAACGAGGCGACCGGACGGATGCGCTCGGCGGTGCACGCGATGAAGGACACGACCGAGGTGGTGGAGACCGGTTCGGAGGCGCTCGAGCGGACCAGCTCGATCCTGGGGCAACGGTCGAACGAGTCCTCGAACCAGCTCCAGGAGGTCAGGGAACAGGTGCACCAGGTCGCGGGAAGCGTGACCACCGTCACCACGGGGGCCCGGGACCTGCAGTCGTCGATCCGGGACATCGCGCGCAGCGCGGGACAGGCGGCCCAGGTGGCCGCGGACGCGGTCGAGGTCACCGAGAGCGCGAGCACGATCATCGGGCGGCTGGGGAGTTCGTCCGCGGAGATCGGGAACGTCGTCAAAGTGATCACGACGATCGCAGAGCAGACGAACCTCCTTGCGCTGAACGCCACCATCGAAGCTGCCCGCGCCGGGGAGAGCGGCAAGGGGTTCGCCGTCGTGGCGAACGAGGTGAAGGAGCTGGCCCACGAGACCGCCCGTGCCACGGAGGAGATCGGGCGTCGGGTGGAGGCGATCCAGACCGACACCTCGAACGTCGTGGAATCGATCACCGGGATCAGCGAAGTGATCAGCACCATCAACTCGCACCAGTCGACGATCGCCGCTGCCGTCGAGGAGCAGACCGCGACGGCCGGGACCATGTTCTCGGAACTGACCAGGGCCGCCGAGGGGACGAACCGGATCAGCGGCACCGTCGATCCGGTCGTGGCGGGGGCCCAGGAGTCCCTCGGGATCGCGACCACCGTGCAGAGCGCGGCCGCGGAACTGACCGGTGTCGCCGGAAGGCTCCAGGGGATCGTGAACGAGTTCCGGGCCTGAGAGCCTGCCCGCCCCGCGGGGGAAGCACCCGGACGGTGCACGGTCGTGTTCCTCGACCCTGCACCGTCCGAGCACATCATGTTCCGGATGCTCCACGGGGTCCGTGTTCCGACCGCCTGTTCTGCCAGAGCGCCCGTCCGGGACCGTCCCGGACCGGACGGGCCCCCCGGGGCTGCCCGGTCAGTCGGTGGCGCAGGTGGCGGTGACCTGTTCCCCGGAGCCGGTGCCACGGAACCCGGAGGAGGCCGACGCCCCCGCTCCGAGCCGGCCGTTGTAACTGGCGTCGGTCACGGTCACCGTGCCGGTGCCCTGGTTGCCGGTCCCGCTCCACGACGAGGTGGTCCTGGTTCCCGACGGCAGCGTGAGAACGGCCCTCCCCCGTCGATCGGCGCGGAACCGGCTGTCACGGTGACGTCCGCGACGAACCCGCCGTCCCAGGGACTCGACACCGTGCAGGCAGCCGTGCGCCCCTGTTCCGGGATCGGGATGCGGCCGGGTGTCCCGGTCCGGGTGCCGGTCGGCGTGAGGGTCGGGGTTCCGGTCGGTTCCGTGCCGCCGACGTCCAGGGTCTTGCGCAGGAACCGCTCGACAACGTCCCAGCCGGGATCGGGGGAGCCGACGCCGGTCCTCTCGGCGCGGGCCGAGGTCGTGCGAACCGTCCGGGCTCCGTGGTGGGAGGAGCCGAGGACGTTCGACGTCCCGTGGCCGGTCCCCGGGACCGGGAAGAACCGGGCCCCGGTGCACGCGATCCTGAGGGCTCCGTGCAGCAGGACGCTCTGGCCGTGCGGAACCAACGTGTCGGCCTGCCCGTGCAGGTGCATCATCGGCGGGTCGTTCCCGTCGACGTACTACACGGGGGCGGCCCGGGCGACCTCGTCCGGGCAGGACCGGACGGCGCATCCCACGAGCTGGGACGCCTGTTGCGTCCCCGGACCGGTCGGAGGGGACGGCACTCGGCACTCCCTACGATGAGCCAGTGCCCGGTCCGAGGAGGGGCTGGGGCCCGAAGGTCCGTGCACTCCCGCCGGTACGCGGCCAACAGCGGCGGCGCCGAGGGACTGCTGGTCACCGTTCTGGGCGAGTTCGCACGGCCGTTCCGGGACCCGGCTCCCACCTCGGCCTTCATCGACGTGCTCGCACGTCTGGGGGTCCGGGAGGACGCCTGCCGCCAGGCCCCGGCACGGGCCGCGGCGGGCGGCTGGCCGGCGCCCGCCCTGCCTGCGCTTCCTCGCCCTGGGAGCCCAGAGGACCTACGGTTTCTCACCGGCCCAGGCGAACTGGGACGGACGGTGGGTCCTGGTTCCGGCGCGGGTCGGCGAGCCGGACCGGTCCGTCCGCCATCTGTCGCGCACGCGCCTGCGATGGTCCGGGTTCGGCCGTCCGGCCCCCGCGACGTGGCTGAGCTCGCACATCGGGGGGCGAGGCCGCACTCATCCTCCGGGAGGCCGGGGCGCACCAGGAGGCCCAGGTCTTCCCCGCGGAGCAGCTCGCGGGGGGAGACCTGCCGCGGCTGGTCCGTCAGGCGTGGGATCTGGAGGAGGTCCGGCAGCGGCACGGGGAGCTCCTCACGGAGTTCGCCGCCCCGACCCGTGACGACCCGCTGGTCTGCCTGGTCCGCATCGTGCACGCCTGGCGACGTCTGATCCTGTTCGATCCGGCTCTTTCCGAGGAGTTGCTCCCCTCCCCCTGGATCGGGATCCGGGCCCGGGAACTGTTCCACGAACGTCAGGCAGCATGGCGCACGGCAGCGATCACCGATTGGGAACGCCCGGCGCGGTGACCGGACTCGTCGGCCGGCCGTCGGGGACGGTACCCCCTGCCTGACGGGGTTCCAGTTGTCGGATCCGGCGAGG
>Ga0316579_10000086_pt1 | contig 23939 bp, 15 predicted proteins | sample J5NA_2_FD_203074 | JGI IMG/M metagenome (GOLD analysis project Ga0316579, IMG submission 203074) | Rhizosphere microbial communities from salt marsh grasses in Alabama, United States - J5-7_160517rDrA | ecosystem: Host-associated > Plants > Roots > Rhizosphere | place: USA: Alabama | collected... | reverse complement strand
CACTACTGGATGGCCACCGGCACCACCACCGACCCGGCCTCCGTCGGACAATCCGGCATCGACCATCCCCTCCTCGGCGCGGCCGTCGACCTCGCCGACACCGGTGACGGCTCGGACGCCGGGGCGGTCCTGACCGGCCACCTCTCGGCGCGTTCCGTGCCGTGGGCCGCCGACCACCGTGTTTCGGGCGCCCTCGTACTGCCCGGCACCGCCCTGCTGGAGCTGGCCCTCCACGCCGGGGAGAGGTCGGGCTGCCCCGTCCTGGAGGAGCTGACCCTCCAGGCGCCCCTCGTCCTGTCCGAGGACGGCGGGACCGCCGTCCAGGTCCGTCTCGGGGCCGGGGGGACCGGTGGCGTGAGACCGGTGTCCGTGCACTCCCGTCCGGACCTCGGTTCGGACAATGGTGGCGGGGACTGGGTCCTCAACGCGACAGGCACCCTCAGCGCCGTGGAGAAGCCGTTCGAATCGAACGGCGGGACTGGCCCCGCCGTCTGGCCTCCCGCGGACGCCGAACCGATCGACCTCACCGACGGCTACGACCTGCTCGCCGGGAACGGGTTGCAGTACGGGCCGGCCTTCCGGGGGCTGCGGGCCGCGTGGCGCCGGGGCGATGACGTCTTCGCCGAGATCGCCCTGCCCGAGGAGCACCGGGACCAGGCAGCCCGCTACGCCGTGCACCCGGCACTGCTCGACGCGGCCATGCACGCCAGCATGATCATCGATGTCCGTCACGGCCCTGACGGTGCCGGCGGCGACCGCGAGCCGGCGGTTGCGATCCCGTTCGTCTGGAGCGACGTGACCCTGCACGCGGTCGCGGCCTCGACCCTGCGGGTCCGCCTGTCCCCGACCGGGCAGGACACCATCGCCCTGCACGCCGCGGACGCGGCGGGGAACCCCGTGCTCACGGTGGGGACCCTGACGTCCCGGCCCCTGTCGACCCGGGGACTGACCGGCGGTCCGGGGCGGGACCGCCTGTTCCGGCTCGAATGGGTGGGCGTCCCCGGGACGGCCGACGGGCGGGAACCGGCGGCGGACGCCGTCCTGGGCGACGGAGTGATCGCGGGGAACGACGGGATCCGTCGGTTCCGTGACCTGCAGGAGCTGAAGGATTCCCTGGACCAGGGCGCGGCCCCGCCCGAAAGGGTCCTCCTGCCGGTCGACCCGCAGGGCGCGGACCCCGGAACCTCCGGCGACGTGGTCCGCGCCACCCGGGACCTCACCCGAGCGGTGCTCGCGACGGTGCAGGAGTGGCTGGGCACCGAACGGCTGGCAGGGGTGCGGCTCGTCGTCGTCACCCGTGGCGCCGTCGCCGTCGGCGAGGACGGGACACCGGTTTCCCCGGCGGCCGCCGCCGTGTGGGGGATCGTCCGTTCGGCCCGTGAGGAGAATCCGGGGCGTTTCGCGTTGCTGGATCTCGACGGGACCGTCGACGGGGTCCCGGCCGTCCTGGGGAACGACGAACCCGAGGCAGCCGTCCGCAACGGCACCTGGTACGTGCCGCGCCTGGTGAGGGCGCGGCCGGACCACGCAGGTCCCGGCGCCACCGACCTCGGGGGGACCGTGGTCGTCACCGGGGGCACCGGCGGGCTCGGAGCCCTGGTGAGCCGCTACCTGGTCGCCCGGAAGGGGGTGGAGCACCTGGTCCTGGCCGGTCGTCGGGGCGCGGCCGCTCCCGGGGCCGAGCGGCTGCGCGAGGAGCTGGAGGGGCTCGGGGCATCGGTCACCCTCGCGGCCTGCGACGTCTCGGATCGTGCCCAGGTGGACGAGCTGTTGGGGAAGATCGCCGCTGACCGTCCGGTGACGGCGGTCATCCATGCGGCAGGGGTGCTCGACGACGGGGTCGTCAGTTCCCTTACCCCCGAACGCCTCGAAGGGGTCCTGGGACCCAAGGCGTACGCGGCCTGGCACCTGCACGAGGCGACCCGTGCCATGGAGCGCCCGGCCTCCCTCGTGCTGTTCTCGTCGGTCGCGGGGGCCATGGGGTCCCCCGGGCAGGCGAACTACTCCGCGGGGAACACCTTCCTGGACCGTCTGGCCGAGCACCGGCACGCCCAGGGGCTGCCGGGGGCCTCGGTGGCCTGGGGTCTGTGGGAACAGCCCAGCGGCATGGCCGGCCGGCTCGGCGAGGCGGACGTCGCCCGGATGAGCGGCTCCGGTATCTCGCCGCTGTCCTCGCAGGAAGGCCTCGAACTGTTCGGGACGGTGCTGGACTCGACGTCCGGTCCCTTCCTCCTGGCGGCCGGCCTGGACGTCGAGGCAGCCTGCGGGCAGGGGACCGTGCCGCCGCTCCTGCGAGCCCTGCGCAAGCCGGCTCCGGCGCGTTCCCGGCTCCGGACGGCGGACTCCACGGCGGTCGCGGACGAGCGTTCCCTGTCCGAGCGTTTGATCGAGCTGCGTCCCGGTGAACGCCGGCAGCTCCTGCGGGAACTGGTCCACACGACGGTCGCGACCGTCCTGGGGCACTCCGCCGTCCGGGCCGTCGACCCGGACCGGGGCTTCCTCGAACTGGGATTCGACTCGTTGGCAGCCCTCGACCTGCGCAACCGGCTCAACGCCGCGACCGGGCAGCGCCTGCCCGCGACCCTCATCTACGACTACCCGTCGGTGACGGCGGTCGCGGACTTCCTGTACGAGGAGCTGGCCTCCGGTCTGGGGTCGGCAGCCCTCGACGCGGACCTCGCCCGCCTGCGGTCGGCCATCGACTGCATGGAGCCGGAGGAACTGCGCACCACGCGGATCGTCGAGCGGCTGCAGGAACTGGCGCGATCCGTCGCCGCCGGTTCCGGCGAGGACGGCGGGGCCGAGGGCCCGCAGCGGTCGTTGGACTCCGCGACCGCCGACGAGCTGTTCGACATCCTCGACAGCGAGTTCGGCTCCGACGACTGAGGAGTCCGGCCGGCACGGCCACCGGTGGCGGGCCGGTGCCGATCGCGTGCCCGGCGGCGACCGGGTGGCCCGCACGGCGAGGATCGTGCGGGCCGGGTACCAACGGACCCCCGCGGCGGTGAACGCGTCCGGCCTGCGCACCGGGGAACGGGACCCCCGGGGGGCGCGCCGGGAACCGTGTCCGGGCCCGGGAACTGTCGGACCCCCGCGGGATGATGAGTGGGCAGACGAACCTCCCCCTCCCTTCCCCGCTGCGGTCGTGCCCCCTGTCGTGCCGGATCCCGCCCCCACGACGCTCCCGATCACAAAGGCCCTCTGACCTGCCCTCCTGCCGTCCCCTCCCGGACGGTCCCCTCCCACGCGTCCGGACGGGTACCGGACAAGGTAGAGATATCCCCCCCTCGATCCGGGGCGTGAAGCCAATGTCCCGGTGCCCGTGGTCGAGCACGATCGTCATGTGAGCGGAACTGGAACGAGCGTCCACCAGCAGGGCTGTCCGACGGGAGTGTCGAACATCCCTTCCGGCGGCCGCACGTGACCGTTCACGGACGACAACGCCGCACGACCACTCGGACGTCACCGGAGGTTCGCATCCGAGATGTACGGCTCCCATCACCTGAGAGGAACGGACCCATGTCGAGGCCCTCGATGACAGGGCTGCCATCCGGACGGCGCACGAAGTTCGTGACGCTGGCCTTCTGGCTGATCCTCATCTCCGTGGCCGCCCCCTTCGGCATCAAGCTGACGGAGGCCGTGGACAACGACGCCATCAACTCGTTGCCCAAGAGCGCAGAGGCGACGAAGGTCTACGAGGAATCCAAGGACGCCTTCCCCGGGTCCGACAAGCTCGTGGCCGTCATCGCCTACGCCCGTGACAACGGGCTGACCGACGCGGACAAGGCGAAGATCGAGGCCGACCGCGCGGGGTTCGCCCGGTACGCCGAGGGCGGGCAGATCGCGTCGGCCTACCCGAGCGACGACAACAAGGCCATGATGCTGACGTTCCCCATCACGGGGGACACCAAGAAGCAGCAGGACAACGCCTCGGACATCAAGGAGGCCGTGGACAAGAACGTCCCGGCCGGCCTCGAGGTCGGGTTCACCGGTTCGGCCGGTGCCGTTGACGACGTCTACGACGCCTTCAGCGGCATCGACGGCAAGCTGCTGATCGTGACGGCGAGCGTCGTCGCGCTGATCCTGCTGCTGACGTACCGGAGCCTTTTCCTGTGGTTCATCCCCCTGCTGTGCGTGGGGATGGCCAGCCAGCTCGCCAGCGCCGTCGTCTACCTGCTGGCGGAGCACGGCGGGCTCGTCGTCAACTTCCAGAGCCAGACCCTGTTGACCGTGCTGGTGTTCGGGGTGGGGACGGACTACGCGCTGCTGCTCGTCTCCCGGTACCGCGAGGAGCTGCGCCGTCACCGCGACCGGCACGAGGCCATGAACGTTGCCCTGCGCAGGTCGTTCGGGGCGATCCTCGCCTCGGGCGCGACCGTCGCCCTCGGCCTGATGTGCCTGCTGGCCGCCGACCTGAACTCCACCCGCGGGCTGGGACCGGTGTGCACCGTCGGTATCCTCGCAGGCCTGCTGGCCATGCTGACCCTGCTGCCGGCCCTGCTCGTCCTGTGCGGCCGGTGGGTGTTCTGGCCCTTCGTCCCCCGGTACGTCGAGCCCGGCAGCGGCCGGGACGTCTCCGAGGAGCACGGCCTGTGGAACACCGTCGCCCGCGGGGTGGGACGCCGTCCCCGCGCCATCTGGGTGGGTTCCGCCGCCGCCCTGGCCGTGCTCACGGTGGGGGCAGGCAACCTCAGCCTCGGCCTGCCGTGGACCGAGACCTTCACCGACGACGTCGGCTCGGTCACCGGCCAGCACCTCATCGAGAAGCACTACCCCGCCGGCTCCACCTACCCCGTCCAGATCCTTGCCGACACCGGGGCCAAGGAGGCGGTCATCGCGGCCACGGCGTCGAACAAGAAGATCGCCGGGGTGGACACCCAGAACATCCAGACCTCGCAGGACGGCAAGCGCGTCCTGATCCAGGCGGTCCTCGCCCCGGCGGCGGACAGCCCTGCGGCCAAGGACACGATCGACGACCTGCGCAAGTCCCTGCACGCCGTCCCGGGGGCCAATGCCCTCGTCGGCGGTGACACCGCCACGACCCTCGACACCGAGCGGGCAGCCTCCCGCGACAACAAGGTCATCATCCCCTTGATCGTCATGGTGGTCTTCCTGGTCCTGATGGTCCTGCTGCGGGCGTTCGTCGCACCGGTGCTGCTCGTGGCGAGCGTGGTCCTGTCCTTCGCCGCGGCGATGGGGGCCTCGGGCCTGATCTTCGACATGATCGGTCACACGAAGATCGACTTCGGGATGCCGCTCCAGGCCTTCCTGTTCCTCGTGGCCCTCGGCGTCGACTACACCATCTTCCTGATGACGCGGGCCCGGGAGGAGACCAAGACCCTGGGCCACCCCGCGGGCGTCCTGCCGGCCCTGTCCATGACCGGTGGTGTCATCACCAGCGCCGGACTGGTCCTGGCCGCGACCTTCGCCTCGCTGAGCGTGATGCCCCTGGTGCCATCGCTCCAGATCGGCATCGTGGTGGCGGTGGGGGTCCTGCTCGACACCTTCCTGGTCATGAGCCTGCTGGTCCCGGCCCTGTCCGTGGACGTCGGCCGGAAGATCTGGTGGCCCAGCAAGCTCTCGCGGACCGACCACCAGTTGGAGGTCAGGCCGGAGGTGCTCACCAAGGCGCTCTGATCCCTCGGAACGTGCGGTGTCCGGCCGATCCCCTCCGGTCGGATGCCGCACCCGGTCCCCCCAACGGCACCCCCCGGGTTCGTCACCCCGGGGGGTGCTTCATGTCGCGGGGACCGGCCGTCCGCGTGGACCGGACGGCCCTTCCCGCTGCCGTTCCCGCCGTTCCCCCCTCCCCGAAGCATGATCGAGTTCAGACCGCGGGAACGACGTCCCGGAGCGGCCCGTTCCTCGGACGTCTCGTGATCTTCGATCAGTCTGACCCGGAGGGGGAGGTCCGGTGCCGGAGAATCCAGCGTCACCGGCAGGAACCCCCTCAGCTCCTTCATCGCACCGGGGAGGGCGGCCGGCGGAGGGACCGGGGCACGGCCGGGTGCGGCGGCGAGGGGCGAGGGGCGACGGCGGATCCGGGCCTGGATCCCGGCACTGCCGGTGGACGTCGGGCGGAAGGCGAGATCGAAGTGAAACTGCTGGATCATGCCGGTCCCCGGTCGGATCGCCCGTCGTGGACCCCACCGACCGTGCTGCTCGGAGCCGCGGCACTCGCTCTACCTCCTCGGGAGCCTCGGCGAGGCCGCTCACGCCGATCCCCCGGACCCGAGCAGCAGCGTGCCCAGGACCGTGATGATGGTTCCGGCCGCAGGTTCTGTCCTGTCCGTCGAGAACGATGCCTCCGCCAGCCCGATGATCTCCAGGCGTTCGGTGTGCAACTCGGGTGACGGACGCGACTCCAGCGGTCGGGTTCCTTACGCGGATCGAGGATCCTACGGAAGGGCCGGAACGTGCTCCGGCGGTGCGTGCAGCCAGTCGTTCGGTCCGAACACCACGGTGACCTTCAGCGGAGAACCGGAACGGGGAGAGTCGTTCACGATTCATCGACATCACCGGTGCCCTGTTGCGGGCGTTCCTGAAGCCAGGGGCCGCATGCCGTTCCCGGTCCGGCTGACGCGGTGACGGGACGAGCGCGGTTCGGCCCTCGCCGTCGTCCTTGCCGCGGCCGTGCGGGGGCCGCCGCCCGGTGCGTCAGGTGTTGAAGTAGGCCAGGACGGCCAGGACGCGGCGGTTGTCGTCCTCGGACTGGGCCAGGCCGAGCTTGTTGAAGATGCTGTGGGTGTGCTTGCCCACGGTCTTCTCCGTGACGAACAGGCGGGCCGAGATGGCGGCGTTGGACCGGCCCTCGGCCATGAGGGAGAGCACCTCGCGCTCCCGTTCGGTCAGCTGCGCCAGCGGCTCGGCGTTCTTGGGCTTGGCCAGCAGCCGGGCGATGACGTCCGGGTCCATGACGGTCCCGCCCTCGGCGACCTGTCGCACGCGTTCGACGAACTGGTCCACGTCGAAGACCCTGTCCTTCAACAGGTACCCGACGCCGCCGGTCCTGTCCGAGAGGAGTTCACGGGCGTAGAGCTGCTCGACGTGCTGGGACAGGACCAGCACGGGCAGGCCGGGGACCTGACGGCGTGCCTCGATGGCTGCCTGCAGCCCTTCGTCGGTGAAGGTCGGGGGCAGGCGGACGTCGACGACGGCCACGTCGGGCCGCTGGGTGACGAGGGCTCTCAGCAGCGACGGGCCGTTGTCGACGGCTTCGACGACCTCCATGCCGTGCGCCGACAGCAGTCGGACCAGACCGTCCCTCAGGAGGGCGAGGTCCTCGGCGATGACAACACGCATGGCAGCTCCATGGTCACGACAGTCGGGCCTCCGACAGGACTGATCACGCCGAGCCGTCCGTCGAACGCGCCCAGACGCCGCTGGATCCCCCGCAAGCCCGTGCCTCCCTGGAGATCTGCGCCACCGGCGCCGTGATCGGTCACCTGCATGGTCAGGACATCGCCGTCGTGCCGCATCCGGATCTCGGCCCCGGTGGACCCGCTGTGCTTGATGACATTCGTCAGCGCCTCGACAACGGCGAAGTACGCGGCCGATTCTACCGGGGGATCGAGCCTTCCCGGGATCTCGATCCGCACATCGGTCTCCAACGGGCTGGCGACGGCGAACGCCTCGACGGCCCCTGCCAGGCCCCGCTCGGCGAGCACCGGGGGATGGACGCCCCGCACGAGGTCCCGCAGCTCCGCCAGGGCCTGGCTGTTGGCCAGCCGTGCCTCGGCCAGCAGGCTCTGGGCGGCCTCCGGGTCACGGGCCAGCACGCTCTCGGCCATGCCGAGGCTCATCCCCAGCGCGACGAGGCGGGCCTGCGCGCCGTCGTGCAGGTCACGTTCGATCCGGCGCAGTTCCGCCGCCTGGGTGTCGATGGTGTCCGCCCGGGACTCGGAGAGTTCCCGGACCCGTATCGCCAGGCGCGAGGACTGGGTCGGGGACAGGAGCTTGTCCGCCATGCCGGCGTAGAGCCGCATGGCCGGGACGGTGGTCCTCCAGAACAGTGTCAGGAAGGCGATCCCGAAGGGCAGGACCAGGTACGAGCTCGTGAGGTCGTTGACGGCGAAGTACCAGTAGTCGATGTCGAACAGGCCGTCGGGGGAGAAGAAGTAGATGGCGGGGAAGCACAGGTACCAGACGATCCCCGAGACCGTCGCCAGCACGTAGACGCACAGGAAGAGGCCGACGGTGGCGTTGGCCAGGATCCAGGCCAGGTCCCGCCAGGTCGCGGGGTCGTGCACGATGGCACGCAGCTGGGTCAGCCAGTTGCCCCGGGGGATCGGCAGGTAGGGCCGGTCGATCTCCTTGCGGAGCATCCGGCCCGCCCAGCGCCGGTGCCAGTCCGTGAAGGAGCGCTGGAAGGGCAGGAAGGCCAGGAAGACGGCCAGGCCGGCGCCCAGGGGGATGAGGGCGAAGGACACGAGGAAGACCACCGCGACGAGAATCCCGATCTCGGACAGGATTCCCAGCGCCAGCGCCCACCCGATGAGCCGGAGCGGTGATTCACTGCGCTGTTCCCTGGTGGGAACCAGCTGTTCCCTGGTGGGGGCCATGGGGATCCTCCCCGATCGTCGTGCCGGTTGATCTTCAGATTCTTGGCCCCTGACACCGGAACGGGACAGGGGCGTAGGCCTAGGTTCCCCTGGCGGAAACACCCCCTGTCCCGGAGGGTGCAACTCCCCCCGGCAGGCGGGAGGATCCCTATCCGATCCCCTGCCCGATCCCTCGCTCGGATCCGTTCGAGGAACGGTCGGGAACGGGCATCGGCCTCGCGGGCCGCTGTCCGGTCATCCGGTCGATCTGGGCCTCGATCCCGTCGAGCAGGGTCGTCAGGTCCGAGAGGAAGGGATCCGCCTGCTCGGGCTCCTCCTCGTCCAGGGCACCCGAGCACAGGGCCGACCAGATGCGGGGGAAGCGCTCCTCGTCGATCAGATCCGACAGCATGCGCCCGTACTGGCCGTTCTCGACCGGGACCGCCGGGGAGGTCTCGCCGTCGATGCCGATCGTCAGCAGGGTCTGCCCCCGGACGAAGATCTCCACGAGCATGATGACCGACACCTTCTGGCTCTCGGTCAACCCGGTCGATGTCAGGGCCTGCAGGCCCTGTTCCAGCCAGGCCAGACCGTTGGGGCCAAGCGGCGGGGACACGAGGGGGATCTGCAGCACCCAGGGATGGCTCAGGACGGCGGCCCGGTTGGCGTGGGCCCAGGCCGCCAGCCGCGCCCGCCACGGTGTCCGCGCCGGCAGGTCCGGGGCCGGGCGGCCGTAGACCTGGTCGAGCATCACCACGAACAGGTCGTCCTTGGAGTCGACGTAGCGGTAGAGCGACATCGGGGTGAAGCCCAGTTCGCGGGCCACCCTGTTCATGGAGACGGCGGCCAGCCCGTCCGCGTCCGCGATCCGCGTGGCGGCCGCTCCGATCATCTCGATGGTGATGGCCGGTTTGGGACCCGGACGGCGGGTCTCCTCCCGTCCCCACAGCAGGCGCAGCACCCGGGGCAGGGGGGCGGGGCCGGGGGCGTCGTTCGTCACCGGTGTCCTCCTCGGTCGTCGCTGATCGCGCTGCTGCCGTTCGCGCTGCTGTCCTGGTCGCGCGGACCCGTTCGCGCTCGTGCCCGTTGCCACGGAGCGCCGGTCCCGAGGACGGATCCTCGCCCCGGACATCAACTGCTTACACGATAGACCATTACTCCCCGATACTGTGTACTCTATAAACAGTGGATCGTGTACACAGTCGTCTGGGAGGTGTTCGCATGTCCACGGTGCGTCCCGATCCGTCCACCGGCGGGGACCTCAGGGCCGGCGCTCGGGAGTGGACCGGGCTGGCGGTTCTGGCTCTGCCGTTGCTGCTGGTGTCGATGGACATCTCGGTGCTGTACTTCGCCGTTCCGTTCATCAGCAAGGACCTGGAGGCCACGGCCGCGGAACAGCTGTGGATCTTCGACATCTACGGGTTCGTCCTGGCCGGGCTCCTGATCAGCATGGGGGCCCTCGGCGACAGGATCGGGCGGCGGAGACTGTTGATGATCGGGGCCCTGCTGTTCGGCCTGGCCTCCTTCGCCGCGGCCTACTCCGGCAGTCCCACGGCCCTCATCGCGGCCAGGGCGTTGCTGGGGATCGGTGGGGCGACGCTCATGCCATCGACCCTCGCCCTGATCCGCAACATGTTCCACGACCCGGCACAGCGTTCCAAGGCCATCGCGGTGTGGAGCATGGTGCTCATGGGCGGGATCGCCCTGGGGCCCGTCCTGAGCGGGGTGCTCCTGGAACACTTCTGGTGGGGATCGGTGTTCTTGATCAACACCCCGTTCATGGTGATGCTGGTGCTGCTGGCCCCGCTCCTCCTGCCGGAGTACCGCAGCGAGTCCCGCGGTCCCCTGGACCTGCTGGGCTCCCTGCTGTCCCTCGGGGGAGTCCTGCCCTTCATCTTCGGGATCAAGCACTGGGCGACCGAGGGGGCCGACCCCGTGGTCGCCGGATCGATGGCACTGGGCCTCGTGCTGGGAACCGTGTTCGTCCTGCGCCAACGGCGCCAGGAGGACCCCATGGTCGACCTGTCGTTGTTCGCCAGCTACCGGTTCAGCGGTGGCATGGTCACCAACCTGGTCGCGACCTTCGCGATGGTGGGCAACACGATCTTCATGACCCAGTACCTGCAACTGGTCCAGGACATGAGCCCCCTGCGGGCGGCCCTGTGGAGCCTCGTGCCCTCCGCCTTCATCGGGGCGGCCGCCCCGACGGCCCAGGGCCTCGGCAGGAAGTTCCAGCAGGCCTACGTCGTGAGCGGGAGCTTCCTGGTGGCCGCGAGCGGCTTCGTCGTCCTGACCCGCGTCGAGCCGGGCTCCTGGCTGGGACTCGTCCTGATCGGGGCCGGGCTGCTCAGCACCGGACTGGTCGCCGTCATCACCCTGGCAACGGAACTCGTCGTCGGGACGGCGCAGGCGGACCGGGCGGGAGCCGCCTCCGCGCTCGTGGAGACCGGCAGCGAACTCGGGGGCGCCCTGGGCATCGCGGTCCTGGGCAGCGTCGGCGCGGCCGCCTACCATTCCGGTCTGGACGGGCGGGTGCCGGCCGGCCTGCCGGCGGGCCTGAGGCCGGAGGTGGACGAGGGGATCGCGGGGGCGACCGCCGTCGCGGGACACCTGCCCGCCGGGCAGGCGCAGGACCTGATGGTCGTCGCGAAGGACGCCTTCACCCACAGCCTCAACGTCGTCGCCTGGTCCGGAACGGGGCTGCTCGTCCTCGCCGCGGTGCTGACGGCGGTCGTCCTCGGCCGGGGCAGGGCACAGGAGCCCCGCCAGGCCTCCGGGGACGGGGCGGACCCCGTCGGCGGGGAACGAGCGGGGGACGCGTTCCGCGACGACGAGATCGTTCTCGGCGACGGGGTCGAGGTCGGGGGGACCGTCCTGCCCGACCGGAGCTGAAGAGCCTCAGCCCGACCGGAGTCGAAGAGCTCTGCCCGGCAGGCGCTGACACGCTTGCCGGGTCCGAGCCGACGGGCTCTCCCGCCAGGAGCCGACGAACGCTGCCCGGCAGGTGCTGGGAGCGCGGCTCGGCTGGAACACTCACGAGGATCCACGGACCGGGACGTCCTGAGGGACATCCCGGTCCGCTGTGTTCTTGTGCCGATTCCGGGGGACACCAGGAGGGGACAAAGGATGTTCAGGAACGGGGCGAAACGTCATAATGATGACTCTGGGTGTAACGGTGAGTACGAAGAGTGTCGAATTGGAATGATCCATAACTAATTTATCGAAACCGTTAATCACGGTCAGTGGTCGCCAAACGGATCCTCTGATACGTTTTCGCCCGCGGTCGGACATCACGATCCGTTCTTCACCCAGCTGAGTCGCCGTCGGAACTGTCCGTACCGGTCGTTCCGTCCGATGGATGGAGGCGCTGCCCTGCTTCTCGACAGGATCCGGCCGTGGTCCGCCAGGCGGCGCCCGGGATCTCGTCCGGCTCACTCCACGACCACCGCCGTGCCGGTGGTCCCCTCACTCAGGATCTCCCCGTCCTCCTCTGCAACGGGAACCGGAACGGGCGACCTCACGCCCTTCGGCAGCGGTGCCCGTCAGCTCCCCGGGGGCGGGACCATCCGACGCAGGGTCACGAGGATCCTGACCCTGCCCCTGATCGCCGTCCTGGTTCTGCTGGCCGTCGTGGCGGCCCAGGAGATCGGCTCCTACCGGGACGCCCGTTCCACCTCCCGGTCCGTCCGCTCTGCCATCGCCGTCCAGGAACTCGTCCAGGCGCTGCAGACCGAGCGCGGCGTCACCGCGGGGGTCCTCGGCGGGAACCCCAGCTTCGCCCCGGAACTCGCCCCCGCCCGGCAACGGGTCGACCGCGACCTGGACGCGCTCGACAGGCTCGTGGAGGACGGCGACGGCAGCAGCTCCCGGATCCACCAGGCCCTGCGGCGGCTCGACGGCATCGAGTCGGTCCGGGCCGCGACCGACGCCGCGGGTGCCGGACGGCAGGTGACGTTCACGTACTACACCGAGAGGATCGCCGGGCTGCTCTCGGTCGATCTCGGTCTGGAGAGCTCGACCGACCGGAGCCTTCGCGCCGACGCCGCCGCCCTGCAGGCCCTGCAGGACCACACCGAGGCCGCGGCCCAGGAACGAGCCTTCCTCAACGGTGCCTTCTCCGCCGGCGGCTTCGCCGAGGGCGAGTACGTCCGGTTCGCGCAGATGCGTGCCGCACGTCAGGCGGCGCTGGACCGTTTCGAACGGTTCGCGACCCCCGAGGCCCTTGCGGGGATGACGGCCCTGTCCGGCTCGGCCGCTGCCGAACTGTCCGAGTACTTCGAGGAGGTGGCCGTCGGGGTCGCCGACGGCCGGCACCTGGTCGTCAACCCGCAGTCCTGGTGGTCCGGGATGGCAACGGTCCTGGACGACCTGGACCGTCTCCAGCGGCACGTCGGGTCGCACATGCAGCGGCGTGCCCACGACCTGCAGGTCGACGTCGAACGTCGCCTGGCGTTGATCGGGCTGCTCACCCTCGCCGGCCTGGCCGCGACCATCCATCTCGCCCTGCTCGCGGCGCGGTCCATCACCCGTCCCCTGGCGACCATGGCGGCAGAGGCCGACCAGGTCGCCCTCCAACGGCTGCCCGAGGCCGTCCGCCGCGTCCAGGAGAGCGTCGACGGCAGCGGCCCCGTGCCGCCGCCCGCGCCCGTGCACGCCCCGGCCCGTTCGACGGAGGAGATCCGTTCCGTCGCCGCTGCCCTCGACCGCCTGCAGTCCGCCGCCTTCGGACTGGCCACCGACCAGGCGCGCCAGCGCAAGCACGTCGTGGAGTCCCTCGCCAACCTCGGCCGGCGCAACCAGAACCTCATCCGCAGGCAGCTCGGGTTCATCACGGCGCTCGAGCACGAGGAGATCGACCCCACGGCCCTGGCCAATCTGTTCGAACTGGACCATCTGGCCACCCGCATGCGTCGGAACGCCGCGAGTCTGCTGGTGCTGGTCGGGGAGTCGAGCCCACGGCAGTGGACCTACCCGATCCCCGTCGGCGACGTGATCCGGGCGGCCGTGTCCGACGTCGAGGAGTACCGGCGTGTGCTGCTGCGCAGGATCGACGACTCCTTCGTCCAGGGCACCGCCGTCGGGTCCATCGCGCACCTGCTGTCCGAACTGATCGAGAACGGACTGACCTTCTCCCCGCCGGACTCCGAGGTGGAGGTGCACGGCCGTCAGATCGCCGAGGGCTACCTGATCGCCGTCACCGATCAGGGAGTCGGGATGTCCTCCGAGGACCTGCACCTGGCCAACTCACGCCTGCGCGGTGAGGGCGACTTCCTGTCCGCGCCCAGCAGGTTCCTCGGGCACTACGTCGTGGGCCGTCTCGCCCAGGAGACCACGACCCAGGTCGAGCTGCTCCCCTCGCCCGTCAACGGGATCACCGCGCGGGTGCTGATCCCCCACTCCCTGCTGGCGGCCTCCCAGGACGCCGCGGTCCCGACCCGGACGGAGGACGAGGTCGTGACGGGGACCGTGACGGGTCCGCAGGAGGACGGGGGGAGCGGAACGGACCCGCTGGCCCGGCGGCCCGAGCCCCCGGTGCTCGAGGCGGTCGCCTGCGCGGCCCTCCCGGAGAGGTCCGAGGACCCGCAGGGGGACGGCCGGGACACCGGGCGGGGCGAACCGGAACCGGCAACGGTCGGGCGTCTCTCCCCGGCCACCGGGGAACCCGCCGGGCCCGACCGGCCGCCGGCGCATCCTCCCCGGACCTCCCCGACGCGCGAAGCACCTGCCCCGACGCCGACGGAACCACGGCTGCCCGACACCGTCAGCAGCATGCTCGGTTCCCATCCCCTGGTCCATCCCTTCACGGGGGATCTGAGGATCACGGCCCCGAACCCGACCCGGCCCCAGGAACAGCGAGCAGGTCGACAGACGGTCGCTCAGCCCTCCGAGATGGCGGAGGACCCCGCCCGCACCCGGAACGGTCTGCGCAAGCGAACACCACGTCAGACCCGCAATGTCGCGGGCACGGTTCACGCCACCGGGACTCCGGTCACCCGAAGCGCCGTCCTCGACGACTCTCCGGTCCAGGTGAGCTCACGCCTGACCGCCCTGAGAGCAGGGATCCACAGGGGACAGACGGACGCGGCGACCGTGGCGGGCCACGGTGACGTCACCGAGCAGGGAGGACAGAGGCGGGAATGAGCGTCGACACCCATGCGGACCGGCATCAGTTCGGTTGGCTGCTGGGCAATTTCGTGCACCAGACGGACGGTGTGCGCGAGGCCGTGGCGGTCTCCTCCGACGGGTTGCTCGTGGCCACCTCGGACGGGCTCAGCCGGACCGAGGCGGATCATCTCGCGGCGATCGTGTCCAGCCTGGCGAGTCTGGGACGCAGTGCCGCACGGCGCTACGACTTCGAGGCGCTGAAACTCGTGATGATCGAGATGCGCCGGGGATTCCTTCTGGTCTCGGCCATCGCCGGCGGCAGTTGCCTGGGGGTCGTGGCCGAGGGGGACAGCGATCTGGGACTGATCGGGTACGAGATCGCCTCCCTGGCGGAGCGCTTCGGGAACCTGCTCACCCCGGCACTGATCACCGAATCACGGCAGTACCTACCACGATGAACACGGATCGCACCCGTCGGGAACCGTCCGGGAACCTCGCCCCGGGGGCACCGTCCCCGGCGGGTTCCGGAGAGGACCGGCGGCGGCGTGCGATGTTGCGCGAGGTCCCCGGGGAACCGACGTCCGTCGATCCGGCCCGAGGAACGGTCGAGTCGGACAGGAGCCTGGTCAGACCCTTCCTCATGACCGGAGGGCGGACCGGGGCCGCTTCACACGACCTTCGGGTCGAGACATTGATCCAGACCCGGCCGGACGCACGGAGCACGTCCCTGCGCTTCGAGGCACAGCAGATCGTCGAACTGTGCCGCCAGCCGACGTCGATCGCAGAGATCGCCGCGGCACTGCGCGTACCGCTGGGCGTGACCCGGGTGCTCGTCTGTGACCTGGTCGACTCCGGTCAGGTCACCGTGGTCGAACGCGAGGAGTTGTCCATTCAGTTGATCGAGAGGGTCCGGGCTCGTGTGCGCGCACTCTAGCCAACAGTTGATGCCCGCGTCCGTGAAGATCGTGATCAGCGGCGGGTTCGGAGTGGGCAAGACCACCTTCGTGGGTGCCATCTCCGAGATCGAACCGCTGTGCACCGAGGCGGACATCACCCAGGTGTCGGTCGGTGTCGACGACAGGGCGCAGGTCCCGGGGAAGGTCACCACGACGGTGGCCCTCGACTTCGGGCGGATCAGTCTGGACGAGTCACTGCGCCTGTACCTGTTCGGTACACCGGGCCAGGACCGTTACGCCTTCCTGTGGGACGACCTGGTCGAGGGAGCACTCGGCGCGGTGGTCCTGCTGGACACCGATCGGATCGAGGACTGCTTCCCCTCGATCGACTACTTCGAGGACCACGGGGTGTCCTTCCTCGTCGCGGTCAACCTCTTCGAGGGGACCCGGAGGTTCGATCTGGGGGAGGTCCGTGAGGCCCTCGGCGTCGGAGGGGAGATACCCGTGCTCGAGTGCGACGCACGGGTCAGGAGTTCCGTGAAGGAGATCCTCGTGGCACTGACCGAACAGGTCCTCACCAGACGTCTGGGCGAGCAGCAGCAGGTGGTCCTGCGGTGAGGACCCCGATGCGCCACCCGCGCGGTCCACGTCCGTCGGGCGGCACCCGCGTGCGGAACCTGATGCTCCTCGCCGTGTGTGCCGGGGTACTGAACGGGTGCGGTTCTTCGGCCCCTGCCCTCGTGCCGCCGCCCACCCGGCCGGTGAACTCCGAGTGCGGCTCGGTGACCCTCGCGGTGAACCCGTGGGCAGGGTACGAGGCCAACACCGCCGTCGTCAGCTACCTCGCCCGCACGCGCCTCGGCTGCAAGGTGGCGCTGAAGGAGGGCAAGGAGGAGGACTCATGGAAGCAGCTCGCCGAGGGCTCCGTTGACGCGATCCTGGAGAACTGGGGCCACGACGACCTGCGCAAGAAGTACATCGACCGGGAACAGCGCGTCGTCGAGGCCGGGCTGACCGGAAACAAGGGCGTCATCGGCTGGTACGTGCCGCCGTGGATGGTCGAGGAGTACCCGGACATCACCGACTGGCGCAAGCTCAACAAGTACGCGCACCTGTTCCGAACATCGGCCACGGGCAACAAGGGACAGCTGCTCGACGGCGATCCCAGCTACGTCACCAATGACAAGGCCCTGGTCCGCAATCTCAAGCTCGATTTCACGGTCGTCTACTCGGGCAGCGAGGACAAGCTGATCGAGGCGTTCCGGAAGGCCGAGCGCGAACGGACACCGTTGCTGGGCTACTTCTACGCACCCCAGTGGCTGCTGTCGGAGATCAAGCTGGCACACGTGTCCCTGCCCCAGTACACCCCCGGGTGCGACGCCGATCCCGAGAAGGTGACCTGCGACTACCAGCCGTACGACCTCGACAAGATCATGAATCGCGACTTCGCCCTGTCCGGCAGCCCCGCGGCCCACCTCATCGAGAACTTCTCCTGGACCGACGCCGACCAGAACCAGGTGGCCTACGACATCGCCCACCGCCACCGCACCCTCGATCAGGCCGCGGAACGCTGGGTGAGCAAGCACCAGGAGACCTGGAAGGACTGGCTGCCCGCGAAGGGATGACCCGTGCTCCGCCCGCCTCACGAGTGAAGTGTGTCCGCGTCACGAGGAGATCAGCGATGGTAGTCCGGTACGACCATGTGATCGTGGGGGGCGGATCGGCCGGATCGGTCCTGGCCCACCGCCTGAGCGCCGACGGGTCCCGACGGGTCCTCGTGCTCGAGGCCGGTCGCGCCGACAGCAGGTTCGACCCGTTGATCACGATGCCGGCGGCCCTGACCCTTCCCATCGGGAACCGCTTCTACGACTGGCGGTACGAGTCGGAACCCGAACCCGGACTGCACGGCCGCCGCGTCGGCCACGCCAGGGGCAGGGTCCTCGGCGGGTCCAGCAGCATCAACGGGATGATCTTCCAGCGGGGCAACCCCCTGGACTACGAGCGCTGGGCCGCGGATCCCGGCATGGACGGCTGGGACCACGCCCATTGCCTTCCCTACTTCCGGCGCATGGAGACCTGCCTTGCCGCGGCGGACGGGGACCGGATGCGCGGGCGCAGAGGACCACTGGTCCTCGAACGAGGTCCGGCCTCCTCCCCGCTGTTCGAGGCCTTCTTCGAGGCCGTCCAGCAGGCCGGGTACCCCCTGAACGATGACGTCAACGGGCACCGGCAGGAGGGTTTCGGCCCCTTCGACAGGAACCTGCGTTCGGGCAGGCGGGTGTCGGCGTCCAGGGCCTACCTGCATCCAGCGATGCACCGGCCCAACCTGCAGGTCAGGACCCGTTGCCTGGTGACCCGGATCCGGCTGCACCGGGGACGGGCCACGGGCGTCGAGGTCGTCCGGTGCGGTCCCTCCGGCAGGCCCGGCCGCAGGCGCCCCCGGGTCGTCGAGGCCGGAGAGGTGATCCTCTGCGCCGGGGCGTTCGCCTCCCCGCACCTGTTGCAGGTCTCGGGGATCGGTGACTCCGGGCACCTGCGCGAGATCGGGGTGGACGTCGTGGCGCACGTCCCGGCCGTCGGCGAGAACCTCCAGGACCACCTGGAGGTCTACGTCCAGCACGCCTGTACCCAGCCCGTGTCGATGCAGCCCTTCCTCGCACTCTGGCGCCGACCGCTCGTGGGGGCACGGTGGCTGTTCTCCCGTTCCGGTCCCGGGGCGAGCAACCAGTTCGAGGCCGGCGGTTTCGTCCGCAGCAACGACGAGGTCGTCTATCCGAATGTCATGTACCACTTCCTGCCCCTGGCTGTTCGGTACGACGGCAGTGCCCCCGTCTGCGGACACGGGTACCAGGTCCACGCGGGACCCATGTACTCCGATGCCCGGGGCAGCGTGCGGGCCCGCAGCGCCGACATCACCCGCAGGCCGGCCCTGCGCTTCAACTACCTGACGACCGGGCAGGACCGCAGGGAATGGGTCGAGACGATCCGCCTCACCCGCCGGATCCTCTCCCAACCGGCCTGGGATCCCTACGACGGCGGGGAGATCTCCCCCGGGCCGCGGGTCGAGACCGACGAGGAGATCCTCGACTGGGTCCGCGGGGACGCGGAGACGGCACTGCACCCCTCGTGCACCTGCCGGATGGGCACGGGGGACGACTCCGTCGTCGACCCGACGACGATGCAGGTGCACGGGGTGCGGGGGCTACGGGTCGTCGACGCCTCCGTCATGCCCTACGTGACCAACGGGAACATCTACGCCCCCGTGATGATGCTCGCGGAGAAGGCGTCCGACCTCGTCCTCGGCCTGCCGGGACCACCGATCCGGCCCGTGCCCTTCCACCGGCACGTCCCGGGGCTCCGGGACCTGACGGCGTCCCCCGCGATGCCGGGGACCGCCGGGGGGCCGAGCGCGCCCGAGCAGGACCCGCAGGGACCGGCCACCGCGGTCGGAGCCCTCGGACCCGTGACCGAACGATCGGAGACGGACCTGTGAACACCACGCCGGAAGCGGGAGAACCCGCCGTATCCGTCCGCGGGCTGTGGAAGGTGTTCGGTCCTCGGGCCCGCGCCGTCCCCGGCTCGTCCGAACTGTCCGCCCTGCCACGGGCCGAACTGCTCGAACGGACCGGGTGCACCGTCGCCGTCCGGGACATCGACCTCGACGTCACCCCGGGGGAGGTGTTCGTCGTCATGGGGCTGTCCGGATCGGGCAAGTCGACCCTGCTGCGCTGCCTGACCCGCCTGATCGAACCGACCGCTGGACGCGTGGCGGCCGCCGGCGAGGACGTGCTGACCGCCAGCCGGTCCCGCCTGCGAGAACTTCGCAGGCACCGGTTCTCCATGGTCTTCCAGCACTTCGGGCTGCTGCCCCACCGCAGGGTGATCGACAATGTCGCCTACGGGCTGGAGATCCGAGGGATCAGCCGGGCCCGGCGGCACCGGCGGGCCTCCGAGGTGATCGAACTGGTGGGGTTGAACGGGTACGAGCGATCCTGGCCAGCGGAACTGTCCGGCGGGATGCAGCAGCGGGTCGGACTCGCAAGGGCCCTGGCCGTCGACCCGGACGTCCTGCTGCTCGACGAGCCCTTCTCCGCTCTCGACCCCCTGATCCGCAGGGAACTGCAGCAGGAGGTCCTGCGGCTGCACCGCGAGGTCGGCACGACGATGATCTTCGTCACCCACGATCTGTCCGAGGCCCTGCGCCTGGGGAACCGAATCATGATCATGCGTGACGGGGCACCGGTGCAGTGCGGGAGCGGCCAGGAACTTGTCGCGGCGCCCGCGGACGACTACGTCAGGGACTTCGTGCGCGACGTCCCCCGCGCGCAGGTCCTCACCCTGCGCTGGATCATGCGCCCGCCGGACCTGCGGACCTGCCCGAACGGACCCGAACTCGACCCGGACGTGCCCGTCCTGGACGCGGCCCGCACGGTTCTGGAGATCGGCGGGCCGGTCCGGGTCGTCGGCAACGGCACCGTCCTCGGGATCGTGGCGCCCCAGGACGTTCTCGACGTCGTCACGGGACCGGTCGGATCGGTCGCCTGATGCTTCCCGGGAGACGGCCACGCGCCCCGGTCCTGGTGACAGGGGCCCTCGGCCTGTGGATCGTTGCGCGCGTCACCCTCGCGGGGCGGGCGACCCTGCCGCTGGACCCCTCCTCGACGACCCCGCTCCAGCGGTGGATGAACGACCTGCGGGACCGCTTCGACGCGGAACGGGACTCCTCGGCCCTCGGGCTGGTGACCGAACCGTTCCGGCAGGGGATCGACCAGCTCGTGACCGCTCTGCGCTCCCTGGTGGCACAACCTGCGCTCGGCCTGCCCATCCCGGTCCTGGGCTGGCTCGGGGTCCTCGCGCTCGCCACCTGGTCGGCCTGGGCGCTGGGCGGTGCGAGGGCCGCCGGGCTCACCGCCGCGGGACTGCTGTTCGTGGGCTGGCAGGGGTTGTGGACGCAGAGCATGGACACCCTCGCGGTGACTCTCGCAGCTGTCGGGGTGTGTCTCGTGGTGGGGGTTCCCCTGGGGATCTGTGTGGGGACCTCGGACCGTTTCGCACGCCTCCTGACACCGTTGCTGGACCTCATGCAGATCATGCCGGCCTTCGTCTACCTGGCGCCCCTGACACTGCTCTTCCTCATCGGGCCGGCCTCCGCGGTGATCGTCACCATGATCTACGCGATGCCGCCCGCGATCCGGATCACGGCGCACGGGATCCGGGAGGTGCCGCGGGACACGGTCGAGGCGGCCGTCAGCATGGGCGCGACCCGGTTGCAGATGCTGCGGACCGTCCTGCTGCCCACGGCCCGGAGGACGATCGTCCTCGGAGCCAACCAGACGATCATGGCCGCTCTGTCCATGGTGTGTGTCGCCTCGCTCATCGACGCCCCGGGACTGGGCAAGAACGTGCTGAAGGCACTGGAGAGCCTTGACGTCGGCACGGCATGCAATGCCGGGCTGGCCCTCGTCGTCCTCGGGGTGGTCCTGGACAGGGTCACGACCGCAGCGGCGGACCGGCAACGACGGGGACCGGCGGCCACCACCGGCGGGCCGCGTCCCCTGCCTGGCCGGCTCGGCACCGGACGCACCGGACTCCTGCTCGAACGTCTGTCGGGGCGTCGGGCCGGCCTGGCCGCCGGCGCCGTCGTCGTGGCCGTGTGCGTTCACCTGTCGCGAACCTACGTGTGGGCCGCGCAGTTCCCCACCCGCGATCCCTCCGAGGGCATCGGGGGCACGATCGGTGACGCCGCCGACACCGTGACCCGCTGGACGCAGGAGAACCTGCCGACCCTGACCACGGGCTGGCAGGAGATCACGACCGCATGGGTGATCGATCCCCTGCAGTCCCTGCTCGGCGGGGGTCCGTGGTGGGCGACGTGCGCGTTCCTCGTCCTGCTCGCAGTGATCCTCGCGGGACCGGCGACCGCCGGGATCGTCGCAGCGTGCCTGGGCGGCATCGTCGTCACCGGTCTGTGGCAGGACAGCATGGTCACCCTCGCCTCGACCCTCGTGGCCACGGCCATGGTCCTCCTGCTCGGCCTGGTGCTGGGGGTGTGGGTGGGGCGCAGCCGCAGGGCCGACAGGGTGATCCGTCCCCTGCTGGACGCGGGGCAGGTCATGCCGCCGTTCGTCTACCTGGTGCCCTGCGTCGCCCTGTTCGGGGCCGGCCGGTTCACCGCGATCGTCGCGGCCGTCGTCTTCTCCGCCCCCGTCGCCGTGAAGATCGTGGCGGACGGGATCCGGGGAGTGCCGGAGGACGTCGTCCAGGCCGCGACGGCGGCCGGATCGACCCGGTGGCAGTTGATCGCCAGGGTCCAGCTGCCCATGGCGACCGGTGCCCTGCTGCTGGCCTGCAACCAGGGACTCATCTACGTGCTGTCGATGGTGGTCGTCGGCGGGCTCGTCGGTGGCGGTGCCCTGGGGTTCGACGTCGTCTCGGGCTTCTCGCGCGGCGAGTTCTTCGGCAAGGGGCTGCTGGCGGGCCTGGACATCGTCCTGCTGGGGATCGTGCTCGACCGGATCACCCACGGGGCGGCCCGACGTCTGCGGAACCGGGGCCACGGCGCCACGGACCGGACCCGCGGGGCAGGCCGCCGGCGCTGGCGTGCGGGCAACCGGTTCGTGAACCCCCGGACGCCGGGGGACACGGGAGAACCGGACACGGGCCGCGGCGGGGCGGCCCGGGAAGACGGATCCGCTCCGGCAGGACGGATCCGGATCGGAACGGGGACACGAAACATCTGACGAGGAGGTAGGAACCAGGTGACAGACAGCACGACACGAGTGCGGGCAGGTCGTGGGTACTGGCGAGCGGCGGTGGGTGCGGGAACCGCTGGGTGCCTCGTGGTGGCCCTCGCAGCCTGTGGAGGGGACAAGGTCGGGTCGGAACCGGGCTCGAACCCCTCGGACGGGCGCAAGGGCGCGCAGGACTGCGGCACCGTGAAACTCGCCGTGAACCCGTGGGTCGGCTACGAGGCGAACGCCGCGGTGTTCGCGTACGTCGCCCAGCAACGACTGGGCTGCACCGTCGAGAAGAAGGATCTGAAGGAGGAGGTCTCCTGGCAGGGCTTCGAGACGGGCGAGGTCGACCTGGTCCTGGAGAACTGGGGCCACGACGACCTCGTGAAGAAGTACATCACCGAGCGCAAGGTCGCCGTCGACCTCGGCCCGACCGGGAACAAGGGGATCATCGGCTGGTACGTGCCACCGTGGCTGGCCTCCGAGCACCCGGACGTCCTGGACTGGAAGAACCTCAACAAGTACGTGGACAAGTTCAGGACCTCGGAGTCCGGGTCCAAGGGACAGCTGCTCGACGGCGATCCCTCCTACGTCACCAACGACACCGCCCTGGTGAAGAACCTCAAGCTGAACTTCTCGGTCGTCCAGGGCGGGAGCGAGGCCGCGCTGATCCAGTCGTTCCGCACGGCGCAGAAGCAGAAGAAGTGGTTGCTGGCCTACTTCTACGAGCCCCAGTGGTTCTTCGACGAGCTGCAGCTCAAGAGGGTCGAACTGCCCGAGTACACCCAGGGGTGCGACGCCGACACGCAGAAGGTGGCGTGCGACTACCCGCCGTACGATCTGAACAAGATCGCGCGCAAGGCCTTCGCGGACTCCAGCAGCCCGGCGGTGGGCCTGGCCAAGAAGTTCCAGTGGACCAACGAGGACCAGAACCTCGTCTCGAAATACATCTCCGAGGAGAAGCTCTCCCCCGAGAAGGCCGCGGAGAAGTGGGTGAACGCCCACAAGGACGTGGTGGACTCCTGGCTCGCGAACGGATGATCCGGCTCGCGAACGGGTGATCCGAACGTCCGGGACCTGATCCGCTGCCCGGCCGGCGATCCGTGCCGGAACCGGCCCCCCGCGGTCACCGGCACGTTCCGTCGGGAGATCCGGGGCGCCTGCCGATCGGGGCGGCAACCGGTGGTCGCGGTGGGCGCCCGGCGGCGTTCCCCAGGACGGAAGGGGCCCGTGGCCCACGGTGTGCACCGTGGGCCACGGGCCGGGTCCCGGCGGGCCCTCCGATCGTTCCGCCGGTGGTCCGACGCCGCCCTCCCCCGACGCCGGACCGAGGTCCCTCAGCTGCCGAGCAGGGCCTTGACGGTGGCGCCGAGCTCTGTGTTGTCCAGGTAGCGGCCCCGGACGGGATCACGCAGGTCGGCAGCTGCCGCGAGAGCCTTCGAGCCCTTGCCCTGCGCGTAGAGGGGGACGAGGGCGTTGGTGTGGTCGCCGGAGTGGAACTCGGCGTCCGGCAGGCGCCCGCGGCCGTTGTTCACGACCTTCGTCCAGGTGGGGTCGCTGCCCGGGCCGGTGAGGTAGCCGCACTCGTGGTCGCCGGTGATGACCAGGAGGTTGTCCTCCCAACCGCCGTGGCGGGAGATCCAGCTCACGACGGTCTCGACGGC
>Ga0316579_10000085_pt1 | contig 23993 bp, 23 predicted proteins | sample J5NA_2_FD_203074 | JGI IMG/M metagenome (GOLD analysis project Ga0316579, IMG submission 203074) | Rhizosphere microbial communities from salt marsh grasses in Alabama, United States - J5-7_160517rDrA | ecosystem: Host-associated > Plants > Roots > Rhizosphere | place: USA: Alabama | collected... | reverse complement strand
ACCTAAGGTTCTTCTTGTAGGTCGGAATCACGGCATTCTTGGCCTTGGAGAAGTTGGCGAACTCCATGGTCACGCTGGCCAGCTCCACGCCCTTGAAGTCCGCGTCGGTGACGTCCGCCCGGCGCAGGATGGCGCCCCCGAGCACGGCATCCGTGAAGTCCACCCCGGTCAGGTTGGCGTTGCGGAAGTTGGTATCCTGGGCCGAGCAGTTCCGGAGCTTGGCCCCACGCAGATCAGCCCCCTCCAGGTTGGCCAGATTGATGACGGTGAAGCCCCCGGGATAGGTGCTGCTCAGGTCCGCATCGTGGAGGCTCGCCCTCACCAGGTTGGCGTCGTTCAGGTGACTGTCGCGTAGATCCGCTCCGCAGAGGTTGGTCTCCCGCAGGTTGCACTTGATGAACAGGGTCTTGGGTGCCATCACGTGGCAGAGGTTGGCCCCATTGAAGTCGGCGCCCCGCATATCCGCGTTGGCCAGGTTCGCCCCCTGAAGATTGGCCAGTCGCGCCTCGGTGTTGCGTAGGTCCGCCCCGACGAGGGTGGCGTGAGAGAGGTCGGCCCCGCTGAGGAGGGCGGCACGGGAGGGGTGCTCCGAGCCTAGGCGGGCCCGGGTGAGGTTCGCCTGGCTGAGCCTGGCACCCTTGAGGTGGGCCCCCACGAGGATGGCGTCCGTCAGGTCCGCCCCGGAGAGATCCGCGCCCAGGAGGTCGCTGGATTCGAGGTTGGCCCTGCGCAGATCCACCCCCCGCAGATCCGCCCCATTGAGCCGCATGTCACGCAGGTCCGCGCCCACGAGGGATTCCCCCTCAATGGTCTCAAGCACCCGCCCCGTCTCGCGATGTCGGATCTCAACCACGAAGGTCCCCTCCCAGTCTGAAGGTCGGCAATGAACTCGTCCCCTCGGGGCTGCCCGAGGGAGGCGCTGACCGAGCGCGCGTTCCGCGGGGGCCATCTACCTGCCGGGCGCTGAATGTCCCTCGAACCCCTGCACCTTAAATCTATCAGAAGCTGCGGTCATCGGGTCACTTGGCATCGATCCCGCCCGAGTGATCCATCGACAGCTCGTTGGGGCCTCGATACCATCGACCGGGATCTCGGCGATGTTCGTGGTCTTTCGCGACCGCTGCTGAAGACGCCCGGAACACACCAACAGATGCGCACCCCGAAGGAGACCCCCATGAAGATCGAGACCCTGGCCATCCATGCCGGATTCGAGCCCGACCCTACCACGAAGGCGGTGGCCACCCCCATCTACCAGACCACCAGCTATGCCTTCGACGACACCCAGCACGGGGCGGATCTCTTCGATCTCAAGGTGGCGGGGAACATCTACACCCGCATCATGAACCCCACAAGTGACGTGCTGGAGCGAAGGGTGGCGGCCATGGAGGGCGGGGTGGGCGCCCTGGCCCTGGCGTCCGGCATGGCGGCGGTGACCTACGCGATCCTGACCGTCGCCCAGTCAGGCGACAACATCGTGTCCGCCTCCACCCTCTACGGCGGCACCTATAACCTGTTTGCCCACACCCTGCCGCGGCTGGGCATCCAGGTGCGCTTCGCTACCCCGAACGCCATCGACGAGATGGCCGGCCTGATCGACGAGAGCACCAAGGCGGTCTTCTGCGAGTCCATCGGCAACCCCGCGGGCACGGTGGCCGACCTCCGGGCCATCGCCGACATGGCCCGTGCCCATGGCGTGCCGGTGATCGTCGACAACACGGTCCCGAGCCCCTATCTCTGCCGGCCCTTCGAGCACGGGTGCGACATCGTCGTCCACGCCCTCACCAAGTACATGGGGGGCCACGGGACCACCATCGGCGGTGTCCTGGTGGACTCGGGCAAGTTCCCCTGGTCCGAGCATGCGGCCCGCTTCCCGATGCTGAACGAGCCGGACGTCTCCTACCACGGGGTCGTCTACACCGAGGCCCTGGGGCCCGCGGCCTATATCGGCCGCGCCCGGGTGGTGCCCCTGCGCAACATGGGGGCCGCCATCTCGCCCTTTAACAGCTTCCTGATCCTCCAGGGGATCGAGACCCTTCCGGTGCGCATGGACAGACACTGCGCCAATGCGCTTCAGGTGGCCGAGTACCTGAAATCCCACCCCAAAGTGGAGTGGGTGCGCTACGCGGGGCTCCCGGATAGCCCGGATCAGCCCCTGGTGCAGCGGTACATGGATGGCGGCAAGGCCAGCTCCATCCTGTCCTTCGGCATCCGCGGGGGCCTGGAGGCGGGGGCCCACTTCATCGATGCGCTCAAGCTCGCCGTACGGCTGGTCAACATCGGGGACGCCAAGACCCTGGCCTGCCACCCCGCCACCACCACCCACCGCCAGCTCTCGCCCGATGAGATGGTCCGGGCCGGGGTGTCCGAGGACCTGGTGCGCCTGTCCGTCGGCATCGAGCACGTGGACGACATCATCGCCGACCTCGACCAGGCCCTGGCGATGGCGTAGGTCGGGTCGAGGGCACGAGGCCCAACTTGACGGGCCGCCTTCGCCATGGATCCTTGGGCCTCGTCCCTCGTCCCTCGTCCCTCGTCCCTCGTCCCTCGTCCCTCGGCCCAACGGCGGGTGTCGGTTGTTCTTGAGTCAATTGTCCAAGGGGGCGGCGTCGGGCGGGCGCACCCGACCCGCCCGCCGAGCACAACCAGCCCGGCGCGGTGCCGAGCAACCGAGCCCATAGCAGTGCCTGAAACCCAGGCGAGGAGAGTGTCGATGAAACGATATGCGTACCTGATGCCAGCCCTTTTGCTACTCGGCGCCACCGGCGTGGCGGCGGTGGGGTTCGGGACCGGGGGTCCCGGCCGCGGTCTGGATCTTCCGGCTTATGGTGTCGGGGGTCCGGGCACCGGTCTGGGTCTTCCGCGCTATGGCATGGGTGGTCCAGGCACCGGCTGGGGGCTGCCCAGCTATGGTTACGGGGGCCCCGGATCCGGCAAGGGACCCGTGGGAGGCCGGGGAATCGGTCCGGGGTTCAGCCACGGAGAGCCCTACCAAGGCTGGGGGCGCCCCGACGACTATTGGGGTGGTGGTCCTGGCTTCGGCGAGCGCGGTCACCACAAAGGGTACGGACGCGGCCCCACAGGCCGCGGCGGCGGACCCCGCGGCGGACCCATGAACCCCTACATCACCCGTTGACGCCCCATCTGTCCCGATGAGTCAAGGCCCAATCCGTGGGGCGGAACGTGAAGACACCGGGTCGGTGTTCGCCGGGAACCCACGATCGACCGCTTACCTGTAGCTCGGGCTTCAGCCCGACTACAACGTTGCAGGCAAACGGATAGGCCGCTGTCGGGCTAAAGCCCGACTACCGGGGTGCGACGTCCTGCTCGAGGGCGTCGAGCCGTTCGCGCAGCTGCTGCAATTCCTGCTCTTGCCGCTGGATTTTCTTGAGCAAGCCCGGAAGCTGGGTGAGGGACGCCAGCTCCCGCAAGGTGTCCTTCATTGGTCGAGCCGGGGTGCCGAACACGGCGGCCCCTGCGGGAACGTCCTTGGTCACACCGGACTGGCCACCGATGCGTGCCCCGGCCCCCACCTTGACATGGTCCGAGACCGCCACCTGCCCGGCGATCACGGCTCCTGCGCCGACCGAGCTGCTGCCGGCCACGCCGGCCTGGCTCACCAGGATGACGTGCTCCCCGATGTCCGTGTTGTGGGCCACCTGTACCAGGTTGTCGATGCGGGTGCCCCGGCGGATGCGCGTCACCCCCAGGGTCGCCCGGTCGACGCAGCAATTGCAGCCGATATCCACATCGTCCTCGATCACCACCCGTCCGAGCTGGGGAATCTTTCGGTGGCCACGGCCGTCCCAGGCGAAGCCGAAGCCATCCGAGCCGATCACCGTACCCGAGTGGACCACGCAGTGCGCGCCGAGGCTGCTGTCCCGATGCAGGGTGACGTTGGTCTCGATCAGGCAGTCGGCGCCGAGGGTGACGCCGGGTCCCACATAGCTACCGGGGCCGATGATGCAGCGGTCTCCGAGCCGGGCGCCGGCGGCGATGACGGCGCAGGCGCCGACCGCGACGGCCTCACCGAGGATCGCCGAGCGATCGATCACCGCGCTCGGGTGGATGGTCTGGATCTCCGAGGGCGGGACGAACAGCTCGGCGATGGCAAAGAAGCTGCGGCGCGGGTCCGAGACACGGATCAGGAGGGGGCCCGCCAGCTCGGGAAAGCGCTCAGGCACCAGCACCGCACCAGCTCTGCTGGCCTCCACCAGGTCCGCCTGGTCCGCCCGCTCCGCGAAGCAGAGATCCGTCTCGGTCGCGAGCTCCAGGGTGCTCACGCCTCGCAGCTCCAGGGGCTCGTCGGAAAGGTTCGCCAGGCCCAGACGGGCGCAGAGCTGGGGGAGATCAAGGACCATGATGCGCCTCCCGGGTCAATCGGGTTGGGGGTGGAGGGGCGGGCGCCCGCGGTGACGCCCAGGGAGATGCCGATCAAATGCCATCCCGCCATTCGATCAGCTCGCGTCCCGAGACGCGCGAGTATGGGGCCTTGGCGATGCGTTGTCTTCCGCGCTCGTTCCCCGGCCGCGGGTATCCTGGTCCGATCCGGCGGCGCGCGGGGTGCGCTCCGCCATGGCCACCGTGTAGTGGGCCCCCTGCTTGAGCTTGTCGTAGTTGCCGAAGACCTCCTTGAGATTGCGCTTCATGAACTCCCGAAGCCCGTTGATGGTGACCACATAGAGCCGGCCCCCGGGCTTCAGTCGCGCGTGGGCATCGTGGAGCAGGAGGGCCAGCAGCTCCTTGCCGACCTTGGCGGGGATGTTGCTCGCGATGAGATCGAGGCGCAGGTCCTTCGGGACCTGATCGAAGCCGTTGCTCAGGATCGCGCGGGCATTGGGGAGGGCGTTGCGGCGGGCATTGGCGTTGGCGTAGTCCACGGCCACGAAGTCCTTGTCCACGAGCAGGGTCTGGCCCCTCGGGGCGAGGGCGGCGAGCGCGAGTCCGATGGCCCCGTAGCCGCAACCCAGATCCAGACAGTCCGCATCCGGGGCGGGCTCCACCCGTTCGAGCAGGAGGCGGGTACCCTCGTCGACCTCGCGTGGCGAGAACAGGCCCCAGGTGCTGTGGAGCCTGAGTCTGAGCCCCCGGATCTCGGTATCGAGGACGAGGTCCCGTCGCAGCTGCTCCAGCTGCTCCCTGTTGAGCATGGTTGATGGCCTCGGGCAAATGGGTCCATGGAAAGGCGCTAAGGCTTCAACGCCTCCAAGACGGCAGGGTATTCGATCAGGGCCTTGGGCTACACTGCGAATTCATCGGTGCACCGAGGCGCCTGGCACCACGGCCCCCAAGCAAGACCCCTGTCGGCCTCCTGACCCCACCATGTCCGATCCCGCGGGCAAGCTGCAGATCCGAATCGGCCCCACCGGCACCACCATCGGCTCCTCCCGCCCCGTGCGGGCGGCGTCGGTGTTCGTCGGGCGGGAGCCGGGAGAGACCGCCCGGCTCCTGCCGGCGCTCTTCAGCATCTGCGCCACCGCCCAATCCGTGGCCTGCGCCGGGGCCCTCGAGCACGCCCAGGGGATCGAGCCGGCGCCGTCGGTGCTGGCCCTGCGGCGGCGCCTGGTGGAGGCGGAGACCCTGCGGGAACACCTGTGGCGCATCCTGCTCGATTGGCCGCGTCTTCTGGACCTGGGGCCCGACGCCGCGTCCATGGCGCGGGCCATGGATGGATGCGCTCGGCTGCGGGCCGCCCTCGCCAGGGGGAAGGACCAGGTCGAGCAGGGCGGCGGCAGCGAGATGCCCGTTTCGGACGCCGCCCGGGAGGCCATGGGCGTGCTCGCCGACCTGGTGGCGGAGCGGGTCCTGGGGACCGCGCCCGGCGACTGGCTGGACTCGTTACAGGGGCTGGATGCGCTCGCCTCCTGGTGCACGGGGACGAGCACGGGTGCGGCCCGTCTCGTGACGCGGGTCCTGGACGATGACCACGCGGATCTGGGACGCTCCAAGATCAAACCCCTCCCGGAGAACGATGCCGGCCGGATCTCGGCCGAGCTGGGGCCCCGCCTGGGGTCGGGCGCGGCCGACGAATTCGTCGCCCGGCCCACCTGGGATGGGGAGCCCCGCGAGACCAGTCCGCTCACCCGCGGCCTGGACGCGCCCCTGATCCGGGACCTGGCCGGGCGATTCGGCAATGGGATCCTGACCCGGCTTGCCGCTCAGCTCCTGGAAGTGACCCGGATCGCCAGCGGGTCGGAGCCGGCAGAGGGGATCCGGTCGGCGGCTCCGGGGTCCAAGGCAACGGGCGATGGGATGCGCTGGATCGCGAAGCCCGGCGTCGGTCTTGCCCAAGTCCCGGCCGCCCGGGGGCTCCTGATCCATCGGGTCGAGGTCAGGGAAGGGCGGGTGGCGGACTACCGTATCCTGGCACCGACCGAATGGAACTTTCACCCCCGGGGGGTGGTGACGGCGGGGCTGGACGCCATCGCCGCGCGCGTGCGGGGACCGGAGCTTAGGCCCCTGGCCAGGCTGTTCGTCGCGGCCGTGGATCCCTGCGTCGACTTCGACCTCGTCGAGCGCTGATCACAACCCTGGGGGTCGGGCGGGAGCGACCCCATTTATCGGAGATCACCCCATGTGCCTCGCCATTCCAGCCAAGATCGCCACCATCGAGCCGGACGGCCAGACCGCCCGCGTGTCCCTGGGCGGCGTCACCAAGGAGATCTCACTCGCCCTGGTGGATGAGGTCGCGGTCGGCGACTATATCCTGGTCCACGTGGGCTATGCCCTGAATCGTCTGAGCGAGGAGGAGGCGCAGCGCACCCTGGCCCTGATGAGCGAGGCGGGTGTCCTGGACGAGGAGCTGGGTGTCAATCCACCCATTCCGGGGAGTGCCGGAGGTGAGGCATGAGGTACGTCGATGAGTTCCGGGACCAGCGGCTGGCCCGGGGGCTCGCCGAGGCCATCGCCGCGGAGGCGCATCCGGGCCGCGTGTACCGGCTGATGGAGTTCTGCGGCGGCCACACCCACGCCATCTTCCGTTACGGCGTTCAGGACCTGATGCCACCCAACGTGCGCTTCGTGCACGGCCCCGGCTGCCCGGTCTGTGTCCTGCCCATGGCGCGCATCGATCACGCCATCGCCCTCGCCACCCGCCACGGCGTCACCCTGTGCAGCTACGGGGATCTCATGCGCGTCCCCGCCGGCGAGCGCCGCAGCCTGCTCAAGGCCAAGGCCGAGGGCGCCGACATCCGCATGATCTACTCCACCCAGGACGCCCTGCGCATCGCCCGGGAGGACCCGACCCGTCAGGTGGTCCTCTTCGCCATCGGGTTCGAGACCACCACCCCGCCCACGGCGGTGGCGGTCAAGACCGCCCGGTCCGAGGGGCTCGCCAACTTCTCGGTCTTCTGCAACCATGTCCTGACGCCACCGGCCCTGCGCATCATCCTGTCCACCGCGGGGCCGGACGGGGTGCGCCTCGACGGCATCCTGGGTCCCTCCCACGTGAGCACCGTCATCGGCAGCCGGCCCTACGACTTCGTCGCCCGGGAGTTTGGGCGGCCCGTCGTGATCGCGGGATTCGAGCCCCTGGACGTCATGCAGTCGGCCCTGATGCTGATCCGCCAGATCAACGATGGCCGCGCCGAGGTGGAGAACCAGTACACCCGCGCTGTGACCGAGGAGGGGAACCTCAAGGCCCAGGCACTGATGGAGGAGGTCTTCAGCCTTCGGGAGACCTTCGAGTGGCGAGGGCTCGGGTTCCTGCCCAACAGCGCCTTGCGCCTCGCGGATGTCTACGAGGACCTGGACGCGGAGCTGCGCTTTCCCGTGGAGGTGGCGCCCGCCCGGGAGGTCAGGGGCTGCGAATGCCCGGCCATCCTACGCGGGGTCAAGGAGCCCACGGACTGCAAGCTCTTCGGCACCGTCTGCACCCCCGACAACCCCATGGGCTCCTGCATGGTCTCCTCGGAGGGCGCCTGCGCCGCCTATTGGAGCTACGGCCGCTTCCGCGATGCCAGGGCCGCCGGCTAGGTGGCTCGCGGCCCCGCAAGCGACCCTACGAGCGGCACTCGCCGCCATCATCGGTCCCAGGCCGGATCGACAACGGACCTGCCCGTCGACGGGCCCAGCCTTTCGGATACCCCCATGACCATCGATCGACGCTTCCCCGTCCGACTGGACCTCGCGCACGGGACCGTGGACATGAGCCACGGCGCGGGAGGGCGGGCCATGGCCCAGCTCATCGCCGAGCTGTTCCAGACGCACCTGGACAACGACCTGCTGCGCCAGGGCAACGATCAGGCCCTTTTCACACCACCCCCGGGGCGGCTGGTGATGAGCACCGACGGGCATGTGATCGCGCCGCTGTTCTTCCCCGGCGGGGACATCGGCGCCCTCTCGGTGCACGGGACCATCAACGACGTGGCCATGGCCGGCGCCAGACCCCTCTATCTCGCCGCCGGCTTCATCCTGGAGGAGGGGCTGCCGCTGAAGGACCTCGCTCGGATCGTCGAAAGCATGGCCCGGGCCGCCAACGAGGCCGGGGTGCCCGTGGTGACCGGCGATACCAAGGTGGTGCAGCGGGGCAAGGGGGACGGCGTCTTCATCACCACCACCGGGGTCGGGGTGGTCCCCGAGGGCATCCTGATCTCCGGCGACCGGGCGAGACCCGGGGACGCCATCTTGCTGAGCGGACCCATGGGCGACCACGGGGTCGCCGTCCTTTCCAAGCGGGAGAACCTGGGGTTCGAGGTGGAGATCGCCTCCGACACGGCCGCCCTGCACGGTCTCGTGGCGGCCATGGTGGAGGCCGTCCCCCAGATCCACTGCCTGCGAGACCCCACGCGCGGCGGGCTGGCCACCACCTTGAACGAGCTGGCGCACCAGTCGGGGGTGGGGATGCGTATCCAGGAATCGGCCATCCCGGTGCGCCCCGATGTTCAGGCCGCCTGCGAGCTGCTTGGGCTGGACCCGCTCTATGTGGCGAACGAGGGCAAGCTGGTGGCGATCTGCCCGTCGGAGGTGGCCCAGGACCTCCTGGGCGTCATGCGTGGCCATCCGCTGGGTCGGGAGGCCGCCCGGATCGGGACCGTGGTGGGGGACGACCACCGCTTCGTCCAGATGGAGACCCGCTTCGGCGGCAGCCGGATCGTCGACTGGCTGGCGGGCGAGCAGCTGCCGCGTATCTGCTAGCGCGGCCGATCAGATGTGGTCGCGGGGGTGCCGAGGCCGCCGAGTCAGGGGCCCCACAGCAAGAAGTCCACGTAGTCCTTGATGCGGACATGGGCGGGCGTGTCGTAGGCGTTGAACTGCAGGCTGGTGGCGAATACGCCCTTGCGTGTCGTGACCCGCACCACTTTGGCATCGACGTCGGCGATGTGCTCCTCCCGCGGACCGGGATGCAGGGATAGGGTCACATCGGTGCAGGGGGAGAGCCGGATCGGGAGATCGACGAGCATGCCGTGATACCCGAGGTCGCGGGCCCGGCCAGTGACCGCGGATGCCAGGGCCTGCTTGGCGGCCAGGGGCTGGACGACGACGGGGAAATCCACCTCGACCCGCGGCGAGCGTCGCGCCTCCACGCGGGGGACCACGAGTCGCTCGGGGTGGGTCATCGCCCGTAGCTCGTAGAGGGTCAGGGGCCTGGTCTTGCCCTTGACCCGCACCTGGTTGGTTCCACCGATCCGAAGGTGCTCCCGCGCCCCTTCCAGCGTCGATTCGCTGAGCAGCACCTGACCACGCAGGCTGAAGGGCTCCATGCGCGCCACCACGTTCACCGTGTCGCCGATCACCGTGTATTCGCTGTAGCGCTGGGAGCCGAAGCTGCCTGCCATTACGGGCCCCGTGTTCACGGCGACGCCCGCGTAAAGCCTGGGCTCCCCGCAGGCCTGGGCCCGCAGATTGAGCTCCGCCAAAGCCAGCTGCATCTCGATGGCGCAGGCGATGGCCTGCAGCAGCTCGTCCGGTCGATGCTCGGGGACCCCGAAGAGGGCCATCACCGCATCCCCGATGAACTTGTCGATGACCCCACCCCGACGCTGCACCACGCAGGCCATGGTGGTGAAGTAGCGGTTAAGGAGGGCGATGACCGTCTCGCTGGGGAGGGACTCCATCAGTGCCGTGAAGCCCCGGATATCGGCGAGGACGATGGTCGCCCGGGTGGCGACGATCGGCTGAGCCTCGAGCAGAAACTCGTCGAGCAGGTCGTCGAGACGGCGGTGGAGCAAGGCGCGATGGCTCGCGCTCATGGGCAAGCCGGCGATGCCCTCGGCAGCGCGCTCGACCTGTGCTCGAAAGTGCTTGCGATCCTTATGTTGCATGGGTGGCCCCCAAACCCCGCCTGGATCACGCAACAGGATGCCACATTCCGCCGAGACGTGTTCGAACCGGCGGGGAGCCGGGGAGGCGCCGAACCGAAAGCGATCCTGGCTCCCGGTCCGGGAACGGCGGGAAGCGCGATAAATCAACGCTTCCCAAAAGGACCTACAATGGGAGGCCGCCACCCAATGAGAGCGTTCCATGCCACTCGCAGACCGTAGATCGACCGGCTCCACCCGTATCCGGCGGGCCCTCGCGGCCGTGGCCGCCATCTTTCTGTTTCTCGTTCAGGAGTCATTGCTCGCGGCCGAGGAGCGCGCAATCGAGCTGCGCGACGGCAGCGTCCTGATGGGCGAGCTGGTGAGCGCCGGCAATGGCCACTATCGAATCCGCACCCCGGTGCTGGGGGAGATCGAGCTGCCCGAATCGGAGATCCTGGCGATCCGTTCGGCGTCGGCGTCCGCGCCCAATCTGGTGAACCCGTCGCTGGGCGCCACCGATTTCCAAGGTCTCATGTCGGCCATCCAGGGGCAGATCGTCGGCGATCCGGCCCTGGTGGGCGCCATCACCGCCCTGCAGAGTGACCCCGAGCTCCAGTCGGCCCTGGCCGATCCGGCCTTCACCCAGCTCATCCTGTCCGGGAACGTGATGGCCCTGAGCGGCGATCCGCGTTTCCTGCGCCTCATGGCGAATCCGGCGATCCAGTCCCTGCTGGGGCGGATCGGGGGTCAGCCCGGGGGCCAGATACCGGTGCGCTGAAACCCTCCGGATCGAGATCTCAAGGCCCGATCGGCGCCTGAGATCCCATAGAGGCAACCATCCGATGACGCTCCGACCCCTTCTCCTCGTCCTGCTGTTGTCCCCGACGGCGCTGTCCGCCGAGTCCTCGCCGTCGGGCGGGAGCGGGGGGCCGCCCGACCCCCGGGTGGACCCGGAGCGGACCGCTCGGGGCTACGTGGGCACCGCGCTCTGCGGCGAGTGTCACGGGAAGGAGCTGGACCTCTGGAGGGGCTCCCACCACGACCTGGCGATGAAGGAGGCCACCGCCGAGACCGTCCTCGGCGACTTCGGCGATGCAGAGATCGACGCCCACGGGGTGCGGTCACGCTTCTTCCGCCGGGACGGACAGTTCATGGTGCAGACCGACGGGCCGGACGGGACGCTCCAGGACTACCCCATCCGCTACACCTTCGGCTGGTATCCACTGCAGCAGTACCTGATCGAGTTCCCCGGCGGGCGGCTCCAGAGCCTTGGACTCGCCTGGGACTCACGCCCCGAAGCGCAAGGGGGGCAGCGCTGGTTCCACCTCTATCCCAACGAGTCCATGGATCACGGCAATCCGCTCCATTGGACGGCCCTGGACCAGACCTGGAACTACCAGTGCGCGGACTGCCACTCGACCGACCTGCAGAAGCGCTATGAGGCCGAGCGCGGCGTCTACGATACCCGCTACGCGGAGATCAACGTCGCCTGCGAGACCTGTCACGGTCCCGGCGCCCGCCACGTGGAGTGGGCCAGGGCCCAGGCCGCCGGGGGGGCCAAGGCAGGGGAGGGCGAGCCTCGAGAGTCCGAGGAGGGCGCGAGCGCGGACGCCGCGAGCCGCGGTTTGCTCGTGGACCTCAAGGACCGGGACGGAGGGGTCTGGCAGATCGATCCGGAGACGGGCCAGCCGGGACGCGCGCCGCCCCGGGCGCTCCATGGCGTCGGCCAAGCCCAGATCCAGACCTGCGCCCCGTGCCATTCGCGGCGAGGGCGTATCTGGTCGGAGCTCAAGCCCGGCGACCCCCTGCAACAGGGCTTCCGGCTCGCCCTGCTGGAGCCCAGCCTCTACTTCGCGGACGGCCAGATCAAGGACGAGGTCTATGTCTACGGCTCCTTCATCCAGAGCCGCATGTATCACCAGGGGGTGGTGTGCAGCGACTGTCACGACCCCCACAGCCTCAAGCTCTACGCCGAGGGCAACGGGGTGTGCGCCCGGTGCCATGTGGCCGTGCGCTACGATGCGACCGAGCACCATCACCATGAGCCGGGTTCCGCGGGTGCCGCCTGCGTGGCCTGTCACATGCCCCAGCGCTATTACATGGTGGTGGACGAGCGGGCGGATCACAGCATGCGGGTGCCCAGGCCGGACCTGACCCTGAAGATCGGCACCCCCAACGCCTGCAACGGGTGCCACCAGGACAAGGACGCCGCCTGGGCCGCCGCGGCGGTGGAGACCTGGTACCCCGACCCCGTCCACCGGGGCCCCCACTTCGGGGAGGCCCTGCACGCGGCCGACGTGCATGCACCGGACGCGGGCTCGCGGCTGCTGGCGCTGGCGGGGGACCCGTCCCAGCCCGCCATCGCCCGGGCCAGCGCCCTGGCCCGTCTCCACGACGATCCCCGGCACCTCCCGGGACCCGAGGCCCTGGTGATGGTGCGCCGCCTGTTAGCGGACCCCGATGCCTCGGTCCGCGCCCAGGCGGTGCGCGTCCTGGAGCTCGCGGACCTCCAGACGCGGGTCGAGCTGGTCTGGCCCCTGCTCTCCGATCCGGTTCGCCTGGTGCGGCTGGAGGCCGCCCGGGTCCTCGCGCCGGTAATGGGGCAGGGCATGGGCGATGCGCTCCGGGGGCAGATGGGCGCGGCGCTGGAGGAGGCCGTGGGGGCCGAGGTCGTGAACGCGGACCGGCCCGAGGCCCACCTCAACCTGGGTCTCCTGGCCTCGGCGGCCGGTGAGTCCAGGGTGGCGGAGGAGGCCTACCGGACCGCCTTGCGGCTCGATCAGCGGTTCACCCCCGCGCGGGCCAATCTGGCCGATCTCTACCGCGCCCAGGGCCGCGAGTCCGAGGCCGAGGCCGAGCTGGAGGCGGGACTCGCCATCGATCCCGAGAGCGCGGACCTTCACTTCGCCCTGGGTCTCGCGCGCGTGCGCGCTCACCGTCTGCAGGCGGCCATCGAGTCCCTGGCCCGGGCGGCCGAGCTGGCCCCCGAGCACGGCCGCTATGCCTATGTCCACGCGGTGGCGCTCGATAGCGCCGGCCGCACCGGGGAGGCCCTGCCCATCCTGGAGGCCGCCCAGGGCCGGGACCCCGCCAATCGGGAGATCCTGGTGGCCCTGGTCCAGTTCAACGCCAAGCTCGGGCAGCGGGAGGCCGCCGGGCGCTGGCTCGATCGGCTCGCCACGCTGGCCCCGGGGGATCCGACCGTCGAGCAGCTCAGGACCCTCCTCGATCAGGGCCCGACCGCCGCCCCCTCCGATGGCCCGGGCTGACCAGGCGTGGGGATGAGCCCCTCTCGGCGGGCGCCGCGAGGCGCAGAGGCGCCTCGATCGAGCGGTCCCGGGGGGCGCCCCGAGGGATGAGCGCGCAAGAGGAGGGGCGGCCGGTCGTGCGGGAGGCCGACCTCGGCCGGCCGGCCGACGCCGAGGCCCTGGTCGGGCTGATCGACGCCTACGCGCGAGATCCCATGGGTGGGGGTATGCCGCTGACGCCGGCGGTGCGGGCGCGGTTGGTGCCGAACCTGAGGGAGGTGCCGGGTCGCCTCGTGCTCCTGGCCTTCGAGGGGGAGCGGGCGGTGGGGGTGGCGGTGTGCTTCCCGGGCTTCTCGACCTTCCAAGCCCAGCCGCTGATCAACATCCACGACCTTGCCGTGCTGCCCGACTCCCGCGGTCGGGGCGTGGGCAGGGCGCTGCTGGGGGCGGTGGAGGACGAGGCGCGCCGCCGAGGCTGCTGCAAGCTCACGCTGGAGGTTCGGGACGACAACCCCGCCGCGGCGCTCTATCGCGCCCTCGGCTTCGGTGCCGGGAGCGCCGGCGGTGTGCCGGCTCAGTACCTCTTCCTGGAGAAGCGACTGGATGCAGGTGGTTAGGGGCGATCGGATGCCCCTTGATCCGCTGTCCGCCCTTCCCGCCGCGCTGGACATAGCTGTAGGAACTGCCTCTCGACCTCGGCCCGTGGAGGGGCGGCACTACGCGTTTTGCCGACGCTGGCGGTCCTCACCGTGAGAGACTCGGTTGTCCCAGGAGCCGCCGTTAAGGCGAGAACACGCGAGCGCGGGGTTCCGATCATCGGCCATCGGCTGGTCCAGCTTCGCGAAGGTCCGCTATGCCGTGCACAGCAGCCCTCCCTGGGGAGCGGCCAATCCGCAACGGAACAGTGAGTGGCGAGAAAAAGGGGAGCCTCGCTCCGGGCGGGAAAAGAGCTATGTAGCCGTCTCGATCAACTCGAGATCCTTCTTGAGCAGGTCGTTGACCAAGTCGGAAATGTCTACACCCTTGGCCGCGGCGAGATTCGATAGTCGGCTTTGCACCTCATTATCGAGATACACCGGCAGGGCGAGCTTCATGTCGGGCCGATAGAACTTACCACGCGCGCCTTTGGAGAAGTCGATCTCGTCGGGCATGTCCTCGTCCAGGTTGTCGCTCATGCTGATGACCTATCGGGGATGAGATTGATATTGCCGGCGTTCCTGACGGCTGGCCTCGCGTGCGGAGATGACGCGCACCAAGGCGGTTTGCGAGCTGGTCTGTCGGAATGTGTGAGCCACCGCGAGGAGCCTGCCGTCGGCGGAAGTGCCCAGAGTGAACCATCTCTCTTCGTCCCGGCTGTGGGCCGCATCAAACACCGTCAAGGCCAGGGGATCTGTCAGAACCGTTGCCGCCTGCGAGAAGCTTACGCCATGTTTGGTGAGATTGGCTTTCGCTTTGGCCGGATCCCAAGCGATTTCGAGCTCTGAACCGCTCACAGGAGCTCGCCAACGAACGTGAGCGAAGTGCCAACGCCATTCATCGTATCGTTCGCATCGACCAAGTCGTTCCAAGTGTCACGGAGTCGCGGCCATAGGTCCCGGTTTTCCGGACAGCAGCGCTGGATGTGGTGAGGAGCCATCTTACGTCGGTTCCTTTGCCTTGTATCGCAGCCAGTCCCGCAACACATCCCGGCCGCTCAGGACTCTTCGGGTCACCCGCCGAACGATACGAGACGGCTGTTTCCTTCCCGGTTCGGGGTTCGGATCACGGGATTCGGGGCGCCAAGCCTCGGAAAAATGCAGACTTCGCGGATCGTACCTGGAGTTGCGGGGTACGACGGGAACGTCCGATATCCGCGCCATTGCTGCCACCCTCGTCCGTGAGGGAGCTCTCAGCTCCGAATTGTGAAATCCGTCTCATGCTCGAGGAGGGGAAGGGCCGCTTCCAGCGTGAAGTGTTCGCTGGTTTGAAAAGCCCCGGGGACCGCAACGCGTCCCGAGGAGTCACGCAGGAGACCAGCCGCAGCCAACGGGCTTGCATCGGGGGCTCAAGGGTCGGTACCGCGGGCATGGCGCCTTCCACGGGAGGGTCAGGATGCCGCCAGAAATGACGGCGCTTACCTGAGTCAGTCCACGCGTTCGATACCGGGAAGCCTCCAGCTCTGATCGAAGAAGGGCTCCAGGATCTATAGAGGCGGAAGATGCCTGTCCAGCCCTTGGCAGGGTCGGTCTCGATCCAGTTGCGCTCCTTGCCCGCCGGCGCCTTGGAGCCGAAGTAGAGGTCGATGGTACCGTCCGGATTTGTCTCGACGTTCGTGTAGCTGCTCGCCGCCGGGAACTTCTGTGCGGTCGCCATCATCGAGCGGCTGGCGTTGTTGTAGACGGTCATGGATCAGGAGTCCTTGGCGGGCGTGTCCTTGGGCACCCGCAGCCGGTAGGTGGCGGTGCGGTCGAGCGGCGGCTCGCCATCCCTGTCGCGCAACGCGGTGAGGTGGCAGGTGCCGCCACCGAGCAACTTGGCCGGATAGGTGATGCTCCTCTTCGCTGAGATCGCTCGAGAGATCGGGAACCCGGTGGCGAAAGAACTGCAACGGGCGAGCTTGCCCATGCCCCTCGGAGATCGTCCGGAGTCCTACGTCCCGGTGCGCCGGGTGATGCGCTTCATCCGCAGCGTCGAGCGTCGGGAGGGCATCGGCGACCCGGGCTTACTGGTGGCCCGAAAGGTGCCCACAAGGCGCGTCGGTGGTTCGTTGCGGTCTGCGCAGTCATTGCCTAATATGCAGTCAATGACTGGAGGCAATCTCGATGGCAACGATGACAATTCGCAATATTGATGACCAGCTCAAGACGAGGCTGCGGATCCAGGCGGCGCAGCACGGACGTTCGATGGAGGATGAAGCGCGGGACATCCTGCGCGCGGCGCTTTCTGCGGATCCTGCTCGTACGGTGACCTTGGTCGATGCGATCCGGGCCAGGATCGAGCCCTTGGGTGGCATTGAGCTTGAGCCGCCCCCGCGCGAGCCGATTCGGGAGGCGGCCGAGATCGACCCGTGATCGTGCTCGACACCAACGTCTTGTCCGAGGTCCTGCGTCCGGCGCCGGAGGCGCGGGTCTTGGCTTGGCTGGGCTCCTGGCCGCGCTCGGCTCTGTTCACGACCACCGTCACGCGCGGGGAGATCTTCTATGGGGTGCGGCTTCTGCCCGAAGGCCGGCGCCGAGACGCCTTGCTGCGGGCGGTGCGGGGGATGTTCGACGAGGACTTCGCTGGCCAAGTCCTGCCCTTCGACGGCGACGCGGCGGATTGGTATGCCGAGATTGCGGCCGCGCGCAAGCTGGGAGGACGACCAATCAGCCAGTTCGATGCCATGATTGCCGCGGTGGCGCGTTCGAGGGGCGCCACCTTGGCGTCCCGCAACGTGAAGGATTTCGTCGACTGTGGCGCGCGCCTGATCGATCCCTGGTCAGCCTGATGGGGCTGTGGGTGGTCCGCGCGGCCGGTCGCATAGATGCTGCGGGGCAACCATGCCCTGGCAGGAGAAACCGGGGGTCGAGGGTTCGCCCCCGGGTCGCGGGCTGAGGCCCCTAATCGCCGGCCGAGTCGCGCACGTTAAGCTCGACCTTCCAGTGCTCGGAGCCGGTGCGCGGCATGGCCTCCAGCCTGAGGGTCCCGACCTCGGTCACCGACGCCCGCAGCCGCACGGGGATGACCTCGCCGGGGGCGCGCGCCTCGGCGGGCAGGGTGGCCTGGATCTCCTCCAGCTCCTCGAGCTCGTCGGGGGAACACTCCTCGAGCAAGGCGCCAACCTGATCCTCGCGGCGCACCGAGGAGCCGAAGAAGCGGAAGCGCACGGGCTCGCCCACGACCAGGCCGAACTCCTGGGGCGGGATGTCGGCGTCCGTTCCTTCCTCCATGCCGAAGGGGGCCAGGCACAGGGCCTGGATCGGGGGCTCCAGACCCGGGACCGCGGGCATGGCGCTTTCCACGCCCACGTAGTAGGAGCGGGCGGTGCCGCCACGGATTCGCACCCCGCCACCGCGGCGCACATGGCCGTAGTAGGCGGCTCCACGGGCCACCGCGAGGTCCAGATCCGCTCCTTCCAGCAGACGTGCGGTTGGGGCCCCGTCCGAGGCGAGCCAGTCGTTGACCACCTGGTGCATGCGCTCGGCGAGCAGGCCCGCCTTGAATACGCCCCCATTGAAGAGGACCGCGGTCGGGTGCAGGAAGGTGCCGGTGCTTCCGGGGGTGAATCCGGCCAGGTCCGCCGTGGCCCCGGTCTGCATCCCGAGGAAGGCGGCCAGATGCCGGGTAACCGCCGGGTCCTGGGCATAGGGCAGACCGAGCTTGGTCAGCGCCGCCCGGGAGCGGGCGGCGGGTCTGGCGCTCGCCGGCACCTCCGGGAAGAAGCCCTCCACCAGGGTGCGTCGGACCTCCTCGCGGGTGAGTTCGGTGCGGATGCTCCCGCCGATCAGGCGGGTGCCCCGGCTCGGCACCACCACCGGCACCGCCTCAAGGGTGTCGTCCATGAGCAGGGTCTCCTTGGCGTGGCGACAGCCGTGGGTGAGGGCCTGGACCTGCCAGGGGTCCAGACTCTTTCCCTCCGCGGTGAGCTTGCCCTTGACCACGTGGGCGAGGGCCAGGTCCATGTTGTCGCCGCCGAGCAGGATGTGATCACCGACCGCCACGCGGGTGAGCTCCAGGGCCCCCTCCCGCTCGGTGACGGCGATCAGCGAGAGGTCCGTGGTCCCGCCGCCGACGTCGATCACCAGGATGACGTCGCCGACCCGAACCTGGTTGCGCCACTCGCCCGCGCTCTCGTGGATCCAGCTGTAGAGGGCGGCCTGGGGCTCCTCCAGGAGGACCAGATGGGCGAACCCGACCGCCTGCGCCGCCTCCGCCGTCAGCTCCCGGGCCGCGGGGTCGAAGGATGCGGGCACCGTGACGGTGACCTCCTGGCTGGCCAGGTCCGCGTCGGGGTGCAGGTGGTTCCAGGCGTCTCTCAGGTGCGCCAGATAGCGGACCGTGGCCTCGTAGGGCGAGAGCCGCGGGACCTCGTCCTCCGCCGCACCGAGCGGCAGGATGGGCGCCCGCCGATCGACGCCCGGGTGACAGAGCCAGCTCTTGGCGCTGGAGACGAGCCGGATGGGCGTGCGCGCGCCGACCGATCGGGCCATCTTGCCGAGGACCATTTGGGGGGCCCGATCCCAGGGCAACGTGAGGTCCCCGGCGGCGAACTCGTCCGGGTGGGGCAGGTAGAGGAAGGACGGGAGCAGGGGCAGCGCCTCCACGGCACCCGGGGCCGTGAGCTGGGGGACCCGCATCAGGTCCTGGGCGATCTCGTCACCGGAGCTTCGACCGAGGTCCACGTAGGAGAGGGCGCAGTGGGTCGTCCCCAGGTCGATTCCCACGGCGTAGAGGGCATCGCTCACAGCTCCACCTCCGCGGGGGCTAGAATGCTGAGGTCGTGGCCGGCCGCGATCTGCGGGAGCCGAACGCTGGTCACGCGCCAGCCCTTGTGCGTCAGGCGCCCGTTGAAGGGCGGCTCACCCACGACCTTGCCGGTCGGGCGCATGGCCGAGGCATCGAAGCCCTGGTCGAGCGTGATGGGCGCCCCTTCAGGCTCGGGGCGGACGGACTCGATGGTAAAGTGCTGCCGCAGGGCCTTCCTGCATCCCTCGTGGACCACCCGGGCCGCGGTGCCGACCTCGGAGTCGGAGTAGGCGGTGACGTTCTCCTCGAGGAAGTCGATGAAGCGGCCGTCCCGCTGCAGGACACCCAGCAGCTGGAGCGCGGCGTTGGGCTCGGCCTCCTTGAGCCCGGGGCGTGGGGTCCCTGCCCGATCGCTGGACCAGCCCGCGCGAAGCTCCGAGGCGGCGGCCGCGAAGTGGGGGTCGAAGAGGACGCGCCGGAACAGATCCAGGGCGACCGAGAGTCGGGCGAACAGCGATGGCGGGGACTCGGCCATTGGCGGTGCTCCTTCAATCGTCCAGTCAGGGCAGGCTTCGGAGGGTCCCGATCGGGGGTTGCGTGACCCGAGGGCCCTGGGCGATGTGGGACACCGAAGGGGTTTGGTGGCTCGGTGGGTGTCCGGGGCACCAGCGGAGGGGCGTCACAACGGGCCGAGGGCCGGCTCGCGTAACAGAGTGAGACCAATCGCGAGCCGATGCAACGGCTCTGAAATCGATGGGGAACGAGAGATTAGATCTTTGGGGCCAGATGGAGGTTGTATATGAAGGGGTCGCATGCCTCGGCCGATCTCGGGGGCGAGCCGCGAATGGAGGTCTCGCTTGAGGAGCGGGACGAGATGGTCGCGGTCGCGGCCTATTTCCGGGCCGAGAGCCGCGGGTTCCTTCCCGGGCTCGAGCAGGAGGACTGGTTCGAGGCCGCCGCGGTCATCGACGCGATGCTCGGGACCATGCGCCGGGCGGGCGTGACGCGCCGGGACTACGAGCGGGTCGGGCTGCGCAATGCGCTGCGTCTGTGGGTTGGCTGAGGGGTCGTGGATGTAGTCGGGCGAGGCCCTCGGGGAATCGGTGCCCCGTGGGTCGGGCTTCAGCCCGACGGCGAGCTCGATGGTTGTCTGAGACGCCGCGGTCGGGCTGAAGCCCGACCTACAGTGGGTTCTTTCCTAGTCTTGCGGCGGATTTGAGGATGTTGCGCTAACTATCTGTGTTTTAGAGAAACTCCGGCGGGTTTTCGGATTCCGCTATCGCTCCATCCGAGCGACGGGGAACGCTTCCGGGGTGTTTTTGCGGCCTGGGGCTCTCTCGCGGTCACGAGCGCCTTCCCCGTTTTGGGGCTGGTCCTCGCCGCGGTCATTCTTCCCATAGACCACAGCTCAGCGGAGGCAGCTCGATCCGCTCGTGGACGCAGGGCAGCCGGGCACACTGGAGACCCGCAGGGTCGAAGCGCTCGTGGTCCGCGAGCTGTTTCCATCGGGCAAGACCCAGATCCCCGACCCAGATGTGGACGCCCTCGTGGTGGGGGTTGACGGCGAAGAGCAGCCGGCGGGGGCCCTGGCTGTGGTCGGTGTTGATCAGCACCGCCAGGGCCGATCCGTGCTCGGCCCCGAAGAAGCGCAGATAGTCGTCGCCCGGTCGGGAGCCGAGGCGTAACGGCCGGCCTCGATCCGAGAGCCGAAACCGGATCCAGCGGCGAAAGTACTCGTGGGACCCGGAGAAGGCGAGGAGCCGCTGGTAGTCGATGGCATTGACGTCGCCGGCCCGGTAGCTGTCGTGCATCCCGTGCTTGGTCCGCAGGACGTCCTGGCCCGCGGCGAGCATGGGGATGCCCAGGGACGACATGAGGATGGCGACCATGAGGTGGGTGCGCCGCCGGTCGTTTGGGGTGGGGAAGAGGCCCCGATGCTCGGGGTTCTCGGTGATCTTGTCGATCCAGCAGAGGTCGTCGTGGGACTCCACGTAGTTGACGGTCTGGGCGGGCCAGGCCGTCAGGTGATCCAGGCTGGCCTTCATGAAGTAACGCAGTCCCTCCTGATTTCCCTGGCCCAGCACATAGTCGCGGATGAAGTCCCGATAGCCGTCGTTCCAGGAGGCGAAGCCCGTGGACTTGAGCTCCAGCGCGATGTGGCCGCGGAAGCTCCAGGGCTCGGCGATCAGCACGATGGAGGGCTTCACGCGCTTGAGGGCCGCCTCGATCTCCCGCAGCACCTCGGTGCCGATGAGCTCCGCGAGGTCGAAGCGGAAGCCGTCCACGTCGTAGGTCTCGACGAGGTGGGTGAGGCTGTCGATGATGAGGCGGCGCCCCATGGGCGTGTCGCAGCGCAGGTCGTTGCCGCAGCCGCTCCAGTTGGTCAGATTGCCCTCGTCATCGAGCCGGAAGTAGTACGCCTTGTCGATGTGCAACAGGTGATTGGGCTCACCCACGTGGTTGTACACGACGTCCAGCAGGACGGCCATGCCGTGCCGGTGAAAGGCGGCCACCAGCTCCTGGAGCTCCTCGATCTGGGACCCGCAGGCGGGCACCTGGGCATAGCTGCTCTCGGGGGCGAAGAAGTTGGTCGGCATGTAGCCCCAGTGATAGAAGTCCTTGTCGTAGCGGTCGCCGAACTCCTGGACCGGCTGCAGCTCGATGGCGTTGATCCCTAAGCTCTTGAGATAGCAGCCCTGGCCATCGAGCCATTTGCGGAGGCCGGCGAAGCCGCGCCGATCCTCCTCGTCGAGGGTCATGGGGGTGCGGCTGATCAGGTCGCGCACATGGGCCTCGAGGATCACCAGGTCGTGCCAGGGCGGGGGGCTGAACCCCGGGGCCGGCCGCCTGATGCGCCCGGGGTCCCAGATGATGCCGGGGCCCGCGGGGCCGACGGCCGCCAGGGCATAGGGGTCCAGGATGCGGAAGTCCTTGTTGAAATGGGTGTTCGGACCGCGGCTGCGGCTGTCCACCTGATAGTAGTAGTACCAGCCGTGGAGGTCGGCGGGATGCTCGCCCTCCCAGACGCCGTCGTCCAGGCGGGTGAGCGCCAGGGTCGTCGGCTCCGGTGCGTCCAGGTGCCTGAAGAACACCACGGTCACCCGAGACGCGCGGGGGGCGAAGAGCCGAAAGGTCGTCGTCGCGCCCGCCACCCGGGCCCCGAGCGGACGCGGGGATCCCTGGGCGAGCAACCTGTCCACGCGGCCCCTTGGGCGCACCTTCGATTCGGCCATGGGTGAGTTTCCGGGGCGAGACGCCGTCGCCGCGGCGGGCGATCGGCGGGGGTGGTCTGGTGTCGAATCCGAGTGACGGCGGCCTCATTGACCGGGTCACCTGTCCGAAACGTTAAGGCGACCCGCCGGGGAACACAACCCGCCTGACACCCAGCCCCTTCCGCACCAGCGCGCGGGGCGCCCGTGAGGGATCCCGTACGGCGCTCCCGTGGTCCCTGTCGGCAACCCCACCCCGCGGGCCGCCGCCGCTTGTCGCAAAGCCGACGAGGGGACTGCCGGTTTCCCGGAAATGCTCGCTTGCGCAGACGGTTAGGTACGTCCGATCCCGTGGCATGGGGATTGCTGCGCTAGCCCAAAGCCAGACTGCCGCGCCATCGCGGTCCACACCCTCGAGGAGCACGAAGACCATGCTGACCCTGACCCCCAGCGCCCAGAGAGCCGTTAGCCGTTTTATCAAAGGGGCCGAAGAGCCGGTCGCCGGACTGCGCATCTCCGTGACCGGCGGTGGCTGCTCCGGCATGCAGTACGGAATGAGCCTGGAGGAGCAGGCGCGTCTGGACGACCTGGTCGTCGCGTGCGGCGAGGTCCAGATTTTCGTCGACCCCTTCAGCGCGCCCCTGCTCGCGGGGGTCACCGTGGACTTCCACGACAGCATGGACGGCAGCGGCTTCCGCTTCAGCAACCCGAACGCGGCCGCGAGCTGCGGCTGCGGCAAGTCATTCAGCGCCTGATCCAGCGAGACCGGAGGCCGAGCATGTGGGACTACTCTGACAAGGTCAAAGAGCACTTCTTCAGCCCCCGCAATGCCGGGGCCGTGGCGGGGGCCAACGCCATCGGGGACGTGGGATCGCTCTCCTGCGGCGATGCCCTGCGTCTGTCCCTAAAGGTCGATCCGGAGACCGAGACCATCCTGGAGGCCGGCTTCCAGACCTTCGGCTGCGGCTCCGCCATCGCCTCCAGCTCGGCGCTCACCGAGATCATCAAGGGCATGACCCTGGACGATGCCCTGAAGGTCAGCAATCAGGACATCGCCGACTTCTTGGACGGGCTCCCGCCCGAGAAGATGCACTGCTCGGTGATGGGCCGGGAGGCCCTGCAGGCGGCGGTGGCCAACTATCGGGGCGAGGAGTGGAAGGACGACCACGAGGAGGGGGCCCTGGTGTGCAAGTGCTTCGCGGTGGACGCGGTGCTGATCGAGGAGACCATCCGCGCCAACGGGCTCTCGACCGTCGAGGAGGTGACCAACTACACCAAGGCCGGGGGCGGCTGCTCCTCCTGCCACGAGGGCATCGAGGAGATCCTAACCCGGGTGCTGGCGGAGCAGGGCAGGCCCTTCGATCCGACCGCCGCCGCGGTCCCGTCCGGCGGGCGAAAGAAGCTTGGGACCCTGGAGCGCATCCGTCGCATCGAGGGGGCCATCGAGGCCATCCGGCCCAACCTCCAGCGCGACCGCGGCGACGTGGAGCTGGTGGAGGTGGACGGCAAGAACGTCTACGTCAACATGACCGGCGCCTGCGCCGGCTGCCAGATGGCGGCCACCACCCTGGACGGGATCCAGCAGCGCATCGTCGAGGAGCTGGGCGAGTTCGTGCGCGTGCTCCCGGCCGCGGCGCTGCAACCTGCTTGACGGCGCCAGCATGAGCGGCGGCGCTCGGACCCAGGGGGCGGTCGGTCCGACCGATCCGCGGACGCCGCAAGCCCCAAGGGGCCGAGAGCCCAAGCAGACTCCAATTCGCGTTCATTCGCGCTCATTCGCGGACCAAGGGGCCCACGAGGCTCGAGGGGTGCTCCGATGACCCAAGGCATCTATCTGGACAACAACGCCACTACCCGGGTCGATCCCCAGGTGG
>Ga0316579_10000084_pt1 | contig 24204 bp, 20 predicted proteins | sample J5NA_2_FD_203074 | JGI IMG/M metagenome (GOLD analysis project Ga0316579, IMG submission 203074) | Rhizosphere microbial communities from salt marsh grasses in Alabama, United States - J5-7_160517rDrA | ecosystem: Host-associated > Plants > Roots > Rhizosphere | place: USA: Alabama | collected... | reverse complement strand
CGTGGAATCAAGCCGCCGCCCAGCATCTCGGCCACGACGCGGCCGCCGCCGGACAGCGCCACCATCTTATAAACGCTGCCGAGAACGATCAGGATGGTGACGGCCGCGGCAACGGTGGTGAACAGACTCCAGTCGAACTGTTGCCAGAACGTCTCACCGGAGAAACGCCGGGCGTCGCGGTTGTAGGTGATCAGCGCCATCACCAACAGGTTGGTGAGGACGATGAGCCCGGCCACCGCGAGACCGAACAGCAACAGCATCCAACTGGTTTGGCGTTTTGCCCTGGCCTGGGCCTCGAAAAAATTCATGGGCCGCGGTCAGATCAGAACGAAACCTTGGGCGCCGCCTGGATCTGCGCGTGGTCCTCGAATTCCAGCAGGCTCGCGTCCGGCCCGTGGCCGAACATATTGGCGAACATCTGCGGCGGGAAGGATTGCTTGTAGGTGTTGTATTCCATCACCGCATCGTTGAAGGCTTGGCGGGCGAAGGCCACCCGGTTCTCGGTGCTGGTGAGCTCTTCCGAGAGCTGCATCATGTTCTGGTTGGCCTTGAGGTCCGGATAGGACTCCATAACCATGTTCATGCGCCCCAAGGCCCCGGCGAGGGCGCCCTCCGCCTGGCTCAGGGACTTGATCGCTTCCGCGTTGCCCGGGTCGGCCTGGGCGCGGCTCAACACGCCGGCGGCGGCGTTGCGCGCCTGGGTGACGGCTTCCAGCGTCCCCCGTTCGTGTTTGATATAGCCCTTGGCGGTCTCGACCAGATTGGGGATCAGATCGTAACGTCGTTTCAGCTGCACCTCGATCTGGGCGAAGGCATTCTTGAAGCGGTTCTTCAGCGTAACAAGGCGGTTATAAATCGAAACGATGTAAAAGACGATAGCGGCGATCGCCACCAGGGTTACTATCGACGTGGCATCCATGGCACTCCTCCCGTTGTGTCGCGATTCGTCTCTTATCGGCGATGGTAACAGTAATCCTGAACGGGACGAAGCCCCGTTCCCGTGCGGCTGATCCGTGAAACTTTCCGCGCCCCCGCCTGTCGTACGCTCTGGAAGGGAAACCCGACCTTGATCGGGGCTGAATGACCTTGTTCAGGGTGCGGAATGGTCCTGGGTACCCTCGGGATACCGGACCCCGGCGAACGGGCGTCGTTCTCCCAGGGTAATACCCATTGGAATAAGAAAATAACCCGGGGCAGTAAGCGTGAAACCGAAGATGAATCACTGGCGCAGGGTGGCTGGGAATGGACTGGCTCGCCGTTCAGGATGACGGCTATTGCCATTGGCAGCTCGCACCCGCTATGGATGTGCGGCTTGGAAGTCCCAACGAGATAACGAAATTCAGATTTTCTTTTCATGGGGTTGACGATGAGTACAACAACACTGGAAGCACAGAGCGGGCCCTCCCCGACGCAAGAGGCCTTTCACCGCTTAAAGCAACAGATTTCACAACGCATCCTGGGTCAGGAAACCCTGGTCGACCGCTTACTGATTGCCCTGTTGGCGGACGGACACCTCTTGGTGGAGGGTGCGCCGGGCCTGGCCAAGACCCGGGCGATCAAGGTGCTGAGCGACAGCATCGAGGCCAATTTCCACCGCGTCCAATTCACGCCCGACCTGCTGCCCGCGGATCTCACCGGTACGGATATCTTTCGCCCCCAGGACGGCTCTTTTCAATTTCAGCGTGGTCCCCTCTTTCACAATCTGATTCTGGCCGACGAGATCAATCGCGCGCCGGCCAAGGTGCAGTCGGCCTTGCTGGAGGCCATGGCGGAGCGGCAGATCACCGTTGGCACCACCACCTATCCCTTGCCCAAGCTGTTCCTGGTGATGGCGACGCAGAATCCCATCGAACAGGAGGGCACTTATCCCCTGCCCGAGGCGCAGCTCGACCGTTTCCTGCTGCACGTGATGATCGATTATCCTCAGGCGGAGACGGAACGGCAGATCCTGCAACTGGCGCGCCGCGAGGCGGCGGCCGCACTGCCGGCGGCTGTGGCCGCGCCCAAGGTTTCCCAGGCGACATTGTATGCGGCGCGCGAAGAAGCGCTGGCCGTCTACATGTCCGACAACCTGGAGCGCTACCTCATCGAGATGGTGCTGGCCACCCGCGACCCGTCGCGCTACAGCGCCAAGCTCGGCGGCTGGGTGCAGTGGGGTGCCAGTCCCCGTGCCACCATCGCCCTCGATCGCTGCGCCCGCGTCCATGCCTGGCTGGCCGGCCGCAATTATGTGGGACCCGAGGACATCCAGGCCATGGCTTACGATGTGCTGCGCCACCGCGTATTGCTCAGCTATGAAGCGGAGGCGGAGGGCCACACGCCGGATCACGTCATCGAGACCTTGCTGACCCTTATACCGGTGCCATGATCGATGCCTTACGCCGCCGCAAGACGGTAGCCTCTCCCGCCGCAGGGACCGCTGCGCCGGCCGCCGCCGACGGCGACGGTGTAGTACGGGTCAGCGTGGCGTCGTTGCTCGCCCTCCATCACGGCAGCGCCTCCCTGGCGATGCAGCCGCGCTGGGTACGCGCACTCACCAGCGGCAGTTATATGTCTCCGTTCAAAGGGCGCGGCATGGAGTTCGACGAAGTGCGTCCCTACATGCAGGGCGATGACGTGCGCAGCATCGACTGGCGCGTCACCGCGCGCAGCGGCAAGCCCCATACCAAGCTGTTCCGAGAGGAACGGGAACGGGCGGTGCTGTTGTGGATTGATCTGCGCGCCGCCATGTTCTTTGCGACCCGCGGCGCCTTCAAGGCGGTGCGCGCGGCTCAGGCCGCCGCATTGCTGGGCTGGAGTGCGCTGCATCACGGCGATCGTCTCGGCGCCTTGATCTTCGACGAGCAGCATCACGATGAACTGCGTCCCAAACGCGGCCAGCCGCCGTTCATGCATGTGCTGCGCCGGCTGGCGGCACACCCGGCTTGGCGGCGTGCCGAGCGGCGCAGCGATGAGCAGGCGGCCACCGCGGCGCTGCAGCAGTCGCTGCTGCGCCTGCGCCGTGTGGCGCAACCGGGTAGCCTCATCTTTCTGCTCAGTGATTTCGCCGCCTTCGACACGCCGGCCGCGGCCCAGTTGGCGCAACTCACCCGCCACAATGACGTGGTTCTCATCAGCGTCCATGATCCCCTGGAAGCGGAGCTGCCGCCGGCGGGTCGCTATCGAGTCAGTGACGGCCGACGCATCCTCAGCGTGGAAAGCGGCGATCCGCAGCGGCGCGAACGCTATCGCCGTCACTTCGCCGCGCGTCAGGCCCAACTGCAAGGCTTCTGTCGCGGTCACGGCGTCACGCTGCTGTCTCTCTCCACCGCCGACGAACCCTTGGCGGTGTTGCAGCGCGGCTTGGGAACACGGCGATGAAACCGGACCTGAGTCAATTGCACGATATTCATCTGCCGGCGGCGGTATCGTGGTGGCCGCCGGCACCGGGGTGGTGGGTTGTGTTGGTGCTGGTGCTGTTCGCCGCCGGCCTGGTCTATATGCTCTACGCGCGCCGCCGTCGCAATCGCTGGCGGGCTAAGGCGCTGGCGGAGTTGGCGCGGTTGCGCGACGCGGCACCGGAGCGCTTGTTGCGCGACCTGTCGGTGTTGTTGCGCCGGGTTGCGATCAGCCGTTTTCCGCGCCACGACGTGGCGGCGCTCACCGGCGAGGCCTGGCTGGCCTTTCTCGATCGCAGCCTGGGTGACGCCGAGGCATTTCAATCGGGAGCAGGCCGGGTGCTGCTTAGCGGTCCTTATGCAAGCAATGTAGAAGTCGATACGGCGTCTTTGCTCGCCTTGTGCGAACGCTGGATCAAACAGCTTCCCACCAAGGGTGCGGCATGATTCACTTCGAATGGCCGTGGATGTTTGTCCTGTCTTTGTTGCCGCTGGTACCGCGTTATCTGCTGCGGCCCGCGCCCGCCGTCGAAGAGGCGGCGTTGCGCGTACCGGCCGTCAGCCCTTTCGCCCTGGGCGGCGACAGTCAACTCGCTGCGGTGCGGGGACGACGTTGGTTGTTGTGGCCGGCGCTGGCGGCATGGCTGCTGCTGGTCAGTGCGGCGGCGCAGCCGGTGTGGCTGGGTCAGCCCATCGATCTGCCGGTCAGCGGCCGTGACCTGTTGTTGGCGGTGGATCTGTCCGGGAGCATGAGCACCCAGGACTTCACCCTCCACGGCCAACAGGTGGACCGCCTCACCGCAGTCAAGGCTATCGCCGGCGACTTCATCCGGCGGCGTGTCGGTGACCGCCTCGGTCTCATCCTCTTCGGACTGCACGCCTATGTGCAGTCACCGCTCACCTTCGATCGCAAGACCGTGAACACCTTGTTGCAGGAAGCGGTCATCGGTCTCGCGGGTAAGCAGACGGCGATCGGCGATGCCATCGGCCTGGCGGTCAAGGAACTGCAGCGCCATCCCAAAGGCAACAAGGTGCTGATCCTGCTCACCGACGGTGCCAATGACGCCGGAGAAGTCGATCCTATCGCCGCGGCGAAGCTGGCGGCTAAGGAGGGTCTCACCATTTACACCATCGGTATAGGTGCCGACTCGGTGATGGTGCCCTCGCTGTTCGGCATGCAGCAGGTCAACCCCTCCCAGGACTTGGACGAGGGGGCCTTGCGCGCCATCGCCAAGGCCACGGGCGGGCGTTATTTCCGCGCCCGCGATACCCAGGAATTGAACAAGATCTACAAAGTCATCGATGAGTTGCAGCCGGTGGATCAGGACAAGCAGACCTTTCGACCGCAACGTAGCCTGTTCTTCTGGCCGCTGGCGCTGGCCTTAGTGCTGGCGACACCGCTGTTATGGTTACAGGGGAGACGCTGATGCATAGCTTTCACTTTCTGCGTCCCGTGTGGTTTCTGGCCCTGGTACCGTTGGCGATGGTACTTGGATTGTTGTGGCAGCGGCGCCGCACCGCCCGCGGTTGGCAAGCAGTGGTCGATCCGCGATTGTTGCCGCATTTACTCATGGACGGTGGCCGACGGCGCGGTGCGCGCGGCGTGGCGGCGGTTGCTCTCGGCGGCGTGCTCGCCATCACCGCATTGGCCGGACCGGTGTGGAATAAATTGCAGCAGCCGGTGTTCCGCCGCGCCGCGGCGCTGGTGGTATTACTCGATTTGTCGCGCTCCATGGACGCTACCGATCTGCAACCCAGCCGACTGCAGATGGCCAAGTTTAAGCTGCGCGACATCCTCGCGCGGCGCAAGGAGGGTGACACGGCGCTGGTGGTCTATGCCGCCGATCCCTTCGTGGTCACACCCTTGACCAATGACGTCGACACCATCGCCCGCCAGTTGTCCAGCCTGACTACCGATCTGATGCCGGCCCAGGGTTCCCGCGCCAGTCGCGCCATCGCCAAGGCGCAGGCCTTGCTGCAACAATCCGGCGCGGTACGTGGCGACTTACTATTGATCACCGATGGTATCGATAATGATGTGCCGGATGCCTTGCATGCTGCGGTAAAGAAGCTGGTGACCGCCGGATATCGACTCTCGGTGCTGGGCGTGGGCACTGCCGATGGTGCGCCCATCCCCCTGGCGGACGGCGGCTTCTTCAAGGATGCCGCTGGTGCCATCGTGCTGCCCAAGCTGGATGAAGCCCCCCTCGCCCGCCTGGCCGCGGAGGGACACGGCATCTATCGTCGCCTAGCAGGGGGCGACAGCGATACCAACGATCTGATAACTAGCTTTGATCGTGGTTGGCCGTCGCAACAAGCGCAGAAGGTGGCTGGCATGAAGAGTGATCAATGGCGCGAGGCAGGACCGTGGTTGCTGCTGCCGCTGTTACCCCTGGCGGCGCTGGTCTTTCGTCGCGGTTATCTGTTGCTGTTGTGCGCTGTGGTCTTGCTGCCCATGCCGCGCAGCGCCTACGCCTTAGGCTGGGATGATCTGTGGCAACGTCCCGATCAACGCGGCGCACAGGCGCTGGCGGCCCAGCAAGCACAGCAGGCGGCCAAGCTGTTCACGGATCCCCAGTGGCGGGCCGCTGCCCACTACCGGGCCGGCGATTACCAGGCGGTGCTCAAGGATCTCGCAAAACAACCCGGCGCCGCCGCTGCTTACAATCGCGGCAACGCCCTGGCGCACCTGGGCATGTATCAACAGGCCTTGAATGCCTATGATGAAGCCTTGAAAACCGATCCCGACTTCAAGGACGCCGCCTACAATCGCGACCTGGTGAGAAAGTGGTTGCAGCCGCCGCAGAGTAAAAATAAATCCGCCGGCAAGGATCAACAGCAGCAGGGACAAAAGCAGCAGGGCGGCACGCCAGCCGGGAAACAAGCAGGCCAACAGCAGGCGAAGTCCCAGGGCAAGCAAGCGCAAGCTCAGGGGCAGCAGGCGAAGAATGCCCAGGGCAAGGATCAAGCCGCGAACCCCGCTCAGTCTCACAACGCCGGTAACAAACTCGATTCTCCCGCCGCGCAGCAACAGGCCGGCAAGCAGTCCTCCGGGCAAGATAACGGTGCAGCAGCCAAGGATGAGCAAGGTGCTCAACGTAATCGGCAAGGCGAGCAGGATAAGCAGACCGCCCTGAACGACACGCCGGCTCAGACAAGCGCTGAAGCTCGGCAATCGCCCAACGAATCCGAACAGGCCACCGCGCAGTGGTTGCGGCGTATCCCCGACGATCCGGGCGGCTTGTGGCGCCGCAAATTTCAGTATCAATACAAACGCGAGTATCAATCACAGCAAGGCGAGGCGAAACCATGGTGATGAGCAAGCTGACGCGAGCCACGAACTGGGTGATCGTGATGTTATGCGCATTGGGTCCGCTGCCGGCATGGGCCACAATTCAGGCCTATGTGGATCGCAACCCGGTGGCGGAGGATGAATCCTTTACCTTGACGCTGGAGAGCAGCAGCGATGTGGATGGCAGTCCAGACCTGTCGCCCTTGCGCCTGAATTTCGATGTACAGGGACAGGGTAAGAGCAGCAGTCTTAGCATCATTAACGGTTCGGTTACCCGCAAGACCCAGTGGCAGATCAGCCTGATGGCGAAACACAGCGGTCAATTGCAGATACCGCCCATCAGTGTCGGCAGTGAACAGACCCAGCCCCTGACCGTGACCGTCACGCCGGCGAGTCAGGCTCAGGCCGCACCGGGGAGTGGCGATCTGTTTCTGGAGGTTAAGGTCGAGCCGCGTACCGCCTATGTGCAGCAGCAGGTGATTTACACCGTGCGCCTTTATCGCGCGGTGAATCTGGCCAACGGCTCCACCTTGTCGGCGCCGACACTGCCCAGTGGCGACGCCGTGGTGGAGAAGCTGGGAAAGGACAAGGACTTTGAAACCCTGCGCAACGGTATGCGCTATGAGGTCATCGAGCGCAGCTACGCCATCTATCCGCAGAAGAGCGGCAGCCTGGACATCGCGCCGTTGGTCTTCGACGGCGATATCGTCCAAGGCGGCGGCGGAGGTGGATTGTTCGGTTTCGACCCCTTCAATCAAAGCACCCGCCACAAGCGCCTGCGTTCCCAGGCCGAGCAAATCGACGTTAAACCCATACCCGCCGCCTTTCACGGCAGCCAATGGTTGCCGGCGCGCAGTCTGGAGCTGGACGAGAACTGGTCGCCGGATCCGCCTAAATTCATGGTTGGCCAGGCGGTGACCCGTACCATCGCCGTCATGGCCGACGGCCTGACCGCCTCGCAACTGCCGGCGTTTGACGGCGGCGCCATCAGCGGCCTCAAACAGTATCCGGATCAACCGGCCTTGAAAGATACCCGGGACAGTGCAGGCGTGACCGGCTTGCGCACCGAAAAGATCGCCTACATTCCCACCCAAGCGGGCAGCGTTACCTTGCCGGCCATCAAGATCGCGTGGTGGAATACCGCCGCGGATAGAATGGAAGTGGCGAGTTTGCCATCCCGCACTTTCACCGTGTTGCCCGCAGCGGCGGGCAGCAACGCGACTCCGCCGCCCGTGCCTATGGTGAACACCCCTGCGCCAGCGCAACAAGCGCCACAGGCGGTTACGGCGCCAGCGCCGCAGGCCTTGCCGCCGCCGCATTTCGCCGCCGGGTCCTGGCCTTGGATTGCGCTGGTGCTCGGCCTCGGCTGGCTGGTGACGGTACTTGCCTGGTGGTGGCGGGCGCGGCGCGGCGCGGTGTCCAGCGTGCCGGCACAGTCCGAGGAAGAAGATTCCTTGCGGCGCCTGGAAAAGGCGCTGCAGGCAAGCTGTCTCGCCAACGACGCCGCCCGGACCAAGGGAGCGGTGCTAGCCTGGGCGCGGCGCCGCTGGCCCGAACATCCGCCCATCAGCCTCACCGCAGTGGCGCGGCGCTGCCCGAGCCCCTTGTCCGCTGCCTTGGTGGAATTGGATCGCGCACTCTATGCGCAAACGGCGGCAGCGTGGCGGGGACAGGACTTGTGGCAACAATTCACAGCACATAAGGTCGGACAATCGCATAAGCCCGAAGATCAAGACGTCGGTCTCGAACCGCTGTATCGCAGCCGGTGATCGGAAAGAATACGGTGCCAAGAACAGATTCCGTGTCGGGGATTGCGTAGAGGTTTATGCTCACCGGCTTGTCGCGCTTATAGGGTCGCCAATACCATCAACAGCGCGACCCATAACGCGCCCGCACTCAGGATCAATACCGCCGCCGCTGCGCAATCCTTGACGATCTTGATGCGCGGATGCTGCTCCGGGTGCAGATGGTCGGCCAAATGTTCCAAGGCGGTATTGATGAGCTCTGCAGCGATAACCAGACTCACCATGACGCCGCATAAGGCCCACCATAACAATGCCGGTCTCAGGATCAGTAACACCACCAGCAACGGTACAGTCAGCCAGATGTGACTGCGCAGACTGGCTTCACTGCGCCAGGCGCTGCGTATTCCCGACCAGGCAAAGTTCAAGCGATTTATAAAAGCGCGATTTTTCAAGTCAGGGATTCTCCGTTGCGACCTTGTCACGCATCAACACCACCGCGCCATTCCATGGCATGTCGCGTTCGCTCGGGCGGTGCACGATTTTCCAGTCCATCCCGCTCAATGTAGTCTGCAACAGGCGCAATGGTGTATCAAAATCGCTGCCGGTGATGGGGACGGTCAGCCACGGTATATGGGTACTGGCATGAACCAGGGTGACGGTGCCGACCCATAGTGGGTTCTCCGGTTCGTGCAATACAAAATTCGCCGACCACAGGCGTAGTACTGCCGCTTGTTGCGGATCCGCTGTCGTGTGCATCAGCCGCAAAACGTCGAAACGACCGTCATGCGCCTGGGGCAGCAGCGGCAAATCACGCAAGGGTGGTGCCGGGCGCAGCCATTGCAGAATGTTGCGGCCGGTAAGCGGCGGCGGGCTCTGCCAGCCGTTTGCGGTTAATTGCGTTATCAATTGCGTCAACGGGCCGCCCCACTGCACGGTGAGGGGTTGTTTGCCCCGGCCTTCGAGATCGATGCGATAAGGCGGCAGGTCCTGCCATGCCGAATGCCACCAAGCCGTTGTGTCTAGGGGGACGATGGTGCGATGCGGGCCGAGGCGCACCACATCGCGCTCATAGTGCAGGCTGGTTTGCACGGCGGTGGCGCTCAGCAGGGTGAGGATGGCGACGGCGGTCAAGCGGTGCGGTGCTACGGGCACGGCGGCATGCAGGCGGTAGGCGGCACCCAGGATGATGAGCCACAGTAATGCCAGCAAGGCGCCTGCCGCCACTTGCGAGAGCCAAACCGCGCCCAGGTATAACTGCGAGAGCATGATGGCCGCCATGAGCGTGCCCACCGCGGCATAGGGCACCCAGCGGCGCACACCGTGCAGACCTTGGGTCACCATCACCGCGAGCAATCCGTAGAGCACGGTGCTCATCACCACCGGGCCGCTGGCCCAGGTGGCGCCCAGGTTGTCCAAGGGGGCGTCGCGACTCCAATCAAGGGCGATGGTGAGTATGAAGGCAAAGGCAGCGGCGCTGATGCAGTGGATGACCGCCAGCCACACCCGCTGCCAGGCCAGCCAGGCGATGACGACGACGGCGATGCTGAGCAATACCGTACTGCTGCCCAGCTCGGTGAAGAAGACCATCAGGCGATCCGCCCAGGGAACGCGCAGCCCTTGCAGCAAGTGGAATATGGCTTTGTTGTCCAAGGTCAGGGTCGGGCCGAACAGGGTATGACCCACGGTGATCAGTAACAAGGCGCTGCCGATCAGCAGGGTCCCAAGGATGACCAGGCCGCGTACTTCCGATTGTTGCGGGTCCAGCACCGAGGTGACGATGGGGCCGGCGTAACGATGGGCGGCCCCCCAGTTGAGCAAGCGTTCCAAGATCTGGGTGGCGCGGGGCTGCAGAAACAGGTAGATGCGGTAGACCAGCCAGGCTGAGAACCACAGAATCACCAATACCATCAGCGCCATTACCGTGAGCCGCGAGGCGATTTCCGAAGCCAGCCCCAGCGAGGCGCCGAACACCACGCCGGGGAGGGTGTAGGCGGGCGCCCAGGCGATGGCCGAAAGTACATTGACGATGATGAAGCGGGAGGGGGGCATGCCCAGCATGCCGGCCACGGCGGGAATGATCGGCCGTACCGGTCCGACGAAGCGCCCGAATAACACGCTCTTGCCGCCATGCCGCTGAAAAAATTGTTCGCCGCGGGTCATCAGGGCGGGATAACGGCGGATCGGCCAGACGTCCCTGAGCCTATCCTGATAATGATGCCCCAACCAGTAGCTGAGACGGTCCCCGGCGACGGCGCCGGCGGCGGCCCACGCCAGGGTGACCCACAGATTGAGGGCGCCCATGGCCACCAGGGTGCCGATGCCGAACATCATGGCTACCCCGGGTACGAACAGGCCGACCACCACCAAGGACTCGCTGAAGGAGATGATAAATACCGCCAGGCCCGCCCAGGTGGGATGAGCGGTGATCCAGTTGAAGAAGGGTTGAAAGGTGGCGAGATCCATAGGGCCCGAATCAGGTGACAATATTTAGTGCGGCGCCGTGTCGGGAAGCAGGCGAACCAGGCTTATCCCGTTTTTTTGATACAACACGTCCACCTTGCCAAGTTGCGATAAATAGATGGACTTGGTCAATACCACGTCACCGGACCGGGGATCGCGCTTTTCCACCAGGCGCTCGCTGTACACATCGAAGCTGGGGGTATTGAGGCGCCACATGACCACGCTGTAATCGTGCTGCTTGGCGAACAATGCCGCCTCCTTGATGGGAGCCTGTTGCATGGCGCCGATCACCGGCATGACGAAGGCCGAGAAACCCAGCACCGTAAGCAGTCCGCTGGCATACAGTTTGGATAGCTTGGGGAGACGGCTATCGATCATGAAATAAACGGTCACGGCGACGGCGGCCAGGAAGAACCAGCGATATCCCGCGGTGAAATATTCGGTGTAGTGCGCCAGCATGTCGTGGACATAGGCGTCGCGGAGGGTGGGCAGGGCGAAACCGATCACTTCCGGCAATGACAGCAGGGCCAAGAACAGCAATAACGGCGGTAACAGCAGCCATCCCCTTCCCGGTAAGTGCTCAATGGATAAGGCCATGAGTATGAACAAGCCGCCGTAACCGTAGACGATGTAGTGGGGTAATTTAGTGCCCGAAAAGGAAAAGAATATAAAGACAAAGCCAAACCACAGAATCGCATAACGACCGAGGTCGTCCTGCCACAGGCCTTTGACCCGGGACAATGTGGTGAGCAGCACGCTGGTATAGGGCAACACGCCGAGCAACACCACCGGGAAATAGTAGAGCATATTGCCGCTATGGCCTTCCATGGCGTCCTGGAAACGGTCGATGTTGTGCTTCAGAAAAAAACCATCGATAAAGGCTTCACCCTGGTGTAGATACTGGGCGATGTACCAGGGCAGCGCGACGGCGAGAAAGATCGCGATGCCGATGGGATTGAAGGCGCTGCTCAGCCAGGTGCGCAACTCCCTTTTGCTGAGATAGAACATGAAGGTGGTTGCGGCGGGAATCACCACCGCCACCGGTCCTTTGGTGAGAAAACCCAGACCCATCAGCAAAAAACTGGCGTACAGCCAGGGCCGGCGGCGGGTGTGTTGAAACAGATAGGCCGTGAGCATGGCGGTGGTGATGAATAAATTGAGCACCGCATCCGCAGTGGCGGCCTTGGCTATGATGGGGATCTCCAGAGAGGTCGCCATGGCGATGGCGGCGAACAGGGCAATGCGCTCTGGTTTCAGAGTGCGCATGAAGGCATAGACGGCCGCCACCCACAGACTGGCCGCCAGCGCCGAGGGCAGACGCAGGGCGAATTCGCTGAACCCGAATAGGGTAACGCTCGCCGCCTGCAGCCAATGGATGAAGACCGGTTTGTCGAAACGCGGCACACCGTTGAGATAGGGCGAGATGAAGTCGCCGCGCAGCAACATTTCGCGGGTCGCCTCGCTGAAGGCGCCTTCGTCGAGGTCGAATAGCGGGATGGCGTGGAGGTTATAGAAAAACCCCACGACAATCGCCAGGAGTAGTGTTACGCGCAGCCAGAGGTGGGATTGCATCATTTTTTAATAGCAGCCAATTATTCCTTAGCCGCAACGCGTTGCGGGGTCTGTCGGGTTCGGCGTACGGGATCGAATAGCAGTCGCCTCGACCATTATAACAGGCTGAGTAAAAGGTGTTTTTGAGCAATGTCGCGACCATCCGGCTCCCCGCAGTGATCGACATTGCCTCCCTGCCGCTCTGCTGTGCTATGCTCATTTTACCCATGAAGTTATTCGCTCAAGGAATGGGAGGTGAACCATGTCTATCGGTGATTTCTGTAATCGCGATGTGGTGGTGATTGAAAAGGATGCCTCCGTTCAAGAGGCGGCACGTCTCATGCGCCAGTATCACGTGGGCGCCCTGGTGGTATGCGATGAACGGGAAGGGCGGCGCGTACCGCTGGGCTTGGTTACCGACCGGGACATCGTCGTCGAGGTCTTGGGCGAGGCTGTGGAGATCGGCAGCGTGATGGTGGGTGATATCATGGGCGCCAAGCTGCTGACCGCCCGGGAAAGCGACGAATTGTGGGAAACCCTGCAGCGCATGCGTGAGGCCGGTGTGCGGCGCTTGCCGGTGGTGGACGAATTAGGTTCGTTACAGGGCATAGTGACCATGGATGATGTGGTCGAGTTGCTTGCCGATGAATTGGCCCAGCTGGCCAAGTTGGTGGCACGGGAACAGACGGTGGAAAAATCCCGGCGTTCCCATCAGTAGTATCCGATTTTTCCAAACGACGATCACGAAGCGACTACTCTCCATGTCTGAACATGCGGTCAAGGACATTCACGTCGAAAACAAGATGTTGCGGCGGCGCCTGGAGGATTACCTCGCACAGGCACACAAGAATGAGTCCAAGATGCGGCGCTTTCAGTCCCATGCCCTGCGCCTCATCGGTCTCAATTCTTTATTTGAGCTGATCCAGGATATCCTTTATCCCAATCCCACGGTGTTCAATTGGGATGTAGTGACCTTGCTGTTGCTCGATCCCGAGTACGAGGTGCGACGGATCTTAAAGGAGGAAGGCGTAGAATTGCGCGACCATGCCGGTCTACTGTTCGCCACCCACGACGATGACCTCGATGGCTTGTTTCCCACTTCATTATTCCCCTTGTTAGGGCCTTACAAGGCCAGGCAACACAGTCTATTATTCGCATCTACGCGCCGCTCACCCAACAGCGTCGCGCTATTACCCCTGGTGCGACACGGCCGCCTGATCGGCAGTCTCAATATCGGGAGTTATAACGCCGAGCGTTTCGTCAAAGGTGTCAGTACCGATTTCCTGGAGTACCTGGCGGCGGTCGTGGCGATTTGCATCGAAAACGCCACCAACCTGGAGCGCCTCAAGCGGCAAGGCTTGACCGATACCTTGACCGCAATCAACAATCGCCGCTTCTTCGATCAACGCCTCAATGAAGAGTTGGAGCGCGCCGTTCGCGAAGGTATTCAGCTGACCTGCCTGTTATTGGATGTGGATTATTTTAAGCGGGTGAATGACAGCTATGGGCACCAGGTCGGCGATCATGTGCTGCGTGAAGTGGCCGCGCTGATTCGGGCGCAATTGCGCGGCAGTGATGTGCTGTCCCGCTACGGTGGGGAAGAATTCGCCGCACTGTTGTCGCGCAGCGGAACGGCCGAAGCGTGCGAAGTGGCCGAACGTATTCGTGACAGCGTCGCGTCACACTCTTTCACCACATTCGAAGGTCAGCCCTTTCGCGTCACCATCTCAATCGGCGTGGCGACGTACAATCCGCAGACATATAGCGGTGTGGGTAAATTGCCCGGGGAGATATTGGTGGGGCATGCCGACCGGGCTTTATATGCGGCCAAGTCCGGGGGCCGCGACAAAGTGATCAGTGTCGGCGAGATCATCGCCGATTAACGGCGGTGGCTATGCGTCGTCGGTGGAGGCTGAGGCGGAAAAACTGAGGGTCGCCGATTAATTCGCGCCGAAGGGGTCAATGAATTCCCGCAATGCCAGAAACAACATGGAGCTGTTTTTCATGTCCAGTGGATTGAAGCGAACGCCCATCCGGTAGTGGAGTTGCTGCGAGCCCTTGATGGATTCTGCCTCCAGGGACTGGCACCATACCACGGTCCCTTGTACGCGGACTTGGTAATCATCTTGATCGAAACCCAAAACGATGGTGCTGGCGGGTGAGAGCGCAACGGGTAATTGGATGCCGGCGCCGGAAACCGAGACATCATTCACCTTATCGAAGGGATAGCGAGTTCCATTCGCTTCGATAAAGAAGATAACTTCTTTATCGGGCGTAACGAGGGTTTTGCGTTCATTCTCCCGGCTTTCGCGTAGCATAACGGCCTCCTGTTGAAACGGGGCGGGTGTTGCATACTACCAAGTACAGGGTTGCCTGCAGTGCGGCGAATCTAGCGGCCCGGTGAAGAATCCGCTAACTGCCGGGGATTATATGTCATTATCTTGGGGCTGCCTATGCTTTATGCGTGCCAATCCCCACAGGCAAATCCGATGATTTCTAGGAAAACGCCTGTTGCGGAGGCAGATCAAGCGGGCCGCGGGGAGCCACGGGCGTGCTGCGGGCCAGGGGGGCGCCCCACTGCGATTGGGCGAACCAACTGGTAATATCGTCGGCGGGCAAGGGGCGACTCAAATAGTATCCCTGAGCCTGATCGCAGCCCAGCCCCCTAAGTCGTTCTAGGGTTTCTATATTCTCCACGCCCTCCGCCACGACCTGGCAATCCAGATTATGGCCAAGGTCGATGGTGGATTGTACGATTACGGCATCATCCGGTTCTTGAATCATGTTCATGACGAAGGAGCAATCCACCTTGATCTGTGACACCGGCAACTTTTTTAGATAGACGAGGGATGAATACCCTGTTCCGAAATCATCGATGGAAAGATGGATGCCCATGTCATGAAGCCGGACCAATATTTTCAAGGCCCGTTCCGGATCGAACATGATGGCATTTTCGGTGATTTCCAGGGTGAGGCTGCCGGCCGGGACCGCCCATTTGGCGAGTAATCCGCCGAGCTTGACCGGCAATCCGGGGTCGTGAAGGTTGCGCGGCGAAAGATTGACCGCCACGTTCAGCGTATAGCCCATTTGGCGCCAGATGTGGCATTGATACAGTGCTTCATCCATTACCCAGTAGGTCAAATTGCGAATTAAGTCGCTTTGTTCTGCGAGTTGTATGAACTCCCCGGGAGAGATCAAACCATGCTCGGGGTGTTTCCAGCGCAACAGTGCTTCTACGCCCAGGGTGCGATTCATGGTCAAATCCACTTTAGGCTGATAGTGAAGAAGCAACTGTTGATTTTCTATGGCGCCGCGCAATTCGCCCAATAAGGCCAGCCGCCGTTTGTTGTAAGGATCGAGGGCGGTGGAATACACGGTCAATCCCATGCCGCGGCGTTTCGAATGGTACATGGCGACTTCGGCGCGCCGGAAAAATTCGTGTGCGGTGACGGGGTCCTCGGGATAGGAGGCGATGCCGATACTGGAATGAATATCGATCTCGATTTTGTCCAGAATGATCGCTGTTTCCAACATGCTTTGAATTTGCCGCGCCACCATGACGGCGCTGTGTCCATCCTCGCGTGACAAGATGGCGAACTCATCTCCGCCCAGCCGACTGCGGAGTTCAGCGTCGGGGCTCGCTTCTATTATGCGGGCGGCGATTTGCTGTAACAGCTCGTCACCAAAGCGGTGGCTGAGCGTGTCGTTAACTTCCTTGAACCTATCCAGATCCAAGATTAAAAGTGACCAGGCGCGGCTGTTGCCCCCGGATTCCTCGAGGATGTCCGCCAGGTACTCATGAAAGTGTTCCCGATTCAGCATGCCGGTTAGGGGGTCGTGCCGGGCCCAGTAAGACAGCTCATTCCGTTGTCGGCTAAGCTGTTTGATCATGGCGTAGGATAGCGCCAGGCCTATCCAAATGGCGATGCCGATCACGATCAAGGCCGCGGCTGCAAATTGCGTGACGGACAAGTTTATGGCTACAACCCTATAGTTGACGGCAACGGCCAATAGGATGGATGCCATGACGACTGTCATGATCGTAAACAGGGCACGTTTCCCCGCACTCGACCGCGGTTTAGCGTTTAGATCGGTTGTTGCTGCGGTCGACATTTGGACTTTCAGGATGGCTTCCGGTGTGTTAGCTCTATCGGCAATTTTAAGTGCGGCTGAAGCTGCTTGCTTTTCAGCCGCCATTACTTCGGAAACACTTTGCGCGACCAGCCCTGTGCGGCCCTAAGATGTCGCCGCTATTAATAAAATTGGCCTAAATGCCGATAGCTATGAGATGCGGGAGTACAATGGGTAAGGATGGTTTAATTAAGCATGGCACCTGGAAATTCAGGCTTGAAATGAGCGGTGAGCGTATCGAGATGGCTAAGGAGGCAGCGACGTGAGCTTGAAGAGCTGGCTGGTTAAAAAGTTTACCGAGTGGCTGGTGCAGGAGCGCGACCGGCCGGAGATGCCCTTATGTGATTTCGCGCATCTGTCGGTGGAGATTCGCCCCTGCGACGTGCTGTTGGTGGAAGGTCGGAGCCGCGTCAGTGACATCATCAAAACCATTACCCAAACCATATGGACCCATTCCGCCCTTTACATCGGGCGCTTGCAGGACATCGACGATCCGGGATTGCGCGCCTTGATCGAGAAATTCTACCAGGGTGATCCGAGCGAACAGTTGCTTATCGAGGCATTGCTGGGGGAGGGTACGCTGATCAAGCCCTTGTCAAAATACCGCGGCGAACATATGCGCATCTGCCGTCCCAAGAGCTTGTCGCAGCAGGATGCCCGGCACATCATCGGTTATGCCGCCCATCACCTGGGCACCGATTACGATTTTCGTCAGATGGTGGATTTGGCGCGTTTCATGTATCCCTATCCCATCGTGCCGCGCCGCTGGCGCTCTACCTTATTTGAATATCACGCCGGTGTACCCACCCGTACCGTGTGTTCCTCCATGATCGCCGCGGCCTTTGCCAGCGTGAATTATCCCGTCATGCCGCTGGTGCATCGCGGCGAGGACGGCAAGCTGCAGCTCTATAAGCGCAATCCCCGCCTGTATACGCCTCGTGATTTTGATGATTCTCCCTACTTCGACATCATCAAATATCCCATCCTGGGTTTGGACGACCTTGCCCTCTACCGGCAACTACCGTGGAATAAGGACGGCGTGGTATGCAATGATGCCAACGATTGCTTCATTCCCGATCCTATGCAACCCTCCTTCAAGGAGCCGGTGGTATTGGGTAATGAGCGCATCGAGCCAAGACTGAACGAACCCCTGGACAAGGATTCAAAAAGCCTGTCGGAGATGGTGGGCTTGGATAAAGACCCCGTGTTTTGGTTAGGGAAGAAAGAAGGACGGTCATGACGACAGGGACTTGGGTGTTTCTAGGCTTATTGATACTTGCGTTCTTAGCTTATTGGCGTCTGTCGCTGCGCCTCAGTGCCGTGGTCGTGGCGGTGCTGACGGTTTTGGCCACGGTATTCTTACATCTACCCCTGTTACTGCTGATAGTGGCGTGGCTGGTGAGCGCGGTGATGGTCGCATTCACCTTTACCGCCTTGCGTCGCGCCATGATCAGCGATCGGCTCTTGCCCTTGCTGCGCCGCGCCATGCCCGCCATGTCGCAAACCGAGCGCGAGGCCCTGGAGGCCGGCACCGTGTGGTGGGATGCCGAACTGTTCAGCGGCCGTCCCGCTTGGCGCAAATTACTGGATACCCCACCCCCCCGCTTGACGGCGGATGAACAGGCCTTTATCGACGGCCCGGTGGACGAGCTGTGCCATATGCTCGATGACTGGCGTATTACCCAGGAGGATTTTGATCTGCCGCCGCAGGTGTGGGAGTTTATCAAGCACAAGGGCTTCTTCGGCATGATCATTCCCACCAGCTACGGCGGCTTGGGATTCTCGGCCTTGGCCCATTCCGCGGTAGTGATGAAGATTGCCACGCGCAGCATCACCGCGGCGGTGACGGTGATGGTGCCCAACTCCTTGGGACCCGCCGAGTTGTTGTTGCATTACGGTACCGAGGAACAAAAGGATCACTATCTCGGCCGTTTGGCGCGGGGCGAGGAATTACCGTGCTTCGCCCTCACCGGTCCGGAGGCGGGCTCCGATGCCAGCTCCATCCCCGACACCGGGATCGTCTGCCGCGGTGAATTCGCCGGCAAAGAGACCCTGGGCATTCGCCTCAATTGGGAGAAGCGTTATATCACCTTGGGGCCGGTAGCGACGGTACTGGGATTGGCCTTTAAACTTTATGATCCGGATCGTCTGCTGGGAAAGCGTCAGGAATTGGGGATCACCTGTGCCCTCATCCCCACCGATACGCCCGGCATCGAGATCGGTAACCGCCATTTTCCTCTGAATATCGCCTTTCAGAACGGTCCGAATCGCGGTCGCGATGTGTTCATTCCCATGGAGTGGATCATCGGCGGTGCCGAGCGCATCGGTCAAGGCTGGCGCATGTTGATGGAAAGCCTGGCGGCGGGACGTTCCATTTCCCTGCCGGCCTTGAGTACCGGTGCCGGCAAATTGGTGTGCCGCGCCACCGGCGGCTATGCCCGCATCCGTAAGCAATTCAAGACGCCCATCGGGCGCTTCGAGGGCGTGGAGGAAGTGCTGGCGCGTATGGCCGCCTCCACCTATATGATGGATGCGGCGCGCATCATGACCGCCGGCGCCGTGGACAGCGGCGAAAAGCCCTCGGTCATTTCGGCGATCGTGAAATATCAGCTTACGGAGCGCATGCGGCGCATCGTCAACGATGCCATGGATGTGCAGGGCGGTTCCGGTATTTGCATGGGGCCGCGCAATTTCCTGGGCCGGGCCTATCAGGCCATACCCATCAGCATCACGGTGGAGGGCGCCAACATCCTCACGCGCAGTTTGATCATCTTCGGCCAGGGCGCGGTGCGTTGTCATCCTTATGTGTTGAAAGAAATGCAGGCGGTGGCGGAGAAAAATCCCTATGCCGCATCGCGGGATTTTGACGCCGCGCTGTTCGGTCATATCGGCTTCACCCTGAGCAATGCGGTGCGCGCCCTGTGGTTGGGTCTCAGCGGCGCGCGCTGGGCCAAAGCGCCGGTCGGCGGCGTGACGCGGCGTTATTTTCAACGACTCACCCGCATGAGCGCGGCCTTCTCCCTGGCCGCGGACCTGGCCATGCTGGTCTTGGGCGGGGCGTTGAAGCGCAAGGAAAAGCTCTCCGGGCGCTTCGCCGATGCATTGAGTCAGTTGTACCTGGCCTCGGCGGTATTGAAGCGTTACCACGATGAGGGCTGTCCCGAGGCGGATTGGCCCTTGGTGCAATGGGCCTGCGACGATGCCTTGTACAGGATTCAGGAAGCACTCGACGGATTGTTGAAAAATTTTCCGCAACGCTGGCTGGCATTCTTAGTACGAGTGCTGATATTCCCGCTCGGGAAAACCTATGCGCCGCCCAGCGATTACATCGGCCACCTGGCAGCCAAGCTGCTGCTGTCACCTTCTGTTGCACGAGACCGACTCACCGCGGGAATGTTCGTGCCGCAGGACGCGGATGAGCCCTTGGGCCGCATCGAAGCCGCCCTGGCGCAGATCGAGCGGGCCGATGCGGTGGAAAAGGTGTTGAGCAATAGCATCAAGAACGGGCAGTTGCCCAAGGCCCCCATCGCCTCGCTGATCGATCTGGCGGTGGAGCGGGATATCATCGACCGGCATGACGCCGAACAGCTCCGCGCCGCCGAGGCATTGCGGCGTGAAGTCATTAGCGTGGATGATTTTCCCAAAGAGTATTTGCAGCAGCCATTACGCAGCGGCGTTTAACGGGAGTGATCCCGCTGTCAGGAGGCGATGACATGTCAGACAAGCAAACGAGATATAAAGGGCGTCCGGTCTATGTGGTGGACGGGGCACGCACGCCGCAATTGAAGTCCAAGGGTACGCCGGGTCCGTTCGCGGCATCCGATCTGGCGGTGGGCGCGGGCCGGCCGCTGTTGCTACGCCAGCCCTTCGACCCCGATGCCTTCGACGAAGTGATCCTCGGCTGTGTCATGCCCGGCCCCGATGAGGCCAATATCGCGAGGCTGGTGGCCTTGCGTCTGGGTTGCGGTCAGCGCATCCCGGCGTGGACAGTGCAGCGCAATTGCGCCTCCGGCATGCAGGCCTTGGATTCGGCCTTTCACGATATCGCCGACGGCCGCGCCGATCTGGTGCTGGCGGGCGGGGCCGAGGCCATGAGCCGTGCGCCGGTAATGTTCGGCGAGGCCATGGTGGCGTGGTTGGCGCAATGGAGCGCGGCGCGCGACATGGGGGCGCGGATGAAGGCCTTGACCAAACTGCGACTGGCCTACTTGGCGCCGGTCATCGGTCTGTTGCGCGGTCTCACCGATCCTTTGGTGGGCCTGAACATGGGTCAGACCGCGGAAAATCTCGCCTATCGCTTTCATCTCAGTCGTGAACAAATGGATGCCTTCGCCTTGGAGAGCCACCAACGCCTCGCCTTGGCCCAGGATCAAGGTCGTCTCAATGAGATCGAGGCGCTCTATGACAGTAAAGGCCATGTCTATGCCGCCGATGACGGTCTGCGCCGCGATACCGACATGGCCCGCCTTGGAAAATTAAAGCCGGTATTCGACAGAAAATTCGGCATGGTCACCGCCGGCAACAGCGCCCAGGTTACCGACGGCGCCGCCTTGCTGATCCTCGCCAGCGAAGATGCGGTCAGTCGACATCAACTCCCGGTGCTGGGCCGCTTGCTGGACAGTCAGTGGGCCGGCGTGGATCCGGCGCAGATGGGTCTGGGGCCGGCCAATGCCATGGCGCCCCTGCTGCAGCGCGGCGGCTTCCAGGTGGATGACATCGATTATTGGGAAATCAACGAGGCCTTCGCCGCCCAGGTATTGGCGGTGCTGGCCGCGTTAAACGATGAAAGCTATTGCCGTGAAGAACTGGGTTGGGACGGGGCGGTGGGCAAGATCGACCATTCGCGTCTCAACGTCGACGGAGGTGGTGTCAGCCTGGGTCACCCGGTGGGCGCCAGCGGCGCCCGCATCGTCTTGCACCTCTTACATGTATTGCAACAGCGCAACGCCCGGCGCGGTATCGCCAGTCTGTGCATCGGCGGCGGCCAGGGCGGCGCCATGCTGGTGGAAAGGGAGGTTTAAGTCATGGCTGTACTCGGTTCATATCGGAATTGGCGCCTGGAAACGGACGCCGCCCGCATCGCCTGGTTGTATGCGGACAAGGCGGACAGCAGCACTAATGTACTTTCCCGGGAGGTCCTGGAAGAGCTGCATTTCATCATCGACCGTATCACCGCCGAACGTCCCCAGGGACTGATCATTTTATCCGCCAAGAGCAACGGTTTTATCGCCGGGGCGGACGTCAAGGAATTCACCGCAATACAGGATTATGACGAAGCCTTGGAGCTGATCACGCGAGGTCAGTCCATTCTAGATCGCATCGAGAAGTTGCCGTTTCCCACGGTGGCGATGATTCATGGTTTTTGCCTGGGCGGTGGTATGGAACTGGCGCTGGCCTGTCGCTATCGGGTTGCGGAGGACGATCCCCGCACCCGTTTGGGTCTGCCCGAGGTACGCCTCGGCATTCATCCCGGATTCGGCGGCACGGTGCGTCTGCCGCCCTTGATCGGTGCGCCGCTGGCCATGGATCTGATGTTGAGCGGTCGCAGTGTCGAGGCGCGCCGGGCACAGCGCATGGGTCTGGTGGACTTCGCGGTACCGCAACGGCAATTGCGGCGTGCCGCCCTGGCGATGTTGGAAGAACAGCCCTTGGCGCATCGCCCCGGTTTCGTGGCGCGCATGAGTAACGCGGCATTGGTGCGGCCGTTGCTGGCGGCGTTCATGCGCAAGAAGACCGCGGAAAAGGCGGTGCCTGCGCATTATCCCGCGCCTTTCGCGCTCATCGATCTGTGGGCCGAACACGGCGGCGACCGCGAGCGCATGATGCAGGAAGAGGGCCGGGCGGTGGCGCGACTCCTGGTCGGGGAAACGGCCCAGAATCTGGTCAGGGTCTTCACGCTCCAGGAGCAGCTCAAGTCATTGGGTCGCGGCGGTGATTTCACGCCGCGGCGCGTGCATGTCATCGGGGCCGGGGTCATGGGCGGTGATATCGCGGCATGGTGCGCATTACGCGGACTGCAGGTCACGGTTCAGGATCGCAATCACGAATCTCTGGCGCGGGTGATGAAGCGCGCCTATGGCTTATTCAAGAAAAAACTCAAGCAGCCCCGCTTGGTGCGGGCCGCCATGGACCGTTTGATTCCGGACAAGAACGGTATGGGCCTGAAACGCGCCGATGTGGTGATAGAGGCGATCTTCGAGGATATCGAAGCCAAACAAGGCTTGTATCGGGAGATCGAGCCCTTGATTCGCCCCGACGCCTTGTTGGCAACTAATACTTCCAGTATTCCGTTGGAAACCTTGAGTGAGGCCCTAGCGCGTCCCGAGCGTTTGGTGGGTGTGCACTTCTTCAATCCGGTGGCCCAGATGCAGTTGGTTGAGGTGGTGAGCAGCCCGATTACGGCGCCGGAGGTGGCCAAACAGGCCGCCGCCTTCGTACGCCGCATCGATCGCCTGCCCTTGCCGGTCAAGGGCACGCCGGGATTTTTGGTGAACCGGGTGCTGATGCCTTACCTGCTCGAGGCAGTGGCCTTGGAGTCCGAAGGCGTGCCGGCCGCGGTGATCGACCAGGCCGCTACCCAATTCGGCATGCCCATGGGCCCGATCCTGCTTGCGGATACTGTGGGTCTGGATATATGCCTTTCCGTGGCGGAGATCCTTGCCCAGCAATTGCATGGCAGCGTTCCGGAGCGCTTGCGGGAATTGGTGGCGGCGGGTCGTTTGGGACGCAAGAGCGGCCAGGGCTTCTACAGCTACAAAGGCGGCAAACCCGACAAAGCCAAGCTCGACAAAGAGGATAAGATCGCCCCGGAGATCACGGATCGCTTGATGTTCCGCTATTTCAACGAGGCGGTAGCCTGCCTGCGGGAAGGAGTTGTGGCGGATGCCGACTTACTCGATGCCGGCATGATCTTCGGTACCGGTTTCGCGCCGTTTCGCGGCGGGCCGATGCATTATGTCGAAATGACCGGCTTACCCCGCGGTCGACAGCGTCTGGAGGAGCTGGAGAATGTTTACGGCGAGCGCTTTCATCCAGATCCCGCCTGGATCGGGAAATAAGGAAGCGCTTAGGGTCTGATCGATTTAGAAGTCGGCACGGTAACCGGCACTTATGTAGTAACCCGTGGTCTTACTCGTGGCGCCGGGCGCATCGCGGCTGGTCCAGTCACCACCCGCTTCAAACTCCAGATTGAAATACCTGCGCACCATATAGTTCACGCGTACCGAGGGTGCGGTTGTCCATTGCGTGCTGTTGTCGACAGCGAAGTGACGATGGTCTATCCGCAAACGCGGATTGATGCGTAATGCCTGGCTGACGGGGTAACGAGTATTGAGGTTCAATGAGATGGTGTCGGAAGTGCTATTGTTATCCATGCGCAGGCCTATTATGGCGATATCGCCGCTTTTAATCAGGCTACTGCCCATAAGCTGTATGGAGTAATTCCAATCCTCACCGCTCGCAGGTATGGCATCAATACCGCCGGATGCAGGGGTGCTCGACAATGTGGACAGCGTCAAGTCGCCGCTAATCTGCAGCTTGTCGTTGAGAGGATGGGCAAGACTTATCGTGTAATTATGGCTGTCTGTGCTGCGATCAAGAGCCAGTTGCCGAATCTGATCCTCGGTAAAGCGCTGCTTCAGCGCCGAGA
>Ga0316579_10000083_pt1 | contig 24244 bp, 22 predicted proteins | sample J5NA_2_FD_203074 | JGI IMG/M metagenome (GOLD analysis project Ga0316579, IMG submission 203074) | Rhizosphere microbial communities from salt marsh grasses in Alabama, United States - J5-7_160517rDrA | ecosystem: Host-associated > Plants > Roots > Rhizosphere | place: USA: Alabama | collected... | reverse complement strand
ACGATGTCCTCGGGCGTGCCCATGCCCATCAGGTAGCGCGGCCGGTCCGCGGGCAGGCGAGGGGCGGTGTGGGCGAGGATCCGGCTGCGGTCGGATTTGGGCTCGCCTACCGACAGGCCGCCGATCGCGTAGCCGTCGAAGCCGATCGCCTCCAGGCCGGCGAGCGATTCGTCGCGCAAGGGCTCGTACATGCCGCCCTGCACGATGCCGAACAGGGCGTTCGGCGAGCCCTCGAAGGCGCGCCGCGAGCGCTCGGCCCAGCGCAGCGACAGCCGCATCGAGCTCGCCGCCTGGGCCTCGGTGGCGGGATGCGGCGTGCATTCATCGAAGATCATCGCGATGTCGGATTCCAGCACGCGCTGGATGCGCATCGACTCCTCCGGCGTCAGCAGCAGCCGGTCGCCGTTGACCGGCGAGGCGAAGCGCACGCCTTCCTCGCTGATCTTGCGCAGGGCGCCGAGGCTGAAGACCTGGAAGCCGCCCGAGTCGGTGAGGATCGGCCCGCTCCAGCCCATGAAGCGGTGCAGGCCGCCATGCTTGGCGATCACGTCCAGCCCCGGGCGCAGCCAGAGGTGGAAAGTATTGCCGAGGACGATCTGCGCGCCGATCTCGGCCAGCTCCGCGGGCGACATCGCCTTGACCGAGCCGTAGGTGCCGACAGGCATGAACGCGGGCGTGTCCACCGTGCCGTGGGCGAGCTCGAGCCTGCCGCGGCGCGCGGCGCCGTCGCGGTGCGAGATCTCGAACCTCACGCCGCCCTCTCGATCAGCATCGCGTCGCCGTAGCTGAAGAAGCGGTAGCGCTGCCCGATCGCGTGCGCGTAGGCGCGGCGGATGTTCTCCGCGCCGGCGAAGGCGGCGACCAGCATCAGCAGGGTCGACTTCGGCAGGTGAAAGTTGGTCAGCAGGCGGTCGACGACGCGGAATCCGAAGCCCGGATACACGAACAGGTCGGTCTCGCCCGCTGTGGCCTCGAGCCGGCCGCCGCGCGCCGCGCTTTCCAGGGCGCGCAAGGCGGTCGTGCCGGCGGCGAGCACCCGCCCGCCTTCGCGGCGTGCGCTCTCGATGGCCTCCACGGTCGCCTGGGGCACCTCGAAGCGCTCACGGTGCATGCGGTGGGTCTCGACGCTTTCGGTGCGGACAGGCTGAAACGTGCCTGCGCCCACGTGCAGGGTGACCCTGGCGATGCGAACGCCCTGGGCGGCGAGGCGCTCGAGCATCGCCCGATCGAAGTGCAGCCCGGCCGTCGGGGCGGCCACCGCGCCGGGGCGCTCGGCGTACACCGTCTGGTAGCGATCGGAGTCGCTCGCGTCCGGCGCATGCGTGATGTACGGAGGCAGCGGGACGCGGCCGCAACGCTCGAGCAGCTCCGCCACGGTGGCGTCGGCGAAGCGCAGCCGATACAGATCGTCCTCGCGCGCGAGCACCTCGGCGCGCACGCCGTCACCCACCCGCAGCTCGCTGCCCGGGCGCGGAGGGTGGCTCGCGCGCACGAGGGCCAGCACCTCGCGCTCGCCGAGCAGGCGCTCGACGAGCAGCTCGATGCGACCGCCCGTAGCCTTTCGTCCTTCGAGCCGGGCCTTGATCACGCGAGTGTCGTTCAGGACCAGCACGTCGCGCGGCTCGAGGAGGCGCGGCAAGTCGGTGAACTGCAGGTCCGCAAGCGCGCCCGTGCGCGCATCGAGGTGCAGGAGGCGGCTTCGGCTGCGCTCGGCGGCGGGCCGCTGCGCGATCAGTTCCTCGGGCAGCGCATAGTCGAAGTCGGCGACGCGCATGGCGCCGCATTATAGGGCCGGCGCTTCCCGGCGCCCGCGAACTCCGGGATAATCCGGACCCTTCGTGCCGGAATGGCGGAACTGGTAGACGCAGCGGACTCAAAATCCGCCGGTGGCGACACCGTGAGAGTTCGAGTCTCTCTTCCGGCACCAGCCTCGCGGGCGGCCAAGCTTTGGATAAATGGGGAAAAATGTCGCATAGCCCGCGTGCGGCCGCTTGCTAGACTTCACTTGGCCCCGGGCGTACGCTTGGGCGCGGTAGCGAAGGGGGATACGCTTGGCCCAGGCTCAAATCAGGGCTCTTCCGTTGGCTCGCAACACCGTCATGGTGGTCGACGACCAGTCGACCGGGCGGGCTATTCTCGAGCAGGTGGTGCGCAGCGTCGACCAGCGCGTCGGGGTCGAAGGGTTCGCACGCCCCGTCGACGCGGTGGTCTGGGCGACGCGGCACATTGCCGATCTGGTGCTGGTCGACTACATGATGCCGGACATGGATGGCATCGAGTTCGTCAAGCGCCTGCGCGCCCTGCCAGGCTACGAGCACGTGCCGATCGTGATGGTGACTGTGCATGACGACCGCAAGGTGAGGTATTCGGCGCTGGACGCGGGCATCACTGATTTCCTGGCCAAGCCGATCGATGCGCGCGAGTGTCTCGCGCGCTGCCGCAACCTGCTCACGTTGCGCCGCCAGCAGCTCGCGCTCGAGGACCGCAAGCGCCTGCTAGAGGGCATGGTCGAGGAAGCCACGAGGGAGGTTCGCGAGCGCGAGAAGGAGACGCTGCTGCGACTGGCGCGCGCCGGCGAATTCCGCGACGCTGAGACCGGATACCACTTGATACGCATGGCGCGCTACTCGCGCCTCATCGCGGACGCCATCGGCCTCGATCGCAACGAGGCCGAGACGATCGAGCTTGCTGCGCCGCTGCACGATATCGGCAAGATCGGCATTCCCGACCACATCCTGCTGAAGCAGGGCAAGCTCGACGAAGCCGAGTGGACCGTGATGCGCCGGCACCCGGTGATCGGCCACGAGATCCTCAAGGGCAGCGCCTCGAAATACGTCCGCATGGGCGCGCTCATCGCGCTCGGCCACCATGAAAAGTACGACGGCTCGGGCTACCCCAACGGCATGGTCGGCGATCACATCGTGCTGTGCGCGCGGATCGTCGCGGTGGCCGACGTCTACGACGCGCTCACCTCGGTGCGTCCGTACAAGGCCGCCTGGACGAGCGAGGACGCGTTCGCGCACCTTCGTTCGCAGCGCGGCGCGCATTTCGACCCCCGCCTGGTAGACGCCTTCCTCGGCATGCGCGAGGAGGTCCTGCGGGTGCAGCAAGAGTGGAGCGATACGCCGGCCGCGGAGCCAAAGGCCCGATGACCGGGTTGATGGAGTCGCTCGGACGTTTGCGCGCCCGCCTCGCCGGGCGGCCCGACAGCGAGCACGAGCAGGCAATCGTCCGTCTGGTGGTGGGGGTGGTGCTCTTCTTCTACCTCCTGCCTCAGGCCTTGTCGGTTTCGGGTGGTCGATTCGATCTTGGTCACGGCTACCCCCTGGCGATGTTGTGTTACCTCACCTTTGCCGCAGCGATTTTCGTTGGCATCCTGTTGCGGCCGCAGATTTCGCACACGCGCCGGATGGTCGCGGCGGTGGGGGATATCGGAACCGTAACCTATTTCATGGCCATGTCCGGCCCCTACGGCCTGCCGCTTTTCCTGGTTTACGTATGGGTCACGCTCGCCAACGGATTCCGATACGGCGCGCGGTACCTGCTCTTCTGCGTGGCCTTGAGCGTCGCTGGTTTCTCCATCGTCCTCGCGAGCAACGAGTTCTGGCGCACGTACTTCGGGGGCGGCATAGGCCTCATGGTCGGCCTCGTGGCGCTGTCCATATACGTCCTGAGCCTCGTCAAACGGATGAACGATGCGCTTGCGCGTGCCGAGGCGGCGAACCAGGCAAAACGCCGCTTCATCTCGGTCGTCAGTCACGAGATGCGTACGCCTTTGAACGCGATCATCGGTATGTCGGACCTGCTGCGAGACACGTCTCTCACCCGCGAGCAAGCCGACATGCTGCAGACGCTGCGCGGGTCGGGGAAACTGATGCTCGGCCTGGTCGAGGATGTCCTCGATTTTTCCAAGATCGAGGCAGGCAAACTGGCGCTCGATCAGACCGACTTCGACCTGCACGCGCTCGTCAACAGCACCTGCCGCATCATCGCCACTCAGGCCGCGGCGAAGAACGTGGAGTTCGTGATCTCGATCATGCCCGAAGTTCCGCCGGCCGTTCGCGGCGACCCGCACTATTTGCGTCAGATCCTGATCAATCTGGCCGGCAACGCGGTCAAATTCACTGAGCAAGGCAGCGTCACGGTACATGTCTCCGCACACGAAGAGACCGACGAGAAAGTACGCCTCAAGTTCTCGGTGCGTGATACCGGAATCGGAATTACTCCGGAAGCGCAGGCGCGGATTTTCGAGAGCTTCGCGCAGGGCGAGCAGTCGACCACGCGGCGCTTCGGCGGCACCGGGCTCGGCACGACGATCGCGAAGCAGCTGGTCGAGCTGATGGGCGGACGAATCGGGCTCGAGAGCGCCGTCGGGCTGGGCAGCACGTTCTGGTTTGAGATAGACCTGGATAAGCAGCCGGAGCGCGCGGAGACGGTCGAGGGCGAGCTCGCCGGAGCCCGCGTCATGCTGGTTGGGTTCCCGCCCGATGAACGTTCCGCGCTCGAGCAGGCGCTGGTCGGGTGGGGCGCAACGCCGGTCGCTGTCGGCGGAGTCGATCAGGGCGTCTCACGCCTTGTCGCGGAGATCAGCCGCGAAAGGCCGTACCACAGCGCGTTGCTCTACAGCCGAGGTGGAGATCTCAAGCTCGGAGGACGGTTCCGACGCGCAGCACCCGACCCTGCGCCGGCGACCGTGCTGGCCGCGCCGCGCGACGCGGACGTGCCCCGGTTCGAGGCCCTCTCGGCGGGCTTTGCCGCGGTGCTCGAGCTTCCCTTCGACAAGCGCCAGCTCTTCAACGTGCTTCATTCGGTGAGCGCGGGCGACGAGATGGGCGCGGGCGTTGTGCGGCTGCAGGACTACGCCCGCCGGACCCTGGGGTCGAGAAAACTGCGGGTCCTGGTCGCGGACGACAACCCGACCAACCGCGAAGTGCTGGGCAAGATCCTCGAGCGGGGCGGACATGACGTGACTCTGGTCGACGACGGCGAGCAGGCGCTCGATGCCGCCGAGCGCGAATCCTACGACATCGTTCTGCTGGACCGGAACATGCCGCGCATGGGGGGGTTCGAGGCGCTTCAAGCAATGCGGTTCCTACATGGTGGGCCCGAGCAGCTGCCAGTCGCGATCCTGTCAGCAGATGTCACACCGGAGGCGCGTCGCGAGTGTCTGGAGGCAGGAGCGAATGCCTTCCTGTCCAAACCGGTCGAGGCGGCGCGACTTCTCGACGAATTGCAGGCATTGACGGGCAACCGGTCCGCGGAAAGCGCCCGCGCGACCCCGGTAGCGGGTTCCCGGGTGGTGGCGCGTCCGGGTTCCCCTGCGGGCGGCGAAATCGTAAACGCTGAGACGCTGGCACACCTGGAGGAGCTGGGCTCTTCGGTTGCTTTCATCGAGAAATTGGTGGGCGTCTACCTTGCCGACAACACGACCCTCCTCACCAAGATCGAAGGCGCGCTGGCTGCTAGGAATGTGCAGGAATTCCGGTCGCTGCTGCACGCAATGAAGGGGTCGTCTGCGAGCATGGGAACTGATCGGCTCACGAAGATGTGCACCGATCTCGGCAGACTGTCAGAGGCGGAGATAAGACTGCAATCGACAGGCTTGGCGAAGGCTTTATCCGATGAGCTCGCGACGGCCGGGGCAGAACTGGAATCCTATCTGCGCGACAAGCAGCGATCCGCGGGCTAGTCCGCTACAATCTCCTGCGATATGAATCTTTCGCCGCGACGCGAATGCGCGGCGCCGGCACAATTCGACTTTTCTACCCGGAACCTGCAGGAATGTCTTTCTTCATTACGCTCATTGAGTTAACGGACGCAAACCGCCGGGAGCTCGAGTTAATCCCGAAGGTGAATTCGATGATTCATCACGGGCTAACGGTAGACGAATATCGGGCATTCCTGCACGACCTTTATCATATCGTCTGGCATTTCTGTCCCGTGATGGCGGCTTCGGTCGCTCGGTGTGACGACCGGTTTCGAGACGTGCGCTACGAGCTCTACGAGCGCATCGAAGAGGAGAAGGGACACGAAGCTTGGGTGCTCGAGGACATCGAGGCGATGGGGGGCGATGTCCAAGCCGCACGCGAAGTTCGGCCCAGTGCGCCGGCGCAGGCGATGATCGCGTTCAATTACTATGCGGCTGAGCATGTGCATCCCACTTCGGTACTCGGAATGCTCTACATGCTCGAGGTCGTTTCCTCGGTCTACGGCGGCAGAGTCGCGGAATCGATAGCTCACGCAGTCGGACGTGACGTGAGCGCGGGAGGATTCAAATTCCTGACTTCGCACGCCACCATGGACGTCGACCACATGGCGAAATTGAACCGCCTGGTCAAGACGATCGAGGACAAGGCCGCACAGGATGCGATCGTGAACGCCACGCGCGTCAATTTCCACCAGTTCGGGCAACTGTTCCGTGAAGGCGGCCCGCTGGTGGGCAGTCCGGCATGATTTAGCGCCCTTGTGCGCTAGCGCCGATTCAGGCGTTTGCCGCCATCGCCGTCACTTCAGGCACCGCCTCGACTCCTATGTCTGCCGTGATGTCCGTTATGTCTCCTTGCTCCATCCGGCGCATTTGAGAGCGCACGATCCGGCTCATCATCTTGAGGTCCTTGTCTTCCAGTCGAAGGGCAGCGTCCACCCAGACTTCGGTAATGGCGTCGAGTTCTTCGCGCGTAATCGGCTGGATCAACTGACGGGCCCGCAGAACCGCTTGGGTACCATTGCGCCGCTTCCAGCTCTTGGCAATCCAGTCACGCACCGCGAGCTCGGCCTCGCCGTCCTTCGCCAGAACATCGACGATCCCCATTTCGTGGAGCTGCTTGGCCGGCAGCATGCGACCCGATAGGATCAGCTCTTCGGCCGCACGCATTCCGATCCGGCGTGAGAGAAGGCTGTAAGCGCCCATTCCCGGGAACAGGTTGAAAAGGATTTCCGGGCACCCTAGTTGAGCGCTCTCCTCGGCTATGACCACGTCCGACGAAAGCGCGCATTCGAAGCCGCCGCCGAGTGCGTCGCCTTGGACCATCGAGATCGTCACCATGGTCGGCGAGTAGTAGTTCTGTATGCGCGGATACATGTTGTCGATGCAGAGCCGGGCATAATGTGCAAGCGCTTCGCGGTCGCGGGATTTGATCAGGAGTACGAACAGCGCCAAGTCGCCTCCGAGATTGAAGACGCGCGGGACGCGCGACCCAGCCACGTAGTAGTTGACCCTATGCATTTCGCCGTCGAAGTCGATTTGCCCGCCGTTCACCGCAAGCTGGCTGTCGTGTGCGCGAATGTCCTTGAGTAGCCCCAGGCTGAAGCAAGCGGTTCCCCTGGGGTTGAAATACCCCCATATCGTTCCGGTCGCCGGCTCAAATTCGGTCTGGTACTGGCTATTGGCCTTGCCATAAGGCATGCGTAGGCCCTCGGCGTCTCGCAGGTTGCTCATGTGAATCTCCTTCCCTGATAAAAATGCCCCCGCTGAAGGGGGCAATTCGCCTTGGCCCGTATGCGGCATTTCCATGTCCTTACCCGGGCCTCCCGAGACAATTAGACGCTGGATGCAGCGTCTGTGCAATCCGTCACGGCCCCCGGCCCGCGGCGGCAGAGCCCGGTCGCCTATCCTCGAGCCCGATCGGGGCGGCCGAAAATGTGACCTAATTCACACTTTCCGCCCCTCGGAAGGGATGTTTAGGGCGGTGGAACAATGCTTCCGCATCGGTTAGATTCGGGGGGCAAGGTCGCTTCGCGCGCAGGTTTCGAGCAGGGGGCTGAATGTACGCGATCGTCTACAAGGCTGACGGATTTCCGGTTTGTCGTCACGTTCCGGGGGTGACGCCGGACCCGGTGGTCACCTGGAATTCGGAGGACGCGGCCAAGACTTTCATCTCGTCCAAGGGCGGGGAGGGCGAGTTCCTGCCGCTGCAGCTCACGGATGATGCGATGGACGGGCTCGCCAAGGCGATGGGATGCCCGGTGGAGTCGATCACCTTCGACCCCTATCCGGGGTGATCAGACCTCGACGTTGTCGATCAGCCGCGTGCCGCCCAGGCGCGCGGCCCCCAGGACCACGAGTCGCGTGTCGCCGCGCTCGGGCCTGGCGAGGTCGTCCTGCCTGCGAACCTCGACGTAATCCGGCTTCCATCCTGCGGCCGCAAGCTCCCGCATCGCATCGGCGCCGAGCGCGTCGAAGTCGCGCTCGCCATTCCTGAGGCGCGCCTTGACTCGCGACAGCGTCCGTTGCAGCGCGGGCGCCTCAGCGCGCTCGGCCGGGCCGAGATAACTGTTGCGCGAGCTCATCGCCAGGCCGTCCGCTTCGCGCACCGTCTCGGCGGCGACGATCTCGACCGGCAGGTTGAACTGGCGCACCATGCCGCGCACGATCATGAGCTGCTGATAATCCTTCTTGCCGAACACCGCGACCGCAGGCCGAACGCAATTGAGCAGCTTCAACACCACGGTCGCCACGCCCTGAAAGAAGCGCGGGCGGAATTGCCCTTCCAGCTCGTTTGCAATGGCGGGCGGCTCGACGACGAAGACCTGGGGCTCGGGGTAGAGCACGCCTTCGTCGGGCGCGAACACGAGCTCGACGCCCTCGGCCGCGAGCTTCTCGCAGTCGGAGGCGAAGGTGCGCGGGTAACGCTCGAAATCCTCGCTCGGCGCGAACTGGAGCCGGTTCACGAATATGCTCACCGCCACCCTGGCCGCGTGCTCGCGCGCGCGCCTGACAAGCGACAAGTGGCCCTCGTGCAGGTTGCCCATGGTCGGCACGAAGGCGAGCGGACCGGCGGAATTCTCCGCGCGCATTCCCGCGATGTCGCTGACGATGCGCATTTCAGCCCAGGTTGAAGAACTCGCGGCGGCTCTTCATGCCGCGTATCTGCGCCACCAGGAGCTCGAAGTCGTCCTCTCGCTCCACGAAATTGAGGTTCTCGGAGTTCACGATCAGCAACGGCGACGCATCGTAATGGTAGAAGAAGCGCGCGTAGCTCTCGGCAAGCAGGGCCAGGTAATCGTCGGTGATTCCGCGCTCGAACAAGGCGGCGCGGCGCCTGACGCGTTCGATAAGAATAGCAGGCTGGGCCTGCAGATACACCACGAGGTCGGGAACCGGCGCGTGCGGTCGGAGCGCGTCGTAGATACGCTGATAGAGCGCGAACTCGTCGCTCGACAGCGTGAGGCGCGCGAACAGGGGGTCCTTGTCGAGCAGGAAATCCGACACCGTGGGATGCCGGAACATATCGGTCTGCGCGAGGGGCTCGACCTGCTTGGCCCGCTGGAAGAGGAAGAACAGCTGCGTCTGGAGCGCGTACCGGGGCATGTCCTGGTAGAAACGCGCGAGGAACGGATTCTCGGCGGGCTGCTCGAGTAGCAGCTCCGCTCCCATCCGCGCCGCGAGCCGCTGCGCCAGGCTCGTCTTGCCTGCGCCGATCGGTCCTTCGACGACCAGGTGGCGGAAGCGCTCGCTCATGCCATGGGCTCCACGTCCTGCGCCTCGCAGGCGCGTAACAGCTGCGCGGCATTGCCGCGCCCCGGAACGCTGGCCTCAGGAGCGATCTCTGCGAGCGGCCGCAGCACGAACGCCCGCTGATGCATGCGCGGATGCGGCAGCGTGAGCGCAGGCGAGGCGATGACCGCGTCGCCGTAGAGCAGAAGATCGAGGTCCAGGGTTCGGGGAGCCCCCGGGAAGGACCGTTCGCGCCCGTGGCGCGATTCGATCCGCTGCAGCGCTTCGAGCAGGCGCGGCGGCGCCAGCTCGGTCTCGAGCCGCGCTACGGCGTTGACGAAGTCCGGCTGCGCCTCGTGACCGATGGGCGCGCTGCGGTACAGGCCGGAGCGCCGCACCAGGCGTGTTTCCGGCAGGCCGGCGAGCTCGTCGAACGCGGCCAGTACCTGCTCGCGCGGGTTCTCCAGGTTCGAGCCCAGGCCGACGTAGGCAGTCGCAACGCTCACGGATTCTGCGCCGTGCCGGCGGCGGGCGGCTTCTTGCGGCGCCGGCGGCGGCGCTTCGTCGGCGCGGCGTCCGGCATCAGCATCGCCTGCCGCGATTCCGCGTCGGCCTGCTGGAACGCCCGCCACCATGCTTCGACGTCGGCGCTCACCTCGCCGCTTGCGGCCCGAAGCGCGAGGAAGTCGTAGCTCATGCGAAAGCGCGGTGACTCGAGCAGCCGGTAGGGGCGCTGCCCGGATCGCTGGTCGAATCGCGGCTGCATGCTCCAGACCTCCCGCATGGTCGCCGTGAGCTTGCGCGTGATGGCGAGCTTCTCGCACTGGGCGTTGAGCACCTCGTCCATGGCCGAATCGAGCGCGGGAAGAGGGCGCTCGCCGCGTGCCTGGCGCGCTTTCCAGGCCGCAAGGACCTCGTGCCAGAGCAGCGCCGCGAACAGGAAGGCGGGCGACACCGGGCGGTCCGATCGCACCCGCTCGTCCGTCTGCGCCAGCGCGAGCGTGACGAAGCGCTCTCCGAGCGGCTGCTCGAGAATGACGTCGAGCAGCGGCAGCAGCCCGTGATGCAGTCCGACCTCCCGCAGCTGCCGCAGGCAGGCGCTGGCGTGGCCCGAAAGCAGGAGCTTGAGCATTTCGTCGAACAGCCGCGCCGGGGGAACCCTTTCCAGCAGCGGCGCGAGCTCGCGAATCGGGGCGCGGGTGGCGGGATCGAGCGTCAGGCCGAGCTTGGCGCCCAGGCGCACGGCGCGCAGCATCCGGATGGGATCTTCCCGAAAGCGCGTCTCGGGATCACCGATGATCCGCAGCACGCGCTTTCGCAGGTCTGCCAGCCCGCCGTGGTAATCGACGATCTCCTCCGTCGCAGGATCGTAGTAAAGGGCGTTGACCGTGAAATCCCGCCGCCTCGCGTCCTCCTCCTGCGTGCCGAACACGTTGTCGCGCAGCACGCGCCCGTGCTCGTCCGTTTCGGCGGTCTCCGGATCGGCGGCGCGAAAGGTCGAAACCTCCACCGTTTCCCTGCCGACCATGACGTGCACCAGGCGGAATCGCCGCCCTATCAGGAGGGCGCGGCGGAAAAGCGGCTTGACCTGCTCGGGGCGCGCGTCGGTGGCGACGTCGAAGTCCTTCGGTGCGATCCCCAGCAGCAGGTCGCGCACCGCTCCGCCGACCACGTAGGCCGCAAAGCCGGCCTCGCGCAGCCCGTCGCAGGTCTTGAGGGCGGCCTGGCTGATGGCGCTGCGTGCGAGACGGTGCTTCTTTCGCGGCACCCTGATGGGCGCCCCGGATTTGAGCCCGAGGACGCGACGGATGAATCTTTTGATCATGAAGGGGCCGGATTCTACCCGCGTAGGGAGATGACGGCCCAGCCTCGGCGCCGGGCCTCGGCCGCCAGCTGCCGGTCGGGGTCGACCGCGACCGGGCCGTTCACCCGCTCGAGCAGAGGCAGGTCGTTGTGGGAGTCGCTGTAGAACGTGCTGCGGGCAAAACCGGCCAGGGCGTGCCCCTGTGAGGCGAGCCAGTCCTCGACCCTCCGGATCTTGCCCTCGCGGAAGCAGGGCGTGCCTGCGACGCGACCGGTGAAACGCCCGTCGGCGGTTTCCGGCTCGGTGGCGATGAGGTGCTTCACCCCGAACTCGGTCGCGATCGGCCTCGTGACGAAGCTGTTGGTGGCGGTGACGATCGCGCACAGATCGCCTGCCTGCAGGTGCCCACGCACCAGCTCGCGCGCGGGTGCGCCGATCATCGGCGCGATGCGCAGCTGCATGAACTCGGTGTGCCAGGTCGCGAGCTCCTCACTCGTATGCTGCGCCAGCGGCCTGAGCGCGAATCCCAGATACTCGTGGATGTCGAGCGTGCCGGCGACGTACTGGTCGTAATAGGCCTTGTTCTGCGCTTCGTATTCCTCGCGGTCCAGGACTCCGCGATCGACGAGGAACTGGCCCCACTCGTAATCGCTGTCGCCGGCGAGGAGCGTGTTGTCGAGATCGAACAGCGCGAGGTTCATTGGCCTTCGGCCTTCAACGCGTCCCGCACCAGCGCCAGCGTGATGTGCCGCTGGCGCGAGAGCGAGTAGCGGTCCAGCAGCTCGATTGCCGAATTCAGGCTCGGCAGGTCTCGCGGCAGGTGGTTGAGCAGGTAGCGGATCACTTCGTCCGGAAGCCGTAATCCCCGGCGCTCGGCTTCGGCACGCAGATGGCGCGCCTTGTCCTCGTCGGTGAGCGCCTTGAGCTGGTAGACGAGCCCCCAGCCGAGGCGGCTGCGCAGATCGTCGCGCAGCGCGAGCTGGCCCGGCGGCGCGTTTCCCGCCGCGAGCACCGCGCCTTGCCCTTCTCGCGCCAGGTTGATGGCGTTGAAGAGGGAAATCTGGGCGGGCTCGTCGAGCTCATGGACGTCGTCTGCGACGACCAGCTGCCGCTCGGGCGCCGCCGCAGCGGCCGCGCGGAGCAGGTGGCTGCGCCCGCTGCCCGGGTCCCCCCACAGGTAAACGATGATTTCCCGCAGGCTCCCCGCGGCGAGCTCGCGCACCCGCAGCAGCGCTTCGGAATTCGCTCCCTCGATGAAATTGTCGAATGTCGGCGAAGGGGCCGGAGAGATGGCGAGCGGCAGCTGCTGCATGCCCTAGCGCGATTCCTTGTCGTAAAGGGCGCTGGCCAGGTATGCGCCCCGAAGGTGGCGCAATCCGACCAGCAGCGCCGCGCTCGCCGGCAGCGCGAGCAGCACGCCGAAGAAGCCGAATACCTGGCCGAATGCGAGCAGGGCGAAGATCACGGCGACCGGATGGAGCCCGATCCGCTCGCCCACGAGCAGCGGCGTCACCGTGGTGCCCTCGAGCGCCTGTCCGATGCCGAACGCGAGCCAGACCCAAAGCAGTCCCGCCGCGCTGTCGAACTGCATCAAGGCGGCGATCGTGCCGAGCAGGAAGCCCGTCAGTGCGCCGACGTACGGGATGAAGACGAGAACGCCGGTAATGATTCCGATCGGCAAGGCGAATTCGAGCCGCGCGAGCCAGAGCGCCGTGACGTAGTACAGGCACATCACCACGATCACCGCGAGCTGCCCGCGCAGAAACTCGGCCAGCACGGCGTCGATTTCGCGCAGCAGCTGGCGCGTCTTGGCGTGAAGGTGCCGCGGGATGATGTTGTCGACGCGTTCGAGAAACGTATTCCAGTCGCGCAGGAGATAGAACAGCACGACGGGCACCAGCAGGAGATTGGCGAAGAAGGCGATCACGGCCAGACCGCCGATCTTCAGCGAGCCCAGCAGCCGGGTGGCCACGCCCTGATTGCTCGATATCATGTCGGAGGCGACTTCCCTCACGCTCGCGGTGTCGAGCTGGAACTCGATTCCGAAATGGGCTTTGAGCCATGGCGCGAGGTGGGTGTTGATCCAGGCGAGGAACCCGGGCAGCCTCTCCGTGAGCAGGCGCAGCTCCTTGTAGAAGAGCGGCAGCACTACCAGCAGCAGCGCCACCAGCAGCGCCAGCACCAGCGCCAGCACCAGCAACACGGCGAGCGTGCGCGGAATGCGTCGCGCGGTCAGTTTCTCGACCAGCGGGTCGAGCACGTAACCGAGGATGGCGGCGAACAGGAACGGCGCGAGGATGGGCGACAGCAGCCAGACCAGCCAGCCCGCGACGGCCGCGATCGCGGTCCAGGCCCACAGCTGCGGGTTGGCGAACACGGGTGTGCCCATTGCGGGGTAGAATCCTTGGAAACGCGAAACTTTATCACGCTGCTGCGGCGCGCCGCCGCGCGAATTCTCCTATGCCGGACGGCTTTACCTACCGCGATGCGGGCGTCGACATCGACGCGGGCGATGCGCTCGTCGACGCGATCAAGCCGTTCGCGCGGCGCACCATGCGTCCGGAAGTCCTGGCCGGCATCGGCGGCTTCGGCGCGCTGTGCGAGATTCCGAAGAAGTATCGCCATCCGGTGCTGGTGTCCGGCACCGACGGCGTGGGTACGAAGCTGAAGCTCGCGTTTTCCACGGGCCGTCACGACACGGTGGGCATCGACCTCGTGGCGATGAGCGTGAACGACGTTCTGGTCCAGGGCGCGGAGCCGCTGTTCTTTCTCGACTACTTCGCCTGCGGCAAGCTCGATCCGGCAGTCGCCGCGGAGGTGGTGAAGGGAATCGCGCGGGGCTGCGAGCTCGCGGGCTGTGCGCTGATCGGCGGCGAGACGGCCGAGATGCCCGGCATGTACCCGGCGGGTGAATACGATCTGGCGGGTTTCTGCGTCGGCGTGGTGGAGAAGGAGCGGATCGTAGCGGGACGCGACATCCGGGCGGGGGACGTGCTGCTCGGGCTCGCCTCGAGCGGCGCGCATTCGAACGGCTATTCGCTGTTGAGAAAGATACTGGAGCGCTCGCGTGCCGATCTGGCGGCCGATTTCCACGGTCGTCCGCTGGGCGACGCGGTTCTGGCGCCGACCCGCATCTACGTGAAGCCGGTGCTGAAGCTGCTCGAAGCCGTGCCGGTCAAGGGGCTGGCGCACATCACCGGCGGCGGCATCACGGGCAACGTGCCGCGCATGCTGCCGGCAGCGACGCGCGCGGTGGTGCGCGGACAGGCGTGGCCGCGCCCGCCGCTCTTCGGCTGGCTGAAGGAGCACGGCGCAGTCACCGAAGACGAGATGGTTCGCGTATTCAATTGCGGCATCGGCCTGGTCGTCTGCGTCGCAGCCGCGGACGCCGGCCGCGCCGCCGAGCTGCTTCGCGCCGAGGGCGAAACCGTTTACGAGATCGGGACGGTGGAGGCGCGCCCGGGCGCCGAGCCCGATTGCGTCGTGGTCTAGTCCGAGCCCCGGCGCGAGAGGTAGATTCCCGCCAGCACGACGAGACCGCCGGCGATCTGCAGCGGCGCGAGCGGCTCGCCCAGCAGGACCCAGGCGAATACGGCGGCCATCACGGGCTGGAACAGCAGGCTCACCGACGAGAACGCCGCCGGCAGGTGCGCGAGGGCGTAGGCGATCAGGCCCTGGCCTGCGGCGTGAGACACGAGCGCGAGACCGACCAGCTTCCACCATCCGAGCGGGGTGACGGGAAGCATCTGGTCGCCGGAGGCGAGCGCCACGGGCAGGAGCAAAGATGCGGTGAGGGTGGTGGTGATCGCCATCAGCCTGAGGGTTCCGACGCCGCGGTCCCTGAGCTGCTTTACCGCCAGGATGTACCAGGCGTAGAACATCGCGGTGACCACCCCCAGCGCGTCGCCGCCGAGCGCGCCGGGCGACAGCCTGGCGCTGGTTTCGACCAGCATCCCGACGCCGACGAGTGCCGTCACGAGCCCGGCCAGGAAGAGGGCGCGCGGACGCTGTTTCCAGAGCAGCCATGCGGCGAGGGTGACGAAGATCGAGGCGAGGTTGGCGAGCAGCGTCGAATTCGCAACGGTCGTCAGCTTGATCGAGGTGTGCCATACGGCGAGGTCGCCGGCGAATGCGATTCCGGCGGCGAGCAGAAGCTTCCCGTTCGGCGCAACCGGCGGCGCCGCACGGCGATTGAGGCCTTGCAGCAGCCATAGCACCGGCGAAGCCAGCGCGACGCGCCAGAATGCCGATGCGGTCGGGCCGGTCTCGGAGACGCGCACCCAGATGGGCGACAGGGCGATGCAGGTTGCGCCGACCAGCAGCGCCGCGAGCGCGATGCCCGAAGCTGTGGTCGTGCGTGCGCGAGCGGTTTCGTCGGCAAGCGGCATGGGCAGGCGATGTTAACCGCTACCGCGCGCCGCGGTGTTAGAATTTTTCCGATCCATGGCCGCGCCGCGCTACGTCCATCTCCGCCTGCACAGCGAGTACTCGGTGACGGACGGAATCGTCCGCATCGAAGAGGCGGTCGAGCGCGCCGCGTCGGACGGGATGCCCGCGCTGGCGATCACCGACGCCGCCAACGTGTTCGGCATGGTCAAGTTCTACAAGGCGGCGCGCGCGGCCGGCGTCAAGCCTATCCTCGGCGCGGACTGCTGGATCCAGAACGATTCCGATCGCGACAAGCCGCACCGCGTGGCCATCCTGTGCGCTTCGCGCGAAGGCTACCTGCGCCTGTCGGAGCTTCTTTCGCGGGCATGGCTTACCAACCAGCATCGTGCGCGTGCCGAGATCAACCGCGCCTGGCTCGAGGAGCAGGGCACCGAAGGGCTGATCGTGCTGTCGGGCGCGGCGGCGGGCGACGTCGGCCAGGCCCTTGCGGCAGGCAACGGCGAGATGGCGCAGAGACTGGCGAGCCACTGGCGGGAGCTGTTTCCCGGCCGCTACTACGTCGAGCTCCAGCGCGCCGGCCTGCCGCACGGCGAAACGCTGGTCGCGCGCTCCGTGGAGCTGGCCTCGCAGCTCGGCCTTCCCGTCGTGGCGACCCACCCGATCCAGTTTCTCGACCCCGGCGACTTCAAGGCGCACGAGGCGAGGGTGTGCATCGCCCAAGGCTATGTGCTCGGAGACCAGCGCCGCCCGCGGCTGTTCACGCCCGAGCAGCACTTCAAGACGCAGGAGGAAATGGCGCTGCTGTTCGCCGATATTCCGCAGGCGCTCGCGAACTCGGTCGAGATTGCACGAAGGTGCAATCTGGAGGTCGAACTCGGCAGGAGCCGCCTGCCCGATTTTCCGACTCCCCCTGGCGTGACGCTGGAGGACTTCCTCGCGCAGCAGGCGCAAGACGGGCTCGCGGCGCGACTTGAAAAGCTGTTCTCCGACCCCGCCGAGCGCGCGCAGCAGGCGCCGCGCTATCGCGCGCGGCTGGAGTTCGAGATCGCGACCATCGTGCAGATGGGCTTCGCCGGCTACTTCCTTATCGTCGCCGACTTCATCACCTGGGCGAAGACCCACGGCGTTCCGGTCGGCCCCGGCAGGGGCTCGGGCGCGGGCTCGCTTGTCGCCTACTCGCTCGGCATCACGGATCTCGATCCGCTCAAGTACGACCTGCTGTTCGAGCGCTTCCTCAATCCCGAACGGGTTTCGATGCCCGACTTCGACATCGACTTCTGCCAGGACGGGCGCGACAAGGTGATCAACTACGTGCGCCAACGCTACGGCGAGGACAGCGTGTCGCAGATCGCGACGTTCGGCACCATGGCCGCGCGCGCGGTGGTGCGCGACACCGGCCGGGTGCTCGATCTGGGGTACAACTTCTGCGATCAGGTCGCGAAGTTGATCCCGTTCCAGCCGGGCAAGACGATTACGCTCGATGACGCGCGCGAGATGGAGCCGTTGCTGGCCGAGCGCGAGAAGAAGGAGGACGAGGTCAGGGAGCTGCTCGAACTGGGCGAGAAGCTCGAAGGGCTGACCCGCAACGTCGGCATGCACGCGGGGGGCGTCCTGATCGCACCGGGAAAATTGACGGATTTCTGTCCGCTCTACGCCGCGGAGGGTACGGCGAACGTCGTCTCGCAGCTCGACAAGGACGACGTCGAGGCCGTGGGACTGGTCAAGTTCGATTTTCTCGGGCTGACGACGCTGACGATTCTCGACTGGGCGGAGCGGTTCGTGCGCCGGCTCGGCGAGACCGGCTTTTCCCTCGAGCGGATCCCGCTCGACGACCCGGAGACTTACGCGCTTCTGTCCGCCGGAAACACCACCGCGGTGTTCCAGCTCGAATCGCGCGGCATGCGTGACCTCATCAAGCGCGCTCGACCCGACCGCTTCGAGGACGTCATCGCGCTGGTGGCGCTCTATCGGCCGGGGCCGATGGATCTGATTCCGGACTTCATCGCGCGCAAGCACGGACATCAGCGCGTCGAGTACCTGGATCCCCGGCTCGAGCCGATACTCGGGCCGACCTACGGAATCATGGTGTACCAGGAGCAGGTCATGCAGATCGCTCAGGTTGTCGGCGGCTATACGCTGGGCGGTGCCGACCTGCTGCGCCGTGCCATGGGCAAGAAGAAGGCGGACGAGATGGCCGAGCACCGCGACATCTTCGTCTCGGGTGCGGGAAAGAACGGTCTGTCGAAAGGCAAGGCGACCCAGCTGTTCGACCTGATGGAGAAGTTCGCGGGTTACGGCTTCAACAAGTCTCACGCCGCCGCCTACGCGCTGGTCGCGTATCAGACCGCGTACATGAAAAGGCACCACGCGTCCGCTTTCATGGCGGCCAACCTGTCCGCGGTGATGGACGACACCGACAAGGTGCGGGGAATCTACGAGGATTGCCGCGCGAACGGACTGCGCATCCTTCCGCCGGATGTGAACTCGGCCGAGTACCGTTTCGTTCCCGTGGACGCGCAGACGATCCGTTACGGCCTGGGCGCGATCCGCGGGACGGGAGAGTCGGCGATCCAGGCGATCGTCGAGGCCCGCGAAGCGGGCCCGTTCCTCGACCTGTTCGATTTCTGCAGGCGCGTCGACAAGCGCGTGGTGAATCGGCGCGCGATCGAGGCGCTGGTGCGGGCGGGCGGATTCGATTCGGTCGAATCGAACCGCGCGAGCGTGCTGGCTACGGTCGGTCGCGCGATGGAAGCCGCGGAGCAGGCCGAGCGCCAGGCGGCCCAGGTCAGCCTGTTCGGCGACGCCGAGACGGCCGGCGGCGCGGCGCTGGCGCTGGTACCCACTGCGCCATGGGATACGAAGCAGATGCTGATGGAAGAGAAGGCCGCGCTCGGATTCTGCCTTTCGGGCCATCTCTTTTCCGTCTACGAGCGCGAGCTCGCGAATTTTCCCCGCCTGCCGCTGGCGAAGGTGCGGGCGACCGACGGCCGCCCCTGGCTCGCGGGCATCGTCACCTCGGCGCGCAACCAGATGACACGGCGTGGCCGAATGATGGTGGTCGCCCTTGACGACGGAACCGCGCAGCTCGAGGTAACGGTGTTCAACGAGCTCTACGAGAAGCATAGGGAAAAGCTCAGGGAGGATGCCCTGCTGGTGGTTCAGGGCAAGATCCAGCGCGACGAATACTCGGGCGGCTTTCGGGTCACCGCGGAGGATCTGCTCGATCTGGCGGCCGTGCGCGAGCGCTTCGCCGCGTGCCTGCGCCTGGACATGAACGGTCAGGCGGACGCCAGGCGCCTGATGGAATTGCTTTCTCCCTATCGCGGCTCGGGAAGCGGTGCATGCTCCGTATCCGTGCACTACGTGAACGGATCCGCGTCCTGCGATGTCGCGCTCGGCGACGCCTGGCGCGTGCGTCTCGAGACCGAGCTGCTCGAGCAGCTTTCGCTCTGGCTTACGCCGGAAAACGTGCGCGTCGTCTACGCGAACGGCGCCGCGGGCTGAGCGTCATCCCCAGCGCACGGGGACTCGCTCGCGGCCGAGCAGGCCCCGGGTGTGCTGATACCAGGGGTTGTAGAGGCGGTCGGCGGGGTCGAGGCGGCGCTTTTCCGCAAGGAAAGCCTTAAGCTCCGGATAGCAGGTCTCGGCCTGCTCGCGCGACGCGTCGAAAATGGCTGCGGGCGGAAATGCGCCGCCTTCCGCGATCACCGCTTCGATGATCTCGCGGCGAGCCTGCGCTGAGCGCACCCGGCCACCGAGCCCCGAAGGCGTCGCGAGCCGCAGCCTGACCTGCGCGTACTCGCGGCGCGCCCAACGGAGGAAGGTCTCCTCTTCGGGAAGCGTCCGACGCGCCATTGCGCTGGCGATCGGAATCCGCCACTCGGCAGTCTGTACCAGGATCCTCGCGACGAGGGCGCCGAGCCTCTCGGGTGGCACGAGCAGGGAGAGGACGGACTCCACGCTGCAGGCAGATGTGCCGCAATCGAGCACGGTTTCGGGCGCCGGCGTGGCACAGCTTTGCCGCAGAGATGCGACCCGCAGCGTCACGCTGTAGGGAACGCCGAACACGCCCTGCCCGCCGACGGCGAGGGCGAACAGCTCTCGGTTCGAGTGCCGGCTGGCGCGCCGCAGGTCCCCGTCCGCCGTCACCAGCGCGAGTGACTCCACATGGGCGGAAATCGGGCGACCGTCGGGGCCCGGTTGGTTCGCGGCGACGCTCTCCTGCACGGTTGGCGCGAATCCCGCGAGGCCGGCCAGCGCCGCGAGCTCGGGCGCTGACTCCCCAAGGTAGGCGCTGAGCGCGCGCCAGGGGGTGGCGGCCTGGACCTCCAGCAGCTGGCGCGTGCTGTCCAGTCGCAGGACGCGGTCCAGTCCGGAGGTATCGACCCGCAATGCGCAGTGGCGGGCATGTTCCATCGCCTTGCGCAAGTCTTCCGCCGAGCGAACGCGCACCTGGCGCTGCTTCGGTGCTTCGGATTCCGGGATTCCAGCGAGAGCAAGCGTGGCGTACATGGTCCCCTCCCCCGATCGATGTGTGCCGGCAAATGCTGTCCGGGGTGCCGCAAGAATGCAATACGCATGAAATAAGTAGCGAATTTTGATACTCTCGGTCGCATGCCTGCGAGAGGGCGGTTCGTCGAGACCCTGAAGAAGTGCGTCCGGGCGCGCGGCATGAATTACGCGCAACTTGCCCGCGCCATCGGATTGTCCGAGCCGAGCGTCAAGCGCATGTTCTCGCGCGGAACTTTCACGTTGGCCCGGCTGGACGAGATCCTGGCGGTGCTGGAGCTCGACCTCTACGAAGTGGCACGAATGAGCCGCCGCGCGGATGAGGGTCCGAGCGAGCTGACGCTGGAACAGGAGTCTGCGCTGGCGAAGGACGAGCGGCTGCTGTCGGTGTTCTGGCTGATCGGCAACGGGTGGCGCTTCGGCGAAATCCTGAAGGAGTTCTCGATCTCGAACACCGAGCTGACGCTCGCGTTCGGCCGCCTGGAGCGGCTGAAGCTCGTCGCCTGGGGAGCGGGAGAGCGGGTGCGGCTGCGCGTGCCGAAGGATTTCCGCTGGCGCGCAGGGGGGCCGGTCAAGAAGGCATACGGTCGGCGCGTGACGCAGGAGTTTCTGCAGGCGCGTTTCGACGCGCCCCTCGAGTTGCTGCGCTTCGAATCGCGGGAAATGTCGGCGGAATCGGCCGCCGTGCTCAAGCGGCGCCTGGAGCGGGTGGTCGCCGAATTTAACGAGCTGGCGGAGCTCGACGCCGCCGCGCCGGCAGGACGGCGTGCCGGAATGGCAATGCTGGTCGCGTGCAGGCCCTGGGAATTCTCGGTGGTCAACGCGCTCAAGCGCCGCAAAGCGTCCTGATCGGGGCTATACGCTCGGCAGCTGCTCGAAGCGAAGGAAACGCTCCGTCTCTTCCCCGGCGTCGGAAACGCGAACCGAGGCGACTCGGGCAGCCGGCGGCCCCTGGCGGGCCCAGGCGACGAAGCGCTCGAGCGCTTCGGCCGGTCCCTGGGCGACGGCCTCGACGCCGCCGTCCCTGCGGTTGCGGACCCAGCCGGTCACGCCCAACCGCTGTGCCCGGTCTCGCATTGCCGCACGATAGCCGACGCCCTGCACAAGGCCTTCGATGCGCAAGCGACGCGTGATCATGCGGCGGATTGTCGCGCGGCGGCGGGCATTCGTGTAGGGCTGCATGCGACGTGATACATTCACTTGGGGCTCCGGGAATGACGGCGGGCAAGAAGGGGGCGGCAATGCGAATCGTATTGTTGTTGACGGGGGCGGCGCTGGCGCTGGCTGTATTCGTGGTCGTGGTGGTGGTATTGCCGCGGATGGAGGAAGCGGAAACAAGAGGGGCGGCGCAGGCGCTGATCGCAGGGGCCAGCCTCGCGGAGCGGCAGATCGCCGCGACCGCGGAGAAGGCGGGCAGCCTCACCGGCGCCGGGCACGGCGTCAAGCTGAGCGCGAGATCGGACCCGAAGCACGGCGAGTTCAAGTGGGTGGTGGAGGAAAATGGCGCGATCCGCGGCTGGAACGAGAAGAACGCGATCGAGATCGCCATCGCCCCGGTGCTGGAGGGCGGCAAGGTAAGCTGGCGCTGCCGCGGATTCCCGAACGACGCGATGCCCGCGAGTTGCGGCGGGCGCTGATCATTTCGGGCGAGTCGTGTTGGCTGCCGCTAGAGTGTTGATCGCTGCCGGGTGGGCGCTCGCACTGGCGACCTCGGGCTGCGCCAGTCTGCAAAGGGAGGCCCGACCGCACGACAAGGTCGTCTACCATTTCAGCGAAGGGCTGGAACAGGCCGGCAACGGCCTGCGTTACATGCTCAACCAGCTGGAGGTCGATCCGGAGGCGAAGATCGTCGCGGTCGCGCATGCCGCCGGCGTCGATTTCCTGCTGAAGGGCGCGCGCGACAAGAACGGTAACAAGTACGAGGACCGTGTCGAGCGTCTCGCCCTGGGCGGCGTGCGCTTCGAGGTCTGCGAGATCACCTTGCGCGAGCGCAGGCTGTCGAGGAAGCAGTTCATCGACTACGCCACCTTCGTTCCTTCCGGGGTGGCGGAAGTCACGCGGCTGCAGCAGCGGGAAGGCTACGCCTACTTGAAGCCCTGAACGGGCGCCTGCACGGCAGTCAGGATGCCCTGCATGATCGCAGCCGGCGGCGGGGGACAGCCCGGCACCGCGACGTCCACCGGAATCACGTTCTCGACGCGGCCGCAGCTCGCGTAGCTTTCGCCGAAGATTCCGCCCGTGCACCCGCAATCGCCGATAGCCACCACGAGTTTCGGCTCCGGCATCGCTTCGTAGGTGCGGCGCAGGGCTTCTTCCATGTTGCGCGAGACCGGCCCGGTCACGAGCAGCAGATCGGCGTGACGCGGGCTGGCGACGAAGCGAATTCCGAGGCCTTCGATGTTGTAGTAGGGATTGGCCAGGGCATGGATCTCGAGCTCGCACCCGTTGCACGAGCCCGCATCGACATGGCGGATCGCCAGCGCACGTCCGAGCAGGCGCAGCACCTCGTCGTTGAGACGGCTCGCGACCAGGCGCAGCGAGTCGTCCGGCTGTGGCGCGGGCTCCGTCACGAGGCCGACCTTCGCGATCTGTCGCAGCAGCTTGTGCATGCTAGAGGTCCTGCCCCGCGTACGAGAGATTGAACGACTTGTTGATCAACGGAAAGTCGGGAACGATGTTGCCCAGAATCGCGTACTCGAGCGCAGGCCAGTTCTGCCACGAGGGATCGTGCGGATGGCAGCGACGCACCTCCCCGCCGGGGCCCGCTTCGAGCGCGACGATCACCTCGCCGCGCCATCCCTCTACCCACCCGAGGCCGAACCCCCCCTCGGACGCGTCAGCGAGCGGCGCGCAGAGCTCGCCGGCCGGCAGTCGACGCAGGATTCGCCTCTCGAGTCGCAGCGATTCGAACAGTTCCTCGAAGCGGGCGGCCACCCTGGCGGCGACGTCGCCCGCGCGCTCGGTCACCACCCTGGGCTGAAGCTCCGTGTAGGGCGCGTGGCCCGGATGCGCACGGGCGTCGATTGCAATCCCGCTCGCGCGCGCCGCGAGGCCCACAACACCCAGCCGCGCGGCGGTGTCCGGCGCGAGCCTGCCGCAGGTCAGGAAGCGGTCCTGCAGGCCGGCGTGATCGTCGTAGATGGCGCGAAGCGCGCGCACTTCCCGCTCGATTCGATCCGCTTCGTCCAGCAACGCGGCGATCGCGGCGGGCTCCACGTCGACGGCGACGCCGCCGGGCACGATCCTGTCCATGAGATAACGGTGGCCGAACAGGCGCGCGTTGGCGCGCACGAAATCTTCCTTGAGCCGCGAAAACTGCGCCAGGCCGAATGCCAGTCCGCCGTCGTTGCCGAGGTAGCCCAGGTCGCCAAGGTGGTTGGCGATTCGCTCACGCTCGAGCAGCAGGGCGCGAAGGTACAGCGCGCGCGCGCTCGGCTGGGTGCCGCAGATGGACTCGAGCGCCATGGCATAGGCCCAGGCGTACGCCACCGTGCTGTCGCCCGAGACGCGCCCGGCAAGTCGGATCGCCTCCGTGAGCGGTATCTGCTCGAAACGTTTCTCGATCCCCTTGTGCTTGTAGCCGAGCCGCTCTTCCAGGCGCAGCACGCGCTCGCCGACGACCGAAAAGCGGAAATGCCCCGGCTCGATGGTGCCGGCATGCACGGGGCCGACCGGGATCTCATGCACGCCGTCACCCTCGACCTCGAGAAACCCGTATTCGTCGGGCCGTGCCGGCCAGCGCGAGGCGGCCGGCACGTCCTTGCGCAGCGGGAAGACGTCCGCGGGCCACGCGCCGTGGCGCAACCACGGGCGGGAGTCCGCAGTCTCGCCGTCGGGCCTCACGGCCCGTACACCGCACAAATCGCGCGCCGAGCGTTGCATCCGGCCCGCGCAGGCGAAGATGTCAGTCAGGTCCGGAAAGCCCCCTTCCGGCTCGCGCACCGGCAGCTCGAGGCAGATCAACCCTTCGTGCGAGACCAGCAGGGCGCGCACGCACGACCCGGCGCCATCTTGCGCGGGGCTTCCCCAAAGCGCCGCCAGCCTGCCGCCGCGGGCGGCGACGGCTTCACAAGCGCGAAGCCAGCCCTGCGCATCGACGGCGGCCC
>Ga0316579_10000081_pt1 | contig 24570 bp, 17 predicted proteins | sample J5NA_2_FD_203074 | JGI IMG/M metagenome (GOLD analysis project Ga0316579, IMG submission 203074) | Rhizosphere microbial communities from salt marsh grasses in Alabama, United States - J5-7_160517rDrA | ecosystem: Host-associated > Plants > Roots > Rhizosphere | place: USA: Alabama | collected... | reverse complement strand
TGCCGCTGGTATTGCGCGCCTTGCGCGATCTGGTGGATCTGGATGTGGAAAAGGTGCGCATCGACTCCCGTGAAAATTATAAGAGGGCCCTGGCCTTCGCCCAGCAGTTCGTGCCCCAGGTGGCGCCGCGCATCGAATATTATCCGGGAGAACGGCCGATATTCGATCTCTACGGCGTGGAGGACGAAGTTCAAAAGGCGCTGGAGCGCAAGGTACTGCTCAAGTCCGGAGGTTATCTGATCATTGATCAGACCGAGGCCATGACCACCATCGACGTCAACACCGGCGCCTATGTGGGACACCGTACCCTGGAAGAGACTATCTTCAAGACCAACCTGGAAGCGGCTTATGCCATCGCCCGGCAACTGCGCCTGCGCAACCTCGGCGGTATCATCATCATCGACTTCATCGATATGCTCGAGGACGATCACAAACAACAGGTCCTGGCAGCCCTGGAGAAAAATCTGGTACGCGATCGCGCCAAGAGCCACATCAGTGAGGTGTCGATGCTGGGCCTGGTGGAGATGACCCGCAAGCGCACGCGCGAGAGTTTGGAGCATGTACTGTGCAGTCAGTGCCCGACCTGTCAGGGACGCGGTTCGCTCAAGACTCCCGAGACGGTGTGCTACGAGATCTTCCGCGAGTTATTGCGCGAGGCGCGCCAATTCGATGTACAGCAGTATCTGGTGTTGGCCTCGCAGGAGGTTGTGGATGTATTGTTGGATGAGGAGGCGACCAGCCTGGCCGAATTGGAAACCTTCATCGGCAAGCCCATCAAACTGCAGGTGGAAGCCTTGTACAGCCAAGAGCAATTCGACGTTGTCTTGATGTAGTCCGATATAGATGAGAGAGGTTTGGTAGCGGGTCGGGCAATCCTTGCGCAACCCATCTTATGAGTCTTATGTGAAACTGCTACGCTTTCTTATTTCCGCATTGTGGTTGAGCCTGGCGACGCTGATCATCGTCATCGGCCTGCTGTTCAGCGTCGCGCGCCTGGTGCTCCCCGAGTTGGGCAAGTACCACGATGAAGTGGCGGCATGGGTGGGTGATGCCTTGGGTCAGCCGCTGAAGATCGGCGGCCTGGCGGCGAGCTGGCACGGTCTGGGGCCCAGTGTCGATCTGCGCGATGTCACGGTGCTGGATGCCGCAGGCCGACAGGCGGTGTTGCAATGTGCATCGGCACGCATCGATATCAATCTCTGGGAATCGCTGCGCCGCTGGCAATTCGAGCCGGGACAGTTGACGGTGAGCGGCCTGCACCTGGTGGTGGTGAGGCGCGCGGACGGCGGCATCGGCGTGATGGGTCTGGCCGCGGCGGCGAAGCAAACCGCCGGGGATATTTCGAGCGGGGACGCGCTCGAACAATGGCTGCAGCATCAGCAGCGGCTGGCCATCAAGGACAGCTCTCTGGAATGGCGCGATCTGAGTCCAAAGGGTCAGACACTGCAATTCACCGCCGTCAATCTGCAATTGCGCAATCAAGAGGATCGCCATCGCCTGGATGGCACCGTGGACCTTCCCGCCTCCCTGGGTAAAGAACTGCGGGTGGCGGCGGACCTGCGGGGCGATCTATTCAGTCCACAGTCATGGCTGGGCCAGGCCTATGCCAGCGCCAGCGCCTTGCGTGTGGGGAATTGGTGGGGAGACCAGACCCGCTTCAGCATCGCCGCCGTGGACGGGGTGGCGGATTTCCGGGCCTGGAGCACCTGGGGTGATGGTGTGCAGCAGGTGGAAGGGGATGTCCGTGTCCAAGCCCTGCAGGTCACCCCTCAAGCCGCGGCGCCGGCCGATGCTGATGGCGCAGCGGTGCCGCCGGCGCAGGTGGCGCTGGCGGGGATACAGGGAGGATTTCGCTGGCAACGCCGCGCGACGGGATGGAGGGTCGATGTCGATCATTTCGTTATCGCGCACCAGCAAGCAGTGGCCGAAAAGCCCGCCCAGTTACGGTTTGAATACACGCAAGACAGGACCAGCGGACGCCGCGTAGTGCAGTCGGCTTACAGTGAATTACGCGCCGAGGATGTCGCGGACGTGCTGCGTGTCGTCCGGGAACTGCCGGCGGATGTGCGCGACCGATTACTGGCGATGGCGCCCACCGGCGAACTGGACGACGGTTATCTGCGTTACCAGAGCGAGCCGCAGCAGACCCCCAAGCTGCTGTTCCATACCCGCTTCGCCGACCTGGCATGGCAGCCGGTTTCCCGCTTGCCGGGGGCGCAAGGCATGGCGGGCGCCATCACCGCCAGCGCTGATCAAGCGGTGATCACGCTGGCCACGGACAAGGCGGCGCTGGATTTTGCCAATCTGTTCCGCGCGCCCCTGCCCTTGGATGCGCTGACGGGCAGCGTCTACTGGCATCGTGATGCCGCAGGCTGGCGGGTACTGGCCCAGGATGTCGTCGCCCACAATGAAGACGTGCAGGTAAAATTGTCCGGCTATGTGGATGGGCCGCAGGGGGGCGGGTCTCCCTATTTGGATTTGAGCGCCAGCTTTGGCGACGGCAAGGGGGATCATGTCTCCCGCTATCTGCCCGCCAAGATCATGCACGCCGGCACGGTGGCGTGGCTGGACAAGGCCATCGTCAACGGCCGGGTGTCCGGGGGCAGTGTCCGTATTTACGGTCCGCTGGCGGATTTTCCCTACGACGACGGTAAAGGTCTTTTCGAGATTCGTTTCGATGTGACGGACGGCATCCTGGAATATGCCGCCGGTTGGCCGCGCCTGGAAGAGATCGAAACGGAAATACTGTTTCACGGCCGCCGTTTCGAGGCCCATGCGGCAGCGGCCAAGTCGCTGGATTCGGAGATTACCCAGGCACTGATCACCATTCCGGATATGACCGCCCATCCGGCGGTGTTGACGGTGGACGGCAAGGCCCAAGGACCGACCCGCGATGCCGTGCGCTATGTCACGGAGAGTCCCTTGCGTCACAGCTTGGGCGCCTATCTGAATGATGTCAGCGCCGGCGGCAGCAGCCGCCTGCAACTCAGTTTGAAATTACCACTGGCCAAGCGCAAGCAAGCCCCCCGGATCAAAGGGACATTGCAGATCAGTGATGGCAGCCTGCTGTTCAATGCCGTGAAGATCAATCTTACGCACATCAACGGCAGCTTGGATTTCTCGGAGCGGGGACTGGCTGCGGATCAAATTCAGGCTGACTTGCTCGGACAGGCGGTAAGCGTTTCGGCAAAAACCACTGCCGACCCAGACGGGCCCACCACTATCTTCAGCGCGCAGGGAAAGATGAGCGGGCCGGCGTTGGCCAAACGCTTCGCCGTGCCGCTCGCCCCCTATGTGGTCGGCACCGCAGCCTGGCATGGCGAGTTGCGCATTCCGCCGCATAAAGCGGGCTGGGTAGAACTGGACGTGGCATCGCCCTTACAAGGCGTGGCGGTGAACCTGCCCGCTCCCATGGGCAAGCAGGCGGAGGAGGCGCGAGAGCTGTTGGTGCAGATGCCGCTGCCCCTCATGTCCGAGAAGCCTGTTCATGTGCGTTACGGAGAAGATGTCGACGCGCAGTTGTCCTTGATCGGTACCGACCGTGGATTGCAGCTGGGGCGTGGTGAATTGCGCCTGGGCCCTGGGGTCGCGGTGCTACCGTCACAGGCGGGTATGCGCGTAGTGGGTACGTTGCCCGAATTCGATGAAGCGCAATGGGCCGGGATCCTCAACAAGGAGACTAGCGGTAAACAGATGCCGGTACCGCCGAAGGTGAGCGGCGTGGATATGGCGTTCGGGACCCTGAAACTGCAGGGGCGTCAACTGGATAAGGTACAGCTGCAAGCCGAACGCCGCGCCGCGGCCTGGGATGTAAAGATAGACAGCGTACAGGCGGCCGGTCTGGTTCACTATCCCGATGCGCAGGACGCGACCCTGGTAATGGACATGGATCGTTTGTACCTGGAGCGCTTTAAGAAGGGCGCCGACGCCGAATCCGGCGCCGATCCCAGAAAGGCGCGGCCGCTGGATATCAGCGCCAAGAGTTTTCATTACGGCAATGTCGATTTGGGAGAACTGCATATGCGCGCCACCCGCAGTCCTGCAGGTTTGATCTTTGACGATATCCACGCCCATTCCCCGCAACGTAATCTGAAGGTCAGCGGTCAATGGGTCATGGAAGATGATCAGCCGCGTTCCTCGTTCCAAGTCACCTATAAGGGTGACGATGCCGGCAATACCCTCACCGCCTTGGGTTTCGCCGGGATGATCAAGGGCGGCAAGACCGATACCGAATTTAAGCTGCAATGGCCGGGTTCGCCGGCGGATTTTGCCTTGGCGAGGGCGGTGGGCTCCATACACTTCGAGATCAAAGACGGACGGTTGCTGGACGTGGAGCCGGGTGCCGGCCGCATATTGGGTCTGCTGAGCTTTCAGGCCCTGCCGCGCCGGCTTACGCTGGATTTCAGCGATCTCTTTCGAAAGGGATTTAGCTTTGACACCCTGGCTGGTAGCTTTACTATTGAGAAAGGTAATGCCTTTACCGATAACATGTACATGGATGGGCCCGCCGCGCGCATCGAGGCGCACGGACGGGTGGGATTGGCCGCGGAGGATTATGATCAACGGGTGACGGTGATCCCCAACGTGAGCGCCGGTCTTCCGGTTGCCGGCGCCCTGGCGGGCGGTATCGGTGGAGGAGCGGCCATGTGGTTGGTTGAGAAGATCCTAAAGCCGGGGATCGATAAGATCACCAAGGTCGACTATGAGGTGACCGGGCCTTGGGCGAACCCGACCGTGACGCGGATTACGACGGCGGGCCAGGACCAGCATACGCAAGACAAGAAGCACTGAAGCAAGATTGAACAACAACGAACGATTACAATTGCGGCAGTACGAGGAGCGGAGATGATATGAGCAGTCGGGTAGCAGCGGTGCAAATGGCCTCGGGCCCCAATATCAGCGCCAATCTCATGGAGGCGGCGCGCTTGATTGCGGTGGCGGCAAAAGATCACGGCGCCAAATTGGTGGTGCTCCCGGAGAACTTCGCCCTGGTCGGTCTATCCGAGCAGGACAAGGTCAAGATTCGCGAGACGGAGGGTTCGGGCCCCATCCAGGACTTCCTCGCCAATCAGGCGGCCCGTCACGGCGTGTGGCTGGTGGGCGGCACCATTCCCTTAAAGGCCAACGATCCGCAAAAGGTGCGCGCCGCCTGTCTGCTGTGGGACGAACGCGGCCGGCGCATGGCCCGTTATGACAAGATGCATCTGTTCGATGTGCACATCGAACAGACCGGCGAGAACTACGCGGAATCAATGACCATCGAATCCGGCGATCGGCCGGTGGTGGTGGAAACCCCCTTCGGCAAGCTGGGCCTGGCGGTGTGCTACGACCTGCGCTTCCCCGAGCTGTTCCGCGCCATGCTTGAACAGGGCATGGAGGTCTTGGCGGTGCCGTCGGCCTTCACCGCCGTGACCGGCATGGCACATTGGGAGACCCTGGTGCGCGCCCGCGCCGTGGAGAATCTGAGTTACGTGATCGCCGCGGCCCAGGGCGGTTACCACGCCAACGGCCGCGAGACCTACGGCGACAGCATGATCGTCGATCCCTGGGGCGTGGTGCTGGACCGCCTGCCGCGCGGCTCGGGTGTGGTCAGCGCCGCGCTCGAGTCGGCGCGTTTGAAGAGTATTCGCCGCAATTTCCCCACCATACAACACCGCCGCCTGTTGTGCGTCTTGCCCGACGAGGCGCAGCGCGATTCAGCCTGAAACCTGTGTTACCCTGTAGCCGCCGGCGCCTTTAGCGCCGGCGGCTTTCCAAGCCGATAGTTTGAACCTGCAATAAAATACGCTGGTCTCAATAGTTGCCGCCTGCAACGCGGGCGGACCGTCGCTTGCCCCGGAAGATGTCCGGCATGGCGAGCGGCACTGTGATTTGCAGCAGTCTTAACCAAAGAAAGATTCGAGCACATGACCGCAGCCCTTGATTTAGCCGCCAACATGATCCTCGCCCCGGCGGGTTTGAACGAAACCGATCTGGAGCGGGTGCTGCATCAGTTGCTCACCCACCAGGTCGACAACGCCGATCTCTATTTCCAAAGCAGCCGCCATGAGGCCTGGTCCCTGGAAGACGGCATCGTCAAGAGCGGCGCCCACAGCATCGAGCGCGGCGTGGGGGTGCGGGCGGTGAGTGGCGAGAAGACCGGTTTCGCCTATTCCGACGAGATCGTATTGCCCGCCCTGACCCAGGCCGCCTCGGCGGCGCGGGCCATCGCCCGTCTCGGTCAGGAGGGCCAAGTGCAGGCCTGGTCGCGGCGCGGTAAACAGGCGCTGTATCAGCCGCTGGATCCCATCGAAACCCTGAAGGCGGAAGACAAGATCGCGCTGTTGCAGTCCCTGGATGCGGAGGCGCGCAAACAGGATCCGCGCGTCAAACAAGTAATGGTGAGCCTGGCCGCGGTCCACGACGTGGTGATGGTGGCGGGCAGCGACGGCACCCTGGCCGCCGACGTACGGCCGCTGGTGCGTTTGAATATCAGCGTGGTGGCGGAAGACAATGGCCGTCGCGAGCAGGGCACGTCCGGCGGCGGCGGCCGCGTCGGTTTCGGCATGTTCCTCGATCAGGATCGCGGCCTCGGTTACGCCCGCGAGGCGGTGCGCCAGGCCCTGGTGAATCTGGAGGCGCGTGATGCTCCCGCCGGCACCATGACCGTGGTGCTGGGGCCGGGCTGGCCCGGGGTGTTGTTGCACGAGGCCATCGGCCACGGCCTGGAAGGCGATTTCAATCGTAAGGGCAGCTCGGCCTTTTCCGGACGCATCGGTGAACGGGTCGCCTCCGAGCTGTGCACCATCGTCGACGACGGCACCCTGGCCGACCGCCGCGGTTCGCTCAACATCGATGATGAGGGCACGCCCACCCAATGCACCACGCTCATTGAAAAGGGCGTGCTCAAGGGGTATATCCAGGACAAGATGAACGCGCGCCTCATGGGTGTGGTGCCTACCGGCAACGGACGCCGCGAATCCTATGCCCACCTGCCCATGCCGCGCATGACCAACACCTACATGCTGGCCGGCGCCCATGACCCACAGGAAATCATCGCCTCGGTTGACAAAGGGCTGTACGCGGTCAACTTCGGCGGTGGCCAGGTGGACATCACCTCCGGCAAGTTCGTGTTCTCAGCCAGCGAGGCCTACATGATCGAAAACGGCAAGGTCACCTATCCGGTTAAGGGCGCGACCCTGATCGGCAACGGCCCCGATGTGCTGACCCGCGTCAGCATGGTGGGCACCGACCTGGAGTTGGACACCGGCGTCGGCACCTGCGGCAAGGAAGGTCAGAGCGTGCCGGTGGGTGTGGGCCAGCCGACGCTGCGCATCAACGGTCTCACCGTGGGCGGCACCGGCTGATTGGCAGCTGGCTTAAACCTTCATTCGTTCCTTCTCCCTGAGGGATTTATGCCCTTTCGGGTAGAAGGTTGGGATGAGAAGGATATATCAAACGCCCGTGCGCGATTTAATCCCCTCCTTCCTCGTTGATGAGGGGCGCACCGAAGGGTAGGTGCGACGCGAAAATAAAAAAACTACTCCTCGTCCCCAGTCTCGCCCGCTTCCGCCATCAATTCCCGCAAGGCCCGAAACAAGGCCCGCGCGGCGGCGGGCGGTTGACCCGCCTCCTGTTCCTTGCGCGCCTTCATCACCAGCTGGCGCAGGCTTTGCCGTTCCGCCGTAGGGAATTCATTCAGCAATTCCGCCAGTGCCGTATCGCCCTCGGCAATTAGCCGTTCGCGCCAGTGTTCCAGACGATGTAACAGCGTTGTCTCCGCGCGGTCCTTGCCCTCCAGTCCTTCCAGGGCGCTGCGAATCGGTTCCGCGTCAATGCCGCGCATCAATTTGCCGATGTATTGCAATTGGCGCTTGCGCCCCCCGCGGGCATGGATGGCGCGGCAGGTGGTGAGCGCCTCGCGCAGATCCTCCGGCAGGTCCAGCTTGGTCATCATGGCCGCAAAGCGCGCCGCCGACAGCTCCACCAAGGTCTTACCCACCTCTTGCAAGGCCTCCGCGTCGCGTTTCAACTGCGATTTGGAGGGCGGTTCGAATTCGTTTTCGTATTGGTCTTCGTCGTGAATCATATGGTATGAATCATACATCAAGCGGGCTCAATACGCCGCGTCCGCCGCGATTCAGGACATGGGTGTAAATCATCGTCGTGGCTACATCTGCATGCCCCAATAATTTCTGCACGGTGCGGATATCATATCCCGATGCAATTAGGTGAGTGGCAAAGCTGTGGCGCTGGGTGTGCGTAGTGGCGGGCTTGGCAATTTCCGCCGCGCGTACGGCATGCTTGATGGCCCGTTGCAGTGCCTGCTCATGAGTGTGATGGCGGCGCCTGATGCCGAGCGTGGATTGACGGACAGTTCGCGCGCGGGAAAGACCCACTGCCAGCCCCATTCCTTGCCGGCATTGGGATATTTACTGGACAAGGCATCCGGTAGATAAACCCCTGGGATATTCTTCCTGCGGTCAGTTTCAAACAGGGTGCGCACTCTGCGCAAATGGTCACGCATAGGTGAAACGAGGGTATTGGGCAACATGGTTATCCAATCCTTGCCGCCCTTACCATCACGGATAATATTTTCCCGGTTATCGAAATCCATATCCTTGATCCGCAACCGGAGACATTCCATTAAGCGCATCCCGGTCCCGTATAGCATGCGCGCCATCAGCGCATGGGTACCCTCCAGACGATTGATTAAACGATCAACCTCATCGCGGCTCAGTACCACCGCAGCCGTTTCGGCTTTTTTGCCCGCTCGATGTCAGTAAGCCATGGCAAATCGATGGCCAAGACCTCTTTGTAGAGAAGCAATAAGACCGCCAAGGCTTGATTTTGCGTGGTGGCTTCGTCTTTGAATTCCGGGGTCGGGGCACAAAGTTCCGTTAAGCTCCTTCAAACATAGAACAACAACAGGGTTACTACCGCCTTACCACTACCTTGTCAGATGGTCCAAACGTGGAGTATGTTATAAATAAATAAAAGGTCGCAAAACAGCCTGATCGTTTACTAAAGAGTTGAAATAATCATAAAAAGGGGAGGTGATGATGCGGCTGTATGACGCGAATGCGCCAACGATCTTTTCAAATACCCTAAGCGTAGCGCTGTTATCGTTACTTATTTCGCCTCTATTCGCTTACTTATACGCCTTGTGGTTCGATATCCAGCATAACAATATGACTCGATTCGCTGCGGATGCCTTGATTGCCCCGGTGGGAATCGTTCACGGCATCATCTTATTGTTTTCAAACTAAGCCGTTTAACCGCGGCTCGGCGTTCAGCGCGAAGGGGAGTCGCTCAGGATCAACTCCGCCTCTATTTTGCTGAGGTGCATCCAATCCAGCGTGCGAACGTTTTTTAATTCGCCCTTCACCAGCTTCCAGCATATATGGGGTCGGCGTGAGCTAATCCAGCACAGCTTATGCCACTTCGAGGCATGCCACGCCCGTTTGAGATTTCGCTCTTCAGTGGTGAAGCCATCCACCCATAACTACTCATAGACCCTCTGGCAACGATCCAAAGTACTCAATGCGCGATTAATAAAGTAAGTAATCGGGGACAATGCTTCCCGTTTGCGGCCGAATTTTTAATAAATAATTCAGCTCAGCTTCAGTCTGGTTTAATGGTGCATTGCTTGAATAGCCGCAAGCCTGGATACAGGATCCGTTAATGAGTGAGGTTATGACGATGAGGCGTCGAGTCACGAACTTTTTCGAAGTGGAAAATGTAGGATTGATCGATGGCGTCTTTCGCGGTTCGCTAGGCATTGCGATACTGTTAGGCGTGTTACTGGTTCCGACGATTTCCTCAAGCTTGCTGGTCAGTTTGACCCTTATCGCCTTTTATTTGGGGTTGACGGCCTTTCTGAGTTGGGATCCCTTGTATGCCCTGGCGAAAAGATCTCGATCCCAAGCACGTAAGGGTGTGTGCGCAATGGTAAGCATACACAGTGTGCCGAGGCATTCGAAACCGGTCGTTAGCGACGTTCCCCACAAGCAGGCCGCTTAATATCGTTTCGTAGAAAGACAGGTGTTGCGCGAACATCCCCCTTCTCCTACCCCGCTCTCGCTCCCTGTCTTTCTCCTTTTTTTCAGAGATTTTCCCTGATTTATCGTTGATAGCCTTCGTACCAGGTGCGCGAATTATTGACAACTCTTACCACCACCAGCATCACCGGGACCTCGATGAGGACGCCCACCACGGTCGCTAAGGCAGCACCGGAATTGAAGCCGAAGAGACTGATGGCGGCGGCGACCGCCAGTTCGAAAAAGTTGCTGGCGCCGATCAGCGCCGAAGGACAGGCCACGCTATGTTTTTCACCGACGCGGCGATTGAGCCAGTAGGCTAGCCCCGCATTGAAAAACACCTGAATGAGGATGGGCACGGCCAGCATGGCGATGATCAGCGGTTGCCTGAGGATGGCTTCCCCCTGAAAGGCGAACAGCAGCACCAGCGTCACCAGCAAGGCGCCGATTGACCACGGACCGATCAGGGCCATGGCGGCGGCGAAGGCGGCCTGGCCTTTTTTCAGCAGCACCTTGCGCCACAGCTGGGCGAGCATTACCGGGATGACGATGTAGAGCACCACCGAGGTCAGCAGCGTATCCCAGGGCACGCTGATGGAAGAAATTCCCAGCAGCAGGCCGACGATCGGCGCGAAGGCGAAGATCATGATGGTGTCGTTGAGCGCCACCTGCGACAAGGTGAAGTAGGGGTCGCCGTTGGACAGTCGGCTCCATACGAAGACCATCGCCGTGCAGGGTGCGGCCGCCAACAGGATCAGTCCGGCGATATAGCTGTCGAGCTGGGCGGCGGGTAGGTAAGGGGCGAACACCTGCCGTACGAACAGCCAGCCGAGAAAGGCCATGGAGAACGGTTTGACCGCCCAGTTCACCAACAGGGTAACGCCGATGCCTCGCCAGTGCGCCTTTACCTGATGCAGAGCGCCGAAGTCGATCTTCACCAGCATCGGAATGATCATCACCCAGATCAGCAAACCGACCGGGATATTGACCTGCGCGACCTCCATGCGGCCGATCGCCTGAAACACGCCGGGGAGTATCTGCCCCAACGCGATGCCCGCCACGATGCACAGCAACACCCACAGGGAAAGGTAGCGCTCGAAGAAACCCAGGGGCGCGGCGGCTTGCTCGATGGTAACTTCGCCTTCGGTGCTCATAGACTCATTGGTCCTGCAGTTGCCCGATCTTGTCCATCTCATGTTTGATGGCGGACTTTTCCAACAAGGCGAGGGGCAGATTAACGAAGACCTGAACCCGATTCATGATGTGCCGGAAAGTCTTGGCGAAGGCGCGGCGCTTCACTTCGTCGCTGCCTTCCACCGCTGCGGGATCCTCGAATCCCCAATGCGCCGAGATCGGTTGTCCCGGCCACACCGGGCAGACCTCGCCCGCCGCCTTGTCGCACACGGTGATGATGAAATCCATCTGCGGCGCATCGGCCCGGGCGAACTCGTCCCAGCTCTTGCTGCGCAGCTTATCCAGGGGATAGTCGAGCTTGGCGATTTGTTCGATGGCAAAGGGATTGACCGTGCCGGTGGGGAAGCTCCCCGCACTGTAGGCCCGGAAGCGGCCGAAGCCCATGGTGTTGATGAGGGCCTCGGCCATGATGCTGCGCGCCGAGTTGCCGGTACACAGCACCAGTACGTTGTATATTTTCTGGGTCACGATGGTCGTCTCGAGTTTGGAGAATTCAACAGCACTTGGCCGAAGCGGCGGAATTCTCCGGCGCACAGCAAGAGGGATGGTCATTGTCGTTGTTCGCGGCCGGCGGCACACAGCATGCGCTACCCTCGGAGACCGCCTCGCCGAAGACCGGGATGCTGCTCAGGGTATGGAAGGTTTCCCAGGCGATGCCCTGCGGGTCGGTTGCCCAATACTTATCCGAGCTGGCGTAGCAACAGGCGGCGCCGGGTTCCGGCGTGATAGCGCATTGCAGGTCTTGTAAACGCATATGCATCTCGGCCAATTCATTCGGGTCTTCGACTTGCACCCCGAGATGATTCACGCCGACGGCGCTGCCACGGTTTGAGATGGCGAAATTGACCCGCGGGTCATCCAGCATCCATTTGGCGTAATCGCTCTTAGTGACGGTGGGCGGAACGGCGAATAAGGTTGAGTAAAAACGGATGCTGTCGGCCAGATTCTCGACGGCAAGGTGAATGTGCAAGCGTTTCATGAAGAACTCTCCTGGATTGTGACAGCGCTGGGGGTGCAGACCGGGGTACACGGAGTACCGCCGCAACAGTTCTCGGTGAGGAAGGCGATCAGCGCATTCATGGTCGAGAAACTGGCCGTGTAGATGACAAAGCGGCCTTCCTGGCGCGAACTCACCATACCGGCGTGTGCCAGTTCCTTGAAATGAAAGGACAGTGATGACGGCGGGATGCCGGTGATATCGCTGACCGCGCCGGCGGACAGACCCTGGGGGCCTGCTGCCACCAGGGCGCGGAATATCGCCAGTCGGGATTCCTGAGCCAGTGAGGCGAGGGCGGCTAGGGCAGTATTCGTTTCCATGCTTCAATTATTATTGAAATATTGAAACGAAGCAAGCCCCCGGCGGCCGGTTTGTTGTTTGGATTATTAATCATGTTCTTATGATGAGCAACTGCCCGCCGTTGATTGCGTTGAGAATGATCATCGCGCGCTCAAACAATCGCAAAACCTCACCTTGAATATATCCACATTTGAACTATGTTTTTAGGTGGGCCCTGATTCTGGAGCCCAAACCGGAGGAGCATTAAGACTTCATTCAACAGAGCATCGTAGTGACACTGGAGGAGGGAACATGGCTAAGCAAAGAAGCGCAGCTGATGACGATACCACCATAGTTGTTGCGACATTTCTTATTGTATGGGTGATCTACCTAGTTTTAGGTTGATAACAACGCCAACAATTACAAGCTTGTGCTAGGCCTATCGGCCACACTGGGCAAGCAAATCGGGAAAGGTGCGACATAACGCCTTCCCCATTTTTTTTGAGCATGGAGGCGCAATAACGGCGTCATTCCCCGGAACAAATTTCCCTACTTTGCAAACGCCGGAAGATCTTCCAGCGTAAAAAACGAGCAGATCGAGCTTGGTCCCGGGGATTGAGTGTCCGGCATAATCCGTCAGTTGCGTGCATAAAAACAGGGCCGCCGGAATGGCGGCCCGATCTTGCGGGAGGTCAGCGATAGTCTTTACGTTGCTCTCGAGCACGGGCGTAAAACAGCCAGGCAACGGTCAAAGCCACCAGCACCAGTTGCAGGCCCAGGCTTTCCAGGGTGGGGTAAATTCCCAAGAGGTGGATCTCGGGGAAATTGATCGGATCGATGCGCAGTTTCCCGGCCTCCTGCAGCGCGGCGATGCCCTTGCCGGCGAAGATTACCGCCAGGGCGGTAAGCAAGGCCGCATTGGCACGGAAAAACAGCCGTAACGGCAGCCTGATACTGAGGCGGAACATCAACCATGCCATGGCGAGGAGAATGAAGGCCGCGCTTACCAGGCCGCTGAAGAGATAGCCGTAATTGCCGGGATCGGTTTGCAGCCACAGCGTCTCATAGAACAAGACGGTCTCCGCGACTTCGCGATAGACGGCGACGAAGGAGATAAACACCAAGCCCCACACCGCGCCGGTGGAGACGGTGTCATGAATCCGGCCTTGGATGAAGGTTTTCCAGCGGTCGGCATTACTGTGATTGTGCAGCCAATAGCCGACATACAACAGCATCGCTGCGGCGAACAGGGCGGTAAAGCCCTCGGTCAGCGTGCGGCTCACACTGCTGTAGTCGATGATCTGTTTGGTGACATACCAGGTGACGATCCCGGCGAGTAATGCCGCAATCCATCCCATATGCACATATATCACCGCATCTCGGCGATCGGTTTTAATCAGGAAGGTGATAATTGCCGCCAGGACCAGGATGGCTTCCAAACCTTCCCTGAGCAGGATGATCAAGGCGCTGGTGTACGCCATGCTTGGCGACAGGTTGCCGCTGCTCAGCTCCGATTCCGCCTTATCCAACAAACCCTGGATCGCGGCTTCTTGGCGAGTGATCTCTTCCGGCGACTCATCTCCCTGTTTGAGGCTTTGGCGATAGCGGGTCATGGCCGCTTCAATGGTCTGCTTTAAATTGGCATCCACGGCGATCAGCGGCGTTTCGACCAACTCGAAACCTTCGAGGTAGGCGGATACGGCCAGATCATAGGCATACTTGGCGTGGCCGCCTTTATAGGCATCCAAACTGGCGGCGAGTTTTTGCCGGGAGATATCCAGTGGTTTGGGGGCGTCGACGGCGACCTTTTCCGGATGGCTGCGCAAATAGGCCAGTACCGCAATGCCGTCATCACCATATTGCACCGGTATCGCCTCGGTCAGCGTGTCGAGGTTTGAGAATGCGCCGCGATATTCGCGGCTTTGCCACAGCAAGGCGCCACGTTTTCGTTCCGCATCGCTGGCGTAGAAATTACTCACGTAGAAGGCCAATGCCCAACGCTGTTGCTCGCTCAAATCGGTAAAGGCCCGCATGGGCGTGTCGTTAATGCCCAGGCTGATGGTGCTGTAAAGGCTGTATATGCTGCGTTGGCCCTGGCGACTGCGATCGTGGAAATTGATGGGTTTGGGATTTAATGTCGCGGCGCGGGGTCCGTTGCCATGTCCAGATGCGCCATGGCACTCGGCACAGTTGCTTTGGTAGAGTACGGCGGCGGTTTGTAGCGACGGGGCCACGGGCGGGGCCACGACGACATGATAGGTGGAGATGATCTTCGCCGACAGCGCACGGCACAGGGTTTGAACCTCAAGGCCCGAAGCGTGATTGCTGACGAGATTGACTAACTGCTGCGCCTGTTCTTCCATCTCCGCTTTGCCGGAGTGGTCGGGCAGCTTGGTGATCAAGGATAGGGCCGCCGCGGCGAATTCCCGTTGTTCCTGATATTCACTGGCGCTGATGATCTCACCGTGGATGACCACCTGAGGATAATCTACCGCCATGTAATCCAAAGAGTGGAGGATGGATTGGGTAGGGTCGCCTTCTTCGCTAGCGGCGATGGCGATCATTGGCGCCGACCACAGGATTGTCGCGCTTAGTAGGGCGAATAATTGAAAGAATCGGGAGATCATGGCGCTAATCCTAAAATGATAATCATTCTTATTTGCATTCTATAAGATGGTAGGGCAGGGATCAATACCCTATCCTTAAGGGCTGTCTGGGGCGCTCCCATGATAAAACTTATTGTTTTATATTGAGTTAGCGCTTGGCTTGGCGCTAGGCATGGGTGTTATTGGCCAGGGCGCGGATTTCCCGCATGGCGACGCTGAGCACGGCCAGTTCGGTTTTGCCGCTGGCACGTATATCCGCGACCAGAGTGTGCCAGTGATCCGTTCCTGCTTTATTTTGCAGCAGCCAGGCATCGAGGCGCCGCTCTACACCTTTGATGTGGGGCGTGGCTTCCAATAATTCCTGAGTGAGGGTGCGCAAAGCGCCGTGCAGTTCTTCGAGAAGGCCGTTGCGCGCCTTGCGTTGCCAAAGATCGCGACGCGGCAAGGCATGGATTTGCTTTTTCAGCCAATACAATTCCAGGGTGGAACTGAGCATGAAATAGATCTCCGTCGCGTGCAGGATTTCGGTGTGGGTGCGGAGCGCGACCTCCGTCAGATCGAGAGCCGTGACCAGCGAGTCGAGACCGGCAATGTGCGCGGCCAGCTCTTTGGGAGTACCGGCCTTGATCAGCTGGCGCTCACGCTGTTTGAAGGCCGAGCGTTCGCTGTTTTTCAAGAGGCGTGGCAAGCGCTGGACTATGGGGCGGTAATGAGAGGCATAGCGTTCGATCGTAGCCGCGATATCCAAGGGCATGTGGGCATGGCGCAGCAGCCACAGCGTTGCGCGATCCAGTAAGCGCCGCGTTTCGATCAGTATCTCGGACTGCAGGGAGCTGCTGATGCTGTTGTCCAGGGCTTCGATGGCTCGCCACATGGCGCGCATGCCGAAGATCTCCCGCGCCGCGGTGTAGGCGCGGGAGATAGCCGCCGGCGAATGACCGGTGGCATTTTGCATGCGCGTCCAGAAGGTGCTGCCCATGTGATTGACCATGTCGTTGGTGATCTGGGTGGCGATGATTTCGCGGCGCAGCGGATGGGATTCCATGAGAGTAGAGAATTTCTCGCGCATCGGTGTCGGAAAATAACTCACCAGCTCGTGGGAAAGATAAGGATCCTCGCCGATGTCGGAGTTCAGCAGTTCCTCGAACAGGCGAATCTTGCTATAGGCCAGCAGCACGGCGATCTCGGGTCGGGTCAAACCTTCCTGGGCCGCTTCCCGCTTGGCGATATCGTCATCGGCGGGGAGAAATTCCAGCTTGCGTTTAAGGCGGCCTTCCTTTTCCAGCATGCGCATCAATTGGGCGTGATCGCTCAATAGATAGGGGGCCTGCGACAGGGTGGCGCTGAGCGATTGGGTTTGCAGATAATTGTCGGCAAGCACCAGCTGTGCAACCTCGTCGCTCATGTCGGTGAGCAATTGATTGCGCTGTTTGACGGTCATATCGCCGCCGGCCACGATTTGATTGAGCAGTATCTTGATGTTGACCTCGTGGTCGGAACAGTCCACTCCGCCGGAGTTGTCGATGGCGTCGGTATTGATACGTCCGCCGCGTTGCGCGAATTCCACGCGGGCGAGTTGTGTGAAGCCGAGATTGCCGCCTTCCCCGACCACCTTGCAACGCAACTCCGTGCCGTCGATGCGTAGCGCGTCATTGCCGCGATCTCCCACGTCGAGGTGGTTTTCAGCGCTGGCCTTGACAAAGGTGCCGATCCCGCCGTTCCACAGCAGGTCCACCGGCGCGCGCAAAATCGCCTGGATCAATTCATTGGGCGTGAGACGCATGGCGTCGATACCCAGGGCGGCACGTGCCTCCGTGCTCAAGGCGATGGATTTGGCGCGGCGCGAGTAGACGCCGCCGCCCGCCGAGATCAGCTTGGGATCGTAATCGGTCCACGTCGAACGCGGCAATTTGAACAGGCGCTGCCGTTCCTGATAACTGCTCGCCGGGTCGGGGTTGGGATCGATAAAGATGTGCAGATGGTTGAAAGCGGCGATCAGCCGCAGTTGCGGCGACAGCAACATGCCGTTGCCGAATACATCGCCGGCCATGTCGCCGATACCCATCGCGGTAAAGGTCTGGCGCTGGATATCCACACCCAGTTCACGGAAGTGGCGTTTTACCGATTCCCAGGCGCCGCGCGCGGTGATGGCGATCTTTTTGTGGTCGTAACCGGCGGAGCCGCCGGAGGCGAAGGCGTCGCTCAACCAGAAGCCATAGTCGTCGGCGAGTCGATTGGCGATATCGGAAAAGGTCGCCGTGCCCTTGTCGGCGGCCACCACCAGATAGGGATCGTCGCGGTCATAGCGCACCACGGCGGGCGGGGCGATCACCTTGCCCTCGACCAGGTTGTCGGTGAGGTCGAGCAGGCCGCTGATGAAGGTACGGTAACAAAACACCACCTCATCTTGAATGGCGTCGCGGTCATCGCCGCTGGGCAGGCGCTTGGCGACAAAACCGCCTTTGGCGCCGACCGGGACGATGACGGCGTTCTTCACCATCTGTGCCTTCATCAGGCCGAGGATCTCGGTGCGAAAATCCTCGCGGCGGTCCGACCAGCGGATGCCGCCGCGCGCCACCGGTCCGCCGCGCAGGTGTACGCCTTCTATCCGCGGCGAATACACGAAGATCTCGAACATGGGCCGCGGTTGCGGCAGGGTCGGGACCCGACCGGGGTCGAACTTGAAGGACAGATAAGGTTTAGGCGTGCCGTCGTCGTTGCTTTGATAATAATTGGTGCGCAACATCGCCTGGATCAAGGCCAGAAACATGCGCAGGATGCGGTCTTCGTCCAGATTGGCCACATCCTCCAGCGCCTTTTCGATTTGTTCGCTCAATGCGGTGCAGCGTGCATTCGTGTCGATGCGCGCGCCGGGATCGAAGCGGGCTTCGAACAAGGCTACCAACAGCTTGCTGATGGCGGGATTGCCGGCCAGGCTTTGCTCCATATAGCTTTGACTGAAAGGTGAACGGGTCTGTAACAGGTATTTGCACAGGGCGCGCAGCATTACCACGCTGCGCCAATGCAGTCCGGCGGCCAGAACCAGGCGATTGAAGCCGTCGCTCTCGATGTTGGCGCTGCACACCTGGGCGAAGGTTTCTTGAAAGGCATCCTTGACCGCCAGCACTTCCACGCTGATGCCGTGCCCGGTGGTCATGTCGAAATCCAGAATCCAGAACGGGCCACCGGAGCGCGGTTCGATTTCATAGGGCCGGGCACTGACGATACGCAGACCCATTTGTTCGAGCATGGGCAGCACGTCGGTGAGCGTCATGGGCCGATCGCGGCCGAATACCTTGAAACGCAATAGCTCATTGCCCTGTTCCGGAGGATGGTAGAGATTAAGACTGAAGGGCGTGGTCTCATTGATCTCTTCGAGATGCTGGATGTCCAGCACCGCGGTGCGCGGCGAATAATCATCGCGATAGGCGGGAGAGAAGGCCTCGCCGTAACGGTGGAAGAGGCTGGCGCCCTGTTCCTCGCCGAATTGGTCATGGAGCGCGATGCGCAACTCGTCCTGCCAGGAGAGCATGGCCTCGGCCATACGGGCCTGCAATTGCGCGACGTCGTAGTCGGGGATGTACTCGGGCCGGGTACGGATGATGAAGTGCACCCGTGCCAGGGGGGAGTCAGAGAGTTGGATATTGAACTCTACGCTCTCGCCGTTCAGGGCCTGCACCAGGATGTCTTGAATGCGGCGGCGCAATTCGGTGTGATAGCGCTCGCGAGGCACGTAGACCAGGGCGGTGATAAAACGCCCGAATAAATCTTGGCGTAAAAACAATCCCAGTTTGTGGCGCTCCTGTACCTGCAGGATGCCCATGGCGACTTGAAACAACTCCTGCTCCATACATTGGAACATCTCGTCGCGGGGGAAGGTGTCGAGGATGTGAGCCAGGGCCTTGCGTCCGTGACTGATCGGAACGAATCCGGATTTGTTCAGGATATTCTCTACTTTTCTACGCAGGATCGGGATGTCGCTGGGACGGCTGCTGTAAGCGAGGGAGCTGTAGAGTCCGAGCAGTCGCCACTCGCCGATGACCTGGCCCTCGTTGTTGAAGCGTTTGATGCCGAGGTAATCGAGGTGCACCGGACGATGTACCGTGGATACCGCGGTGGATTTGGTGATGATCAGCAGGGAGGGCTGGCGTGCCGCGGCCCGCAGCGGCGCCGGAATATGGGCAAAGCCCTGTGAGGCGTTACCGCTGTTGTTGTCGCGGAGGATACCCAGGCCCGAACCGGGAACCTGACGCAGGACGTCCTGGTCGTTTTCGCTGAGCAGATCATAGCTACGGAAGCCGATGAAGGTGAAATGATGGTTGTTCACCCAGCGCAGGAAGTGCAGCGCCTCTTCCTTGTCGTCGGCCGCGACCGGCAGGTTCTGCGCCTCGATAGTGGCGATGATCTCACCGATGCGCGTACGCATTACGCTCCAGTCTTCCACCACGGACCGCACATCATTCAGTACACTGGTCAATCCCTGATGGAGTGCCGCCAGAGCTTCTTCATCGGTTTGACGGGTGATTTCGAAACGCATCACTGCTTCCGGCAAGGCATCGGCTTGCGCGCCGTTATTGGGCAATACGGTGCGCAAGTTGCCGGTGGCGTCGCGGATCATGCACATCACCGGATGGATGATGAGGTGGATGGTGTAGTCGCGACGCAGTAACTCCATGCTCAGCGAATCCACCAGGAAAGGCATGTCGTCGGTAACGATTTCCACCACGGTATGGGTGGATTGCCAGCCATGATTTTCATAGTGCGGGTTGTAGACCCGCAGCAGCGCCGTCCCGGGACGGCGCTGCTGCGCCAATTTCCAATGGGCGAGCACCGCGCCGTACAGGTCTTCGACGGGTCGAGCTTCAAGGTCTTCGACGCCGGCGGAGTCGTAATAACCGGCGATGAAGCGTTGTGCCGGGTCGAATTCTTCGGGGGAAAGCCGGTGACGCGCAATGGCGCATATATGATCAATGATGGCCCGGTTTCCTTCGGTGTGCGTCATCGGCGTCAACTCATCCTTGCGTTCATGTGCGGCTAGTGTGACATGGAGCGGCTGGCGGCCGGAAGCCTTGAGTAGGCGGCGATGATTTGCCTGCGACCGGCGGGCGGATTACTCTGTAGCCTGCATTTTCCAGCCGGAGGCGCTATGAAGATCGGTATACCTAAAGAGATCAAGGACCATGAATTCCGTGTCGGGGCCACGCCCTCGGGGGTGATGGCGCTGACCAACGCCGGCCATGAGGTGTTGATCGAAACTGGCGCGGGCGCGGCCATCGGTTTCAGCGATGACATGTACCGCAGTGCCGGGGCGCGGCCGGTGAGCCGCGAAGACGTCTATGCCTGTCCCATGGTGATTAAGGTCAAGGAACCGCAGCCCAGTGAGTATCCCTTGCTGTGGGAGGGGCAGGTGTTGTTCGCCTATCTGCATCTTGCCCCCGATCCCGAGCAGACACGGGCTCTGGTGGAACGCAAGGTGGTTGCCATCGCCTACGAGACCGTCACCGATATATACGGACACCTGCCGCTGCTGGTGCCCATGAGTGAAGTGGCGGGCCGGCTCGCCATCCAGGCGGGGGCCAATGCCCTGCACATGATCCACGGCGGGCGCGGCGTGTTGCTGGGCGGGGTGCCGGGGGTGTCGCCGGGACGGGTAGTGATCCTGGGCGGCGGCATCGTCGGCACGCAGGCGGCGCGCATGGCCCTGGGTCTGGGGGCGGATGTGACCCTGCTCGATGTGAATCTGGAACGCTTGCGCCAATTGGATGATATGTTCGGCCCGGGACTCAAGACCCGTTACTCCGACAGCTACAGCATCGCCGAGCTCGTGCAGCAGGCGGATCTGGTGGTGGGGGCGGTGCTCATTCCCGGCAAGCAGGCGCCCAAGCTCATCACTCGCGAGCATATCAAGAGCATGAAGCAGGGCGCGGTGCTGGTGGATGTGGCCATCGACCAGGGCGGCTGTGCCGAGACCTCGCATCCCACCACCCATTCCGATCCAACCTATGTGGTGGACGAGGTGGTGCATTATTGCGTGGCCAACATGCCCGGCGCCGTGGCCCATACCTCGACCTGGGCGCTGACCCATGCCACCTTGCCCTATGCGCTGGAACTGGCCAACAAGGGCTATCACCGTGCTTTGCGGGATCATGCCGGTCTGCGTGACGGTCTGAATGTCCATCTGGGCTGCGTCACCAATCGTTTTGTGGCGGAGGACCTGGGATACGCTTATATTGCAGCCGATGAGGTGCTGCAACCGCTGTAGGGCCGCAGCGACGCTAAATCCGCCGTGGGCCGATCATGCCGCCATTGCGGCTGCCGGTCGGGTAGGCTTGCTTAGCCGCAGTTGACCACGGTTGCCGGGTGGGATTCCCATTCGCGGGCGCGGGTGATTTGCGAGGGTGACATGGTTTGTTCCAGGGCGGTCTGATAACCGGCGGCCAGTTGGTTGCCCTGGGCGGCGGCCAGCCCGTACCACATATAGGCGAAGTCCGCGACTTGCGGCGTGTGGAAAGGCCGTTTCTTGATACCGTAGCCCAGCATGCGGCCCAGCTGTAATTGGGCCTGTTCATGGCCTTGCAGAGCGGCACGGCACAGCCACTTGTAGGCGATGGTGTCGGTGTGGCCCGGGCCGAAGCCGCAGCAATAGCTCATGCCCAGCTGGTACTCGCCTTCGGCGTCGCCTTTTTCGGCCAGCTGCCGCCATTGGGCGCGTTGCATTTTCAAGATGTCGAACTTGCCCGCGGGTGTGGCTGCGGTCTGTTTCGCGCCGCCCCCAAAGTAGCTGCACCCGCCGAGCAGCAGGGCGGTCAATAAGACTATGATGGCGTTTTGCAGACGCATGATGATTCTCCCTCCGCCGTTTGCCACAGCCTACCATAAGCCAGCGCTTTCGGTCATGACCGGCTTGCGCATAAGATATAGCGCTATTTTCGATTGCAACAACCTGAGCTGCAAGGAGACGACTATCACTTATCCCCTGTTGCGCGCGTTATTGTTCCGCCTGGACCCGGAAGCCGCCCATCATCTCAGCCTGGAGGCCCTCAAGGCAGCGCAGCGCCTGCATCTCCTCGGGGGGCGTCGGCCGTCGGCGCCACGTATGGTGATGGGTATCAGCTTCCCGAATCCGGTGGGCCTGGCGGCCGGTCTGGATAAGGACGGCGAGTATATCGACGCCCTGGCCGCGCTGGGATTCGGCTTCATCGAAGTGGGAACCGTCACGCCCCGCCCGCAGCCGGGGAATCCCAAGCCCCGCCTGTTTCGCCTGCCGGGCGCCCGGGCGATCATCAACCGCATGGGCTTCAATAACCGCGGGGTGGATAATCTCCTGGCCAATGTGCAGCGCGCCCGCTACAGCGGTGTACTGGGCATCAATATCGGCAAGAACTTCGACACCCCGGTGGAGCGTGCGGTGGACGATTACTTGATCGGCCTGCGCAAGGTCTATGCCCACGCCGCTTATGTGGCGGTGAATATCTCCTCGCCGAATACGCCCAATCTGCGCCAGCTGCAACAACATGACGCCTTGCTGGCGCTGCTGGGCGAGCTGAAGGCCGAGCAGGGCCGCCTGGCGCAGCAGCACGGAAAATACGTGCCGCTGGCGGTGAAGATCGCGCCGGACCTGAGTCCTGAGGCGGTGGCCGATATCGCCGCCCTGATCCGCAATCAGGGCATCGATGCGGTGATCGCCACCAATACCACTCTGGCGCGGGAGGGGGTGAGCCACTTGGCCCACGGTGACGAGGCGGGCGGCTTGAGTGGTGCGCCCTTGACGCAGCGGTCCACCGATGTCGTCCGGCAACTCCACGCGGTATTGGGCGATGAGGTGCCGATCATCGCCGTGGGGGGGGTTATGGATGCCGCGGATGCAGTGGCGAAGGTCCGGGCCGGGGCCAGTCTGGTGCAGCTCTACAGCGGCTTCATCTACCGCGGACCCTGTTTGATCCGCGAAACGGCGGAGGCGCTGCGCCGGCTCGACGCGGGCACGGACGTTTGATGCTCAGGATAGACCGCTAGCGCGCACCTTCACCAATCCAGATTGGCGTCGAGAAAATTGCCTTGGGCCTTGGCGCAGCGGTACATCACCTGTACCGCATAATCATGGGGGCTGCCCGACCACATGTAGGCGTTCAAGGCGATCTTCAGGACATTGACGGAATAACGCTCATCGCTGGTCTTTTTGAGCGGGCTTTTCAGGGCCAACCCCAAGGCGTATTCCGCGGGTACCCCCAGCCGTGAATTGATCACCGAGTCATAGCCCACCATGGCGTAGCCAAAGCAGATCTGAGCGTCCTTCTCCAGGGGCGGGGCGTCGGCAAATGCGGCCGCAGTATTTGCATAAAACGCTGCGGTCATGAGTACAAGCAGCAGGGAGAATATCTTCATGGCCCGGTCCTCCACGGTAGGGGGCCTGTCGATGACCCAGGTCCTGGGGTGACATCGATGAAATCCTTAACAGATTTATCGACTGGGGTCCCTCTCGTCTTGAATAGCATAATCACGGTCGGCCGGTCTTACATCAGCGTGAAACCGGTCTTCTGCTCGGGCGACTTTAGCGGTAACCTTGCAAGCCATTGGCTACGGCCGTTACAGCCCTACTTAATATATGACCAGCATTTCCCCCGTTCGGTTTCAAATCGCGCCTAAACATCCGGGCACCCATCTTTTCGAGATTGTGTGCGGTATCGATGCTCCCGATCCCGCCGGCCAGGTGTTTTCCTTGCCGGCGTGGATACCGGGAAGCTACATGATTCGCGAATTCGCCAAGAATATCGTGCAATTATGGGCAACCAGCGCCGGCCGGCCGGTGGCGGTACACAAACTGGACAAAAGTACCTGGCAATGCGCGCCGTGTGCGGGATCGCTCAGCTTACGCTATGAGGTCTATGCCAGGGATTTGTCGGTAAGGTCCGCCCACCTGGACACCACCCATGGCTTTTTCAACGGCACCAGCGTGTTCGTCAAGCTGCACGGCCAGGAACGAGTCCCCCACGAGGTGGAGATCCTCCCTCCTGCAGGCGCGGCCTACGGCGATTGGCGGCTTGCCACCAGTCTGCCGCGGGCGGGAGCGCCGCCTTTCGGCTTCGGCAGCTATCGGGCGGCGGATTACGATGAACTGATCGACCACCCGGTTGAGATGGGGACCTTCACCCTCGCCGACTTCGAGGCCTGCGGGATACCGCACGCCGTTGCCATCAGCGGCCGCCATCGCGCCGATACGGAACGCCTGTGCCGGGACCTGCGCTTGATCTGCGAACAGCAAATCCGCTTCTTCGGCGAACCGCCGCCCATGGCGCACTATGTGTTTCTGGTGACGGCGGTGGGCAGCGGCTACGGCGGCCTGGAACATCGTGCCTCCTGTGCGTTGTTGTGCAGTCGTGATGATCTGCCGCAGCGCCACCAGCAGGATTTGACTGAAAAATACCGCGGCTTTCTCACGCTGTGCAGCCACGAATATTTCCATCTCTGGAATGTAAAG
>Ga0316579_10000080_pt1 | contig 24796 bp, 20 predicted proteins | sample J5NA_2_FD_203074 | JGI IMG/M metagenome (GOLD analysis project Ga0316579, IMG submission 203074) | Rhizosphere microbial communities from salt marsh grasses in Alabama, United States - J5-7_160517rDrA | ecosystem: Host-associated > Plants > Roots > Rhizosphere | place: USA: Alabama | collected... | reverse complement strand
ATTCTGTACCTGGTTTCACGGTAAGATTTAATTGATTTTTTGCATCCCTCGGGATATAATATGGTTGACAAATTAATAGGACCTTCGGGGCAGGGTGAGCGTATTTATCAAATTGGATAATGCTTGAACGCAACTCCCGACCGGTGGTAAAGCCCACGAGTAGGTTGCAGCTTCTCTGTTTAATCAGGGTGAACTGAGCTTGCATGATCCGGTGAAACTCCGGAGCCGACGGTACAGTCCGGATGAAAGAAGGTGAAACTTGTCTCGCTGTAGTGGCGAGGCCGCCGTGTTGCATGCCCCGAAAACTGAAAGGTTTTCGGTTTTTTTGTTTTTGCCGGCTTGCAAACCAGGCATTATCTTTCCTGCCCCGTACTTAGACGGGGTTTTTCTTTCCCCTTTGAAAAATGGACCTGACCGCTACTCGCAAACTTGCAAACACATCTCGTCAAACGCTAAGAAGGCATGGTGCCTACCTGGTGCCAATCTCGGCTGGCGTCGCGATCCTTATCTGGTACCTGGTTGCACATTATGGTGGCTTCCCGGCATTTATTTTACCCTCACCCGTTGCGGTCTGGAATCGATTCATCAGTGCCCTTTTTGAAGGTCGCCTTGCTTACCATTTTACTGTAACCCTTGGAGAGGTGCTGGCTGGTTTGGCATTGGGCGTGACTGCGGCGACGGCTCTAGGTTATTTGCTGGCCAAGTCGGAGACTTTTGAGCGCTTGTTTGCACCTTATGTTGTTGCCAGCCAATCCATACCGGTCGTGGCTATTGCACCTTTGCTGGTGTTGTGGTTTGGTCCAGGCCTGATTTCTAAGGTGTTAATCTGTGCCCTGATCGTATTCTTTCCAGTGCTAATCAACACGATTGTTGGATTGAGATCCGTACCGGATGAGCTGCGAAACCTGATGCGATCGTTAAAAGCCAGTGGATGGCAGACCTTCAAATACCTGGAGGTGCCCTCTGCGCTGCCAGTATTCCTGGGTGGCGTGCGGATCGGGGCAACCCTGGCAGTGATCGGAGCCGTGGTTGGTGAGTTTGTAGGGGCAGACCGGGGGCTTGGATTTCTGATCAATATTGGGCGAGGGCAATACGATACAGCCCTGGTATTCGTGGCTATCTTTACCCTGGTTGCAATGGCAATGGCTTTGTATGGATTGGTGGTGCTGGTCGAATCGCGGCTGCTTTCCTGGCAGCAGCGGTCCAGCGATTTAAATTGAAAACCGCGGGAATTTCTGCTCATTGTTACCCATGGCTATTCCCTGAAAATTCTGATCTAAGGAGAGTTCCAAAATGAAATCCAGGCTTATGTTGCCTAGTCTGATCTTGCTTCTGATTTCGGCTTGCAGTGCCTTACCAGAACCTCCGCAGCCAACCTCGCCGCAGCTGGACAGGATTCGCTTGCCCATGGGATACATCCCAAATGTGCAGTATGCCCCATTTTACATGGCTGTTGAAAAGGGATATTTCAAAGAAAACGGGATCGAAATCGAGTTTGACTACAGCTTTGAGACGGATGGTGTGACTCTGGTGGGAGCTGAAGATTTACAATTTGCCCTTGTTTCCGGCGAGCAAGTACTGCTGGCACGTGCCCAGGGCCTTCCGGTGGTGTATGTTTACGGTTGGTGGCAGGATTACCCGGTGGGCACAGCTGCCAAAACAAAGAGTGGCATTCGTGAACCAGCTGACCTGGCTGGAAAAAGGATCGGGTTGCCTGGATTATTCGGCGCAAGCTATATTGGCTTACGTGCTCTCCTCAATGAAGCAGGTCTAGAAGAAGATGATGTGATCCTGGATTCGATCGGCTATAACCAGGTCGAAGCCCTGGCAGCAGACCAGGAAGATGCTGTGGTGATCTACGCGAACAATGAACCAATCCAATTAACAGCCCTTGGGTATGATATCGACGAGATCCTTGTGGCGGATTACCTGCAATTGGCCTCCAACGGGTTGATCACCAACGAGGCAACAATTGCCAACAACCCGGACCTGGTGAGCAGGATGACCCGGGCGATTTCACGAGGCTTGACGGATGTGCTGGATAATCCAGATTTGGCATTTGAAATCAGCAAAAAATATGTTGAAAATCTTGACCAGGCTGACCCGGTTATCCAGCGCAAGGTGCTTGATGCATCCATCGCTTTCTGGAAGGCAGCTCGATTGGGATATTCATCGCCTCAGGCTTGGGAGAATATGCAGGCGCTCCTGCTCGATATGGGGTTGATTAAAGAACCGCTGGATTTGGGACAGGCATACAGCAATGAATTTATCGATTAGGGAGAAATCATTGTTCGACGAAGCAACCAGCTCAAACGGGCGGGATGTGGAAGCCCTGGTGGTGCAGGAGGTTAGCCTGACATTCCCGGATGGTGAAAGAGGTTTGCAAGTTTTAAGCAATATCACCTTCTCCGTCGCGTCTGAAGAATTTGTTTGCATCCTGGGGCCCTCTGGCAGTGGTAAGAGTTCATTGCTGCGTATTCTTGGGGGATTGTTATCCCCAACCAAAGGGAATGTATCTTTTCCTGGAATAGGTTTGGAGGACTCAAGGCAGGCGATCGGTTTTGTCTTTCAGAAAGCAAACCTGATGCCGTGGCGAACGGTTCTCGAGAACATCACCCTGCCGTTAGAACTCCAGCATGTGAAACCGGACAAAGCCATGCAGCAAGCTCAGAACTTGATCAAGCTGGTCGGCTTGGAGGGATTCGAGGGTTCCCTGCCCAGAGACCTGTCGGGCGGCATGGAACAACGGGTGGCGATTGCGAGAGCATTGGTTTACGATCCATCCATCCTGCTGTTGGACGAACCATTCGGTGCTCTGGATGCGCTCACCCGTGAGCGCATGGGAGAGGAGTTGCTGCGTATCTGGCAAGCACGCAGGAAGACTGTGATCATGGTGACACATGCGATCACGGAGGCTGTTTTTCTAGCAGATCGGGTGTTGGTGTTAAGCCCGAGGCCGGGAGAAATCCGACTTGATTTACGGGTAAATTTGCCGCGACCGAGAGAAGAAGAGATGAAGTACACACCCCAATTTGGTGATTTAGCCAGGAGCTTAAGATCAGCAATCGGGTAAAGCGGATTTCAAATCCTTAATCATTGATGAGTAGGGGGAGGAAATATAGAAGGGTAAGATCAGGGCGTGGTAAGATTCCAATTCATCCATTTATTGAAAGTAGGAGAAAGCAGCTTGGGAAAGAAAATTGCACTGATTATTCTTTTAACAATTTCCATTTTTGCATTGTCAGTACAAGCCCAGGAGGCTGTCCGTTTCGATTCGCTGACCATCGATCTGTGGCCTGAATATGATCGACCGGATATGCTGGTGATCTATAAAGCTGAGCTCTCATCTGAAGTCTCACTGCCAGCAGAAGTCACTTTGCGGATCCCTGTTGAAGCTGGGAATCCAACAGTCGTAGCGGTCGGTCCAGACGCGAACTCTGTCGCAGACGCAGTATACGAAACTCAAGTGATGGGGGAATGGTTGGATGTTTCCTTTATCGCTACCACACCCGCGATCCAGTTCGAGTATTACGACCCCCGCATGATTCAAGACGGTTCCTTGCGGAGTTTTGATTTCACTTGGCCCGGCGATTATGGGATTGACAGCCTGACATTGCAGGCGCAGCAACCACTGGGTGCTTCGAATTTCAACCTTTCACCTCCAATGGGCAGGTTAATCCAGGACCAGGCTGGATTTAGCTACGACATCATTGAAGTGGGTGAGTTGGAGCAGGGGTCGACCTTTGACCTCAAAGTTCGTTATGAAAAAGAATCGGACGCATTGAGTGTGCAATCGCTGCAAATCCAGCCCAGTGCAACGATTGTACCCGGAAGCAGCAACCTTTTCAGCCTGGATCAACCCTGGGTCTGGTTGTTGATTGCCCTGGGTTTGATGTTGATTGGGGGAGGAGCATACTGGTACTGGCGCACGGGACACCAGGAAAGCCAACCGCAATCCCGTCGTCAGCGCCGGGTATCCGCAGCCAACCAGGCGGGTGTACAAGAAGGGAAGATTGTTTATTGTCACCAATGTGGGAAGCGCGCCAAGCCGGGTGATATTTTTTGCAGGACCTGCGGGACGCGTTTGAGAACTGAATGAACCTGGAAGGGCGGAGTTTGTTCTCCTTGACTATCTGTTGAGTAGCAGAGGAAATTGAAGAGCGTTAATATTTAGAATTAAGAAATTATCACTGAGATTTTAAATTCTTCGGATTGATTGAACAAACAAAATTACACCAGAAGAAACCACCGGGGAGGAGTTTACTGGATCACCTCAGGGCGGGTCAAACCGGTGATATCCGCACCAATATCCTGGAGACTGTCATACAAAACTTGCAGTATGTACTGCCCATTGTGGGCGTATGCTCCTGGATCTTTCAGAGTCCAGGTGTAATTGTAAGCTGCCCGCAGCAGGCGCGGCGTCCAGGAAGTGTATGCGTTGTCGCGATTGGATTCACCAGGATCAGCGACTCCGTTCTCATTGGTGTCAACGAACCAGTATGGATAAGCAGCCGCGTTGAAGGCGATCGGTGAATTGGTTACCTCAAGCGTGTACGCCTGGATTGCAGCGTAGAGCAACTCGTTAACGTTCATCACCTCAACCGCTATACCAGTAGAGATATCGCCATCACCATCGAAATCGAAATCGGTCATGCGGATATCATGTAATTCATCTTCACTGTTTACACCGTGGCAGGTATCGCACTCCTTGACCTGGACCTCGAGGTCATGAGTTCCGTGGCATTCGTTGCACGTCTGGTAACCAGGCACATGCAGGAAGCGGCTGTTGTAGGTCCGATTGTCGTATTCGTAAGCACCCTGGACCTCAGTACCCCATAACGTGGCACCGGCAGCGAAGTAGTGTGGGTTGGAGAAAGATAAACTTTCAGCGCTTTCATCTTCGTCAATGCCCGCCTGGGAGATGGCGGCGTCTAGGCTGGCCTTTGATTCAGGTCCCTGGTGGCAGTTGAGGCACAAATTGGCATCCGGGTTTTCAAATGTAACTCTTGCCCCGTTGGGGAAGGTCACTTGCTCGGAGACGTAGCGGGTGAAAGTTGACAGGTTATCATGGCAGGATGTGCAGTGTAAGCCGCTGGAGACTGGCTGAGGGTAGGCATCCCCCCCGGAGGTGATGGAAGTGGGCAAGCCCTCCGCAGAATGGCACTTGGAGCAGCTGGCTGGGACCTGCCTGGGGTCCTCCTCATCCCAGTGTCGCCAGGGTTCACCCGAGGCTGCAAAGTGACCTGCATCCTCGCGATGCAGAACGCTCATATCAATGGGCTTGCTGATCTGATCGTTCAAGTCGGCGATCGAGTCGTACAGCAGCTGGATGATGTACTTACCACCGTGGGCGAACCCCCCGCGATCTTTCTGGGAAACTTGGTAATTGTAAGCTGCCCGCACCAGGCGACCGGTCCAGGCCGAATATTCTTCGCCAGCCTCATCGAAGAAGTAGGGGTAGCTGGTAGCGTTGTATACGAACGGAATGCCGGCTACTTCCCCGGCATAGGCTTGCATATTCGCGTAAAGCAGTTCTTGCAGGCCGGCGATCTCGTCATGGATCGATTCTTCGAGGTTTCCATCGCCATCATAGTCGTTCAGTGAGCCGGTGAAACGGATCGCCCTCACATCTTCCACGCTGGCAGCGCCTGCGTGGCACGCTGCGCATTCCTCGAACTTGAGAGCCAGGGTGTGCATATCGTGGCAGCTAGTGCAGGATTGGTAGCCTTCTACGTGGTCGAAGCGCGGATCGTATTCCAGACCATCGTACTCATAGCCACCCATCACCTCGGTGCCGTAATGTATGACTGCAGCATCATTGTGGATGTCGAGGAATGCCAGGTCTTCACTGACCGTATCCAAATCATCACCGACTGCTTCAAGGATGGTTGCATCCACCGAGATTTTGGAAGTAAGACCCTGGTGACAATCCAGGCAGACCGCCTGCTCGCCCAAACCTGTTATTTCCAAGCCAGAGGGGAACACCACGCTGTTGTGCTGGCGGGTTGCCTCGTTGTGACAGGCAATGCATTCGATGGTGGTGCCTGTAGGTGCAGCTGCATCCACAACACCGAAGGCACTGCCATCAGAACCCATGAAATCGATAAATCCTGGGGTACTGTGGCATTTGGCACAAATTTCCGGTACCTGGGGAGGATCTTCTTGGTCCCAGTGACGGAAAGCCTCCCCTTCGGAGTTATTGTGTTGGGATGTGATCCATTCCACCTCAAATGGAACGGTGACCAACTGTGGAGCAAGGCAGGGAGGACATTCAGAACAGCTCGCCTCTGGGCAGTCGGGGCAGGGTTCGAGCACTGGACAAGGCGTGGCTTCTATGGTTGGGCTGGTATCAGTACAACCAGCGAATGCCAAGGCTAACACCAGAATAGTGAACCCCAGCATTAGTGGTCTATTTTTCACGGCACGCTCTTTGAGTTGATGAAGTTTCTTTTCCTGAGCATAATATTAACAGAAAAAAACTGCTGTGCAAGCTCCAGGGTGGGAACCGGCACAGCAGTTCAGGACTTTTTCGTAGTTAGTCAAGCAACACGAATCATCCGTTTCTATTACTGCCCTAGGGCGGCAAGTGAGGCTTCGAGTAAATCCTTGGTGTAAGTCGGGTTGTGGACGCCCAGGCTCTTGTCCTCCATGCTGATAAAGATCCAGTTCCAGAGCGCTGAAGCTTCAGCCGCGGGATAGGAACCTACTACCATCGTGCCTTCAGCATCGAGCAATCCCTTGGCCGTTAGCGCAGCTTGAAGTTCGTCCAGCGATGCCTGAACTTCAGTCTGCACGCCATTGATATCGAAGTCTTCGGCACCAGAATGGCATCCCTGGCAAGCGGCGACATCTGGCTCAAAGGTGTGGTTGGCACCCTCACCCAGGTGGCAGGTCACGCAGGTGTTTTCTACCATGGTGGCATGCGAGCTGGGATTACCTTCGATATCACCAGCACCAGCAACGCCCATCAGCATAGCACTTTGTGGACCGTGGTGGGGTCCCCAGTGGGTGCTGTCTACTTCAATATTGCCATCGGCATCGGCTTCACCGATACCCCTACGCGGCTGGTGGCAGTTGGCACACAGGTTGCCTTCGCCGCCATCAAAGGTCACACCTTCGAAAGCGTAGAGCGGTACGGCATCAGTGGTCTCAAGAGCCCAGTCCTCGCCGGTGTAGGTGGCGTGGATCTGGTGGCAGGCGCGGCAATCCTGGCGGGTTGGGTTTGGATCTCCTTCTTCAACCATATCTGGGGTCAACCCCGCAGCAACCATGGCGCTGAAACCGCCACCCGAGTGACAGCCTGCGCAGTCGGCGCTGGTTCCGCGCACGAAAGCCTCGCCGGTTCCATGCAGCGATTCGCCCCAGGCAGTTTCCTTCCCGGTCAGCAATGTGCCCTCGACGTGGCACTCGGTGCAGGATAGATCAGTCATCTCAGCAGCTGCACCGGCTTCACCTTGCGGTCCAGCGGGTCCGGCAGGTCCAGCGGGTCCGGCAGGTCCAGCGGGTCCGGCAGGTCCGGCTGGTCCTTCGGGTCCTTGCGGGCCTTCCGCACCAGCACAGGCTGCTAAGACGAGCACAACCAGCAACAGGAGCCCTACTAATAGATGTTTATGTTTCATTGCATTCTCCTTGAGTGTATCCGGATACACTAAAATACGTACAAAAAAATGTGGGCGATCATTCTTCTTATCTTTGCAGGCAACCTCCTTTCATATCTTGCGTATATAATGAATGTTCCCGGCTCAGATTCTCTGCAACCAGGCTCATATTGGGTAATATTGCATATGATTTATACCCCAATTATGAGTAATTCATTAGTGGAATTTGTCACTTTTTCAGCTGTGACAAATGTATTGACCCACTCATCCCCTTTGAAAGGAGTGGGTCAATGATCACAATCTAAGAATAGGCGACCTTAATTATCCAAGGCTCCAGAATCGATCCAATCAATTACGACTTGAATTTCATCGATAGGTAATAATCCACCAGGGGGCATGTAGCTTCCAATGGACTGTTGCCCGAGCATTTTTTGAACCAACAAACTGTTTTCCGCATCACTGGGTATAACCACCGGTGCGTTGTTCCCTGATTCCATCACAGAAGCGTAGCTGCTTGCATCCCAACCTCCAAAACTACCGTGGCAGCTGATACAGTGCGCTTCGAAGATCGGCATGACATCCGCAGAAAAGGATACTTCTGAAGGGGTCTGTTCGCTGGTTTGGGAGGAAGAAAAGGTGCGGATTAATTCCACCAGCTGCTGGATTTGTTCTGCACTCAGGACATCACCCCAACCGATCATAGCAGTTGCTTCGTGTCCTAAATTGATAGCATCAAAAAGCTGTGCGTCGGAGCGGGTGTCCTGGAATTGCTGATCCTGGAATGAGGGGCCGAGCCCACCTTCCCCATTAGGTCCGTGGCACTGGGCGCACAGCTGGCTGAAGATCTCCTTGGTGTCCAGGGATACTGTCTCGGTGCTGACCTCAACTTCAGGCGGCAGCTCCACGGGAGGATCCGCTTCCCAGGAACGCATGAAAGCTACGATGGCGTCTACCTGCTCATCGTCCAGTGGACCTCCAAAAGCGCTGCCGAAAGGTGACATGCCGTAATTGGGTTGGCCCTGGGAGATGATCGAGCGTAATGTGAAATCATCCCGGGTCTTGAGGTAATCCGCCGTGCTGATCGGAAAGATGATATCACCCGCCCGCGAGGGATTGGGGCCACCTTCACCGAACTCACCATGGCAGGGTGCGCAGTTCTGGCCGAAAAGTTCCTGGCCCACCTCGACAGAAGTACCCTCTGCTGCTGAAATCGTGAAAGTAACCAGGGCATCCAGCTGTTCCGGTGTCAGCACATCTCCCCAAACAGGCATCGTTTCATGACCACCACCTTCGGCGATGATCTGCCGGGCAGTTTCCACATCCGGAGCCGAGGGGATCCGCTCACCGTGGCAGGTGGCACAATTATCCTGGAAAAGCTGCTCCCCTTCCGGTGTATCACTGGGATCAACGACATAATTCGCCAGGGTTTCGAGTTCAGAATCGCTGAGCATTTCCCGCCAGGGGGGCATATCCAGGTGCATGCCGCCTTGGCTGATGGTTTCCAACAATTGTTCTTCATCCCCGGCAAATGCAACCGACTGGCCATGACAGGGTGAACAATTGGTGGCAAACAAGCGCTGACCATCTGGCGCGACCAAGAAATTCAGCAGCTTGGTTTGATCCTCTGAGCTCAAGGCCGTGTTCCAGTCAGGGATTTCTACGTCTGCGTGCGGGGTAAAATCTCTGCCTTGCTGGATGGCATCCTTCAGTGAAATTGGGTCGCTGGCTACCAGTTCGGCGACTTCATGACATTCACTGCAATTATCGGTGAAGAGCTGGCTTCCTCCGGGAGAAACGATAAAACCAGCCAGGGCATCGATCTCATCCGAGGTGAGATCTCCACTCCAGGCAGGCATTCCTTCATGCCCGCTTTGAGCAATGACCTCATGCAGGTTCACCCCGGCGGGTACTGAAATAGATGGGCCATGACAGGGAGCACAATTTTCTGTATACAAGGCTGCAACCTGATCACCCCCTACAATTTCCTGGGGTGGCGGAATCTCCCGGTTGGCTTGGATGGTGAGGAATAGTATGCCAACGACACTCAAAACGGTTGCCCCGAGGATCACAGGCCTGCGTAGATAATGCCGCTTGGGAGAGCGATCGATGAGCGGCAATGCAACTAGGAGGATGATCAGTACGCTCGGGATGATAAACACACCGATCACCTCAAGGGAACCCGGAAAATATTTCAAAAGCTGGAACAAGAACAGGAAATACCATTCAGGTCGCGGTGTGTAACTGGTGTCTGCTGGATCAGCACGCGGTTCTAAAGGTGCACCTATGAAATACGCCAGAGCGACCAGTGCTATAAATATCACCAGCGAGACAACAGCGTCTTTAAAGATGATGTCCGGAAAGAAAGGAACCCCTTTTTCTTTCTCTTTTTTATACTCTTCAAGGTACTCCTGGCGCTCTTTTTCGTTCATGGGTTACTCCTCCCTCTTTGGGACTGCACTGATGCCTAACCGGATGATCAAATACAGATGTGATCCAAGCAGCAGCAGCAGGATAGATGGCAGCACCCAGACATGGGTTCCGAAGAAGCGCGCTAACGTGACAGCAGACAATTCCTCCCCACCGCGCATAATACGCAACATGGGCTCACCGATCAGCGGTGCCACTCCCGCGATCCGAGTGCCGACAGTGGTGGCCCAAAAGGCTTTTTGATCCCAGGGTAAAAGATAGCCAGTGAAACCGAAAGCCATAACAACGAGCAGCAATCCGACTCCTGTAAACCAGGTTACTTCACGTGGAAATTTGTACGCCCCGTAAAGGATGACCCGCACCATGTGCAGGACAGTCAGCAAAACCATGGCACTGGCTCCCCAGTGATGGATTCCGCGGATGAACCAGCCTCCCGGTACCTGATTGGTGATAAATAGTACGCTGTCATAGGCATGATCCGGGGTCGGAACGTAATAAATCGTCAATAAGATGCCTGTGATACCCTGCATGAGGGCCACGAACAGCGTGGCGCTTCCCAGTGTGTAAAACCAATTAACTTTGGGTATTTTTCGCAAGAAAATTGCATCCCATACCTTCCGCCAGCCAATACGCTCATCCAGCCAATTACCTAAACCAACACTCATGTTAACCTCCCAGCAGGATATACAGTTGATCGTCTTCGATCTTCGTATCGTAGCGATCTAGAGGACGGGGTGGAGGACCAGATAATACCTGGCCGATCTTGTCATAAGCTGCATTATGGCAGGGACAGAAATACTCTTCCTGATCGGCGATCCAGCGCACCCGGCAACCGAGGTGGGTACAGATATTGGAAAGAGAGATAAAGTCACGCCCATTCTCAGTGAGCACGTAAACCGAAATCTCTTCCTCGGACATTATCCATCCAGTTTGACTTTCGACTGTGGTTTTAAAAAGTGTGGGGTTTCCAAGCTCGACCTTCGAGGTGGGTCCTAGCCTGACCCAATTCTCTGTGGTTTTGCGTTGTAGCGCAGGGCCGATGATATAGGCTACTGCGGGAATTGCCACGATAATGCCGATCAAACCTCCGATGGCAGCGGTTGCCATAGCCAAGAAGTTACGTCGGCTGAGTTGGTCTTTTTCTTCATCCATCTTGGTCTCCTTTGGCGATTACCAACTTGACGGACCATTATTTAGTTTTTTACTAACCGCCTTGATCCAGGGTGATCAGGCTAGATCTTTTCGATTGGTTTACTCCTGAGGTGCTCCTGCAAGGATCCACTCTTCAAGTAGATTCAATTCCTCCGGAGTCAATTGGGCGAAATGAGGCTCCTCACTGGTCTGGATGATCATAATGAGACTGTTGTCTGGATCGCCAGGGGTGACGACGGCACCACTTTCACTACCTTGCATGATACCAGTGTAGGTGGTCAAATCCAGGTCTTTTAAGTTGTTCGAAGTTCCGTGGCAGGCACCACACTTACTTACCAGCATGGGCCCAATCGTATTCTCATAGGTTGGTGCAACGCCTTCGGGTGGTGCAATGGGCGTCGGTTCAGTAGGTAATTGCTCCAGGAGCATCTGCCGTAAACCGGGAGCATCGAAACCTGCGTACTCCCATACATTTCCGTGGCAGGCACTGTTGGAACAAAAAGAGGTGTTGTCGATGTCCCCTGGGTTCTCCGTCGTATGACAGTTGCTGCAGGAGGGATCGAAAAGATCGTGGTGGAGCGTGATCCAGTTGGGATTTTTGTGTGAATCCGGTTCGGGTCCACGGCTGATCTCGATTTCGGATACGAAATCATCGGGACCTGCCACGACAGGAATGGAATGACACAGGTTGCATTCTAGTCGGATGGCTTCCCCTTCGGTATTCAAGTGCCGGCCATCATGACAGCGGAAGCACCCCGCAGAATCGTCATGCCCGATGTTGTTCGGATGCGTGGTCCAATCGGAATTCTGCTCCGGGTAGACACTCTGTGCATAGGCCTCTTGTAAGGCTGCAACGGCGGTGTCAATCTTGTCCACGTTTTCGGTGTAGAATTCGGGATAATACGTTTCATAAAAACTGGGAATGGCAGCGATGCCTGTTAAACCGGTTTCGGTCGTGTCGTAGACCTGGCTGTAGGTTTCGACAGCTACGCGGCGGATCTCCGGTATTTGTGGATCGATAATGCCGCGATTCATCAGCTCATCCACGGTTGCCTCGGGAGTCTTCACCAGGTGCGTGATGCGGTTGTGGCAGGTGATGCAGTCCATTTCCACCAGGTCAGCCTCGTTGACTTCGCCGGGTTCGAGGCCTGATTCAATATCGACATATTCCGTAATGCTGCCATCATCTTCATAAACCCGGACATAAGGTATCTCTTGTTCTTCGGGGTCCAGAGGCAGGTATTCGATCTTATTTTGAATGTGCCAGTGGATACCGCGCCCCAATCCCTCACGCTTGCTGCCGCCGCCGGTTTTCAGCACTAAATAGGTTGTGAGGGGTGTGTTGTCTTTATCAGGCGCAAACTGTTTGATTTCGCGCAAGCTGTCGTCAGAAAATTTTTCCGGGAGGTGGCATTTCTCGCAGGTTTCCCGCGCGGGCTGCAGCTGGTGAGCCCGGATCGGAAATTCGTAGCTGTGGAAGACGGTTGCCACTATGTGCCGCAGGTCGCCTGCTTTGCGCGTGACCTTTGTGGTGAGAAAACCCCTGCCGATATGGCAGTCAACACAATCGATGCGGGCGTGTGGGGATGTCAGGTAGCTGGTGAATTCCGGAGGCATCGTGTGGCAGGCCTTCCCACAGAATTCAGGAGAATTGGTATATTCCCAGCCCCAAACAGCGCCAGATAATACGATCAGGGTTAAAAATCCAAGTAATGCATACGGCAGGATGCGTACCCAGCGTGGCGAACCTTCCGGGGGAAAGAAGAAATTTCTTAAACCAACTCGTATTTTCAACCATAAATTGCGCATAAATTTACTCCACTCGGGAATATTTCAATAATTATAAATGAGAGTGAAACGGGTCGGAGGGGATCCGACCCGCATGTAAATCCATTGGGAATAAAATGTTTTGTTACCAATCATTCCTCCGGAGGTGTATGGTAATCCACCGCTTTTTCAATCAGCTCTTCATCAGTCTTCTCTGATGCCGTCACACCATGGCAGTGACGGCAGGCATAATTGAGGCCGATTTGAGGGAGAATTTGGCTGCCATCTTCGGTGAACTGTTCAATCTGGTTCGGGTTGATGCTCACCATGTGGGTGCGCATGTCACCGGTGAAGATCTCGGCGTCCCCTGCGGCAGATTTGATGAGCAGTGGCATATGGCACCCGCTACAATCCGTCGCAGCGGCATGGATCAACGAATCCTGGTACTGTGCTTGTGCCGGGTGGCAATCCCCACACTGGGTGTGTGTGTTGGGGATATCATCCTCCATGGTCAGCTGCACGACACCTTGATGTGGATTATGGCAGATCACACAGTCAATCAAAACGTGTTTGCCAGGAATCAAATCTTCTGCCTTGTCGTGATTTTGGATAAAACCATCACTGACCTCGATGGTTTGAAAATTACTTCGTTGATGGCATTGGGTGCACATTTCTGCATCCCGATCGATAACCATCTGAACAGCCTGTGGATTCTGGATGTGCAGCCCACCAGGGCCATGGCAGTTTTCGCACATGACGCCTGGTTCAGCCCAGGTGCCTACCAGGCCGGGCAGATCATCCTGGTTGCCGTTGGGGTTGTACCCGGTATTGTGGCAGGTCCCGCAATCGTAGGCGAGGTCCGCTTCCCCGGAATGGTAGCTGACCCACGTGGCATCCGTACCGACCGTGGCATTGGCAAAGTTATACTGGTTGCGGTATTGCTCGTTACCAGATGAATCGGGCTCGTCGGTGATGATGTAACCATCCTGGTCGATAAAGCGGGCTTTCCAGTTGTAGCCACCGATCGTGTAAGCGACATCCTCCCAGTTGTATCCCTCCGGCGGTTCACTCAGTTCGGTGAACGGATATTCAGGTGGTTGACCATCTACAACCGGGTTGAGTGCGTAAGCGTGACCGGACTGCATAAACACTTCGGCGATCTCCGCATGGCAACCGGCACAAACAGCGCTACCAACATACTCCGCACCAATTGCACCAGGTTCCCCAGCAGGCCCGGATGGACCAGCTGGGCCCTCCTCGCCTGTAGGTCCTTGGGGGCCCTCCGGGCCTGGCGGTCCAGCAGGCCCGGAGGGCCCTTCGGGGCCTTCAGGTCCTGCACAGGCTACTAGACCAGCAACGAGCACGAGCATGGCAGCAGAAAGGAGCAGATATTTCATCATCTTCATTGTCGTTCTCCTCGTTCGGGGAAAATGGTGGCCTTGCCTTAGGTCACCATTGTATCTCAGCCTTTAAAGATATACAGCTAATCACTCAAGATTGGGTAGGTTTACCCAGCAATTTTACCCCAACTATTAACCTTAAATGAGTGCATTTGTAACGCAAGGGATATGACAATTGTCATATCCCGGAAGTATATGCAACAGTCGGATTATTGTAAAATTGCTTCTAGTGAAAGCACACTGGTTACCTGCCAGGTTGCGAGGATCGCCTGACTGCTATGCAATGGGATATCGTAATTATCTTTTTCATTTATGGGCTGGCTTTTTTTACCATGGGAATTGCCCTGACCCTGGAGCGATCGCGCGCCCCAAGGCTGGCAGAGCGTCGGGTACTGCGCCCGCTGGCGATTTTTGGTTTGCTGCATGGTATGCACGAATGGATCGAGATCTTATTGTTGCAGGGTTTATGGTTGGGGGTTCCTTTCCCAGACTACATCAGTAATATACGCTATACGATGTTGATAATCTCGTTTATCCCCTTGATTTATTTTGGATTGCTGATGCTGTTTGATACGCAGCAGGCGAACAGTTTACCCCTGGTGATCCTGATCGCTATGCTGGGTTTCTATGCGCTCGTCGTGCTGGTTGTCCATCAGTTCAGACCTGATTTACAGTTGGCACCTGTTGATACCCTGGCAAGGTATTTGTTGGCGGTTCCTGGTGCCATCCTGGCTGGTCTTGGACTGCGCAAGCGCGCTGGGGAATTGAGGGCTGCAGGGCGAGCAGAAATTGCCCGGCGATTTCGATGGGCAGCCCTGGGATTTGGTTTATATGGTTTAACTCAACTATTCGTGAGCCCGATCGATCTCTTTCCAGCAGCTGTGATCAATTCGGCGGCATTTTTGAATTTATTAGGTTTTCCTGTGCAGCTGGTGAGGGCAACCGTAGCGCTCCTGGTGACCGTAAACCTGATCCAGGCTATTCAGGTGGTTGACAACGAGCGGGAAGAACAGCTGATGTCTGCACAGCAGGGCCGCCTGGAAGCTCTGGAGCAGGTAAGGAATGACCTCGAGGAGCGTGAAGCCTTGCGGCGTGAGCTGCTGCGCCATACCGTGATCGCCCAGGAAGATGAGCGTGGACGCATCGCCAGGGAGCTCCACGATGAGACTGCCCAATTCCTGACCGCACTGAGCCTGAACCTGGCAACATTAAAAAATTTAGTGCCAAGAGATCCAAAAACCCGCGATCTGATCGATGGTTTGCAGTCCCAAATACGCCTGATGACGCAGGGTATTTACCGGTTGGTACATGATCTCAGGCCTGCGCAGTTGGATGACCTGGGATTGGTACCGGCACTGCAATATCTTGCAGAAGAAGAAAAGAAACGTGCGGGACTGCAGGTCAATCTGAATTTCACTGGCGAACGTCAGCGGCTTGATCCATTGGTTGAAACAGTGTTATTCCGCGTCGCCCAGGAAGCATTGATCAATGTCATCCGTCACGCGCAATGCGAGCAAGCCAACATGGCATTAGCATTTGAGCCGGAGCAGGTTGTGTTGAAAATTTCAGATCAGGGGGTGGGGATCGATAAAATGCTGGCTGAATCACCGGAGCGTGGTTGGGGATTGGCAGGCATGCGTGAAAGGGTGGACTCAGTGGAGGGCGAGCTGCATATCAGCAGCCCTGCCAGCGGGGGTACGTTGGTTGAAGTATGTGTGCCAATACTTGAAACAAAAATTACGGCACAAGAGGAGACGATAGATGAATCCCATCCGCCTGATGTTAGTTGACGATCATGATATAGTACGCACTGGTCTGAAATCTTTCCTGGAAACCCAGGAAGGTATGCAAGTTGTAGCGGAGGCCAGCAGTGGCGAGCAGGCTATTATAAAAGCCCAGGAATCGCAACCGGATGTGATCGTGATGGATATCACTATGCCGGAAATGGATGGCCTGGAGGCAACCCGTCGACTAAAAGACCTGGATGGCGACTTTTACATATTAGCTTTAACCGTGCACGAGGACAAACAGTACATGTTTGAGATGCTCTCAGCAGGCGCTTCTGGATATATCACAAAGCAAGTCGCTGCTGAAGAACTTGTGACGGCAATTCGCTGCGTAGCCATGGGGAACGTGTATTTGCAGCCGGCCCTGGCAAGTTGGTTGCTGGAGGATTATCGACGGCTTTTAAACGAGACGCCGCTTGAATCCAAGCGCTTCGGAAAACAGGAAGATAGTGAAAAAGGTTTGGATGTGCTCAGCCGACGCGAGCTCGAAGTACTGGAAGCGGTAGCCGAGGGAAATACTAACAACCAGATCGGAGAACAACTGGGGATTAGTCCGAAAACCGTAGCCAGGCACCGTGAACGGATCATGCATAAATTAAATTTACATTCCTCTACAGAGTTGGTAAAATTTGCAATCCGGACAGGGCTTATTGACTTGAAATAAAAAAATTAATCTCACTCTCATACTTTATTGCCGATTATCTCAGGTTACGTTAATCAAATTATGACAAAATAAAGGGTCGAGAGTTGACGTGAAATTATCCTTGAGTGAGGTATTCAATGACAGATCAAGATATAGGTAGTTCCACCCCCAATCAGTCCAGCACAGGGGGGCGCGCTAAGTTCATCGTCGGTGGTCTTTTGATCGTCGCCGCGGTGGTCTATTTGATTGTTACATCAACACAGGCAAGCGCACAGTATTTTTTAACGGTTGACGAATTAACTGAAAAGGCAACGAGTGACGTTGGGCGCGAAGTGCGCATATCTGGCGCCGTGATCGGGGATACGATAGTCTACGAACCAGAAACGCTGACCCTGAAATTCGATGTTGCACATGTCCCTGGTGATAATAATGAAATCGAAGCACTGGGCGGCTTGGGGAAGGTGCTCCATGATGCAGTCAACGATCCTGATCGCACTCGTTTGCAGGTCGTTTATATCGGTCCCAAGCCTGATCTCCTGCGGCACGAAGCTCAAGCCATTATGACAGGAGAATTAGGAGAGGATGGTATCTTCTACGCTGACGAGCTGCTGCTTAAATGTCCCACCAAGTACGAAGAGGCTGTCCCTGAGCAGAGCGAAGGTTAGGGTGGCACGCTAGTAATTTACAAGATCTCTTATGCGTGAAACGTGGGTAAGCCTACGTTTCACGCATTGCATGTAACGTAGGTGGAGTACTTTATGATCGCTAATCTGGGTTATGGTGCGCTCGTTATTACATTACTGGTTTCAGTTTTTGGCACTGGCGCGGCTTATTATGGCGCGCGCAACAATAAGCATGCCTGGGTCGCCAGCGCGCGCAACGCGACTCTGCTGACTTTCCCACTAGTTACGATTTCAGCACTGAGTATTATTTACCTGCTGGTTACTAATGATTATCAGGTAGATTATGTGGCTAGTGTAACCAGCAACAGCATGCCATTCTACTTAAAGGTAACGGCGTTATGGGGCGGGCAGCCAGGTTCGCTGGTTTTCTGGTCCTGGTTGATGTCAGCTTTTGCCTCGGCGGTTACATTGCGCAAGTGGGAGCGAGATCAGGAGTTCCTGCCCTGGGTGGTGATCGTGACCCTGGTGACGCTGGGCTTTTTCCTGATCCTGAGCATCTTTTTTGAGAATCCGTTTACACGCCTATGGCAAACAGCAGGCGGACAAATCACGTCGGCGATGCTGCAGCCGTCAGGTTCGATCCCTTATACGCCATTGGATGGTAGTGGTTTGAATCCCCTGCTGCGCCATCCAGGAATGATCATCCATCCCCCCATGTTGTACCTGGGGTTTGTTTCTTTCGTGATCCCTTATGCTTTCGCCATTGCTGCACTGATCACAGGGCGCACAGATGACCGCTGGATCCGCATTACCAGGCGTTGGACCCTGGTGGCCTGGTTGTTTTTGTCTCTGGGCTTGATCCTGGGTGGGCGCTGGGCTTATGACGTTTTGGGTTGGGGTGGTTATTGGGGCTGGGATCCGGTGGAGATCGCTGCTTTCATGCCCTGGCTGACTGGGACCGCATTTCTCCACTCTGTGATGACCCAGGAAAAGCGCGGCTTGTTGAAGCATTGGAATATGATCCTGATCATCCTGACCTACGAATTGGTAATCTTTGGCACCTTTCTGACCCGTTCAGGGGTCCTTTCTTCAGTGCATGCTTTTGCCCAAAGTGCAATTGGTCCATTTTTCTTTGCCTTCATGGGATTGACCTTTATCGTATCGCTCTCACTGCTGCTGAAGCGTTGGAACACCTTGAAAGCACAGACACAAATGAATTCTCTACTCTCAAGAGAAGCACTGTTCCTTCTAAATAACCTGCTCTTTATGGGTATCCTTGTAGTTTGCTTCTGGGGTGTGATCTTCCCGCTGATCTCAGAAATATTCACAGGCCAGAAAGTTACAGTCGGTCCCCCATTTTATGAACGGGCGACGGCACCCTTATTCGCAGGTTTGCTGCTCTTGATGGGGGTAGCACCCCTGGCAGCATGGCGTTATTCATCAGCCAAAACCCTCGGGCGGGCGATTTGGAAACCTTTCATTGCCTCGCTGCTGGTGGTTGCACTGGTTCTCATCGGAGGAATCCGCAATTGGGCCGCATTGCTGGGATTTTGGCTGAGTGCATTCGTGGCTGCAGTCACACTGTATGAATTCTGGCGGGGTGCGATGGCTCGCCGGCGCAGGTCAGGAGAGAGTTTCCCGCTCGCCCTGTGGCACCTTGCAGGACGCAATCGGCGCAGGTATGGCGGTTATATTATCCATCTGGGCGTGGTGCTGATGGCAATTGGCATCATCGGAATTGAGATATTCCAGACCGAAACCCAGGGGACCATCGCCCGGGGAGAGCAGCTCTCGCTTGGCGATTATACCGTTTCATTTGACTCGCTTGCGGTGTTTGATACCGCCGATGGGCGCAACGTAGCCCGGGCAGTGGTGAGCGTAGAACGTGACGGACAGTATCTTGGAGAGCTCTACCCTCGGCGGGATTATTATTATGAATCCCAGCAACCAATGACTATCCCGGGAGTGCGCAGCACATGGGAGGACGATTTCTATATCCTGCTAGTTGACTGGCAGCCGATCTCCTCCGCCGGGGCGACTTTTAAGATATATCACAACCCTCTGGTGAACTGGCTCTGGCTGGGTGGTTTTGTGTTCATTTTCGGCACCCTGGTAGCAGCCTGGCCCGATAAAGATCCCGAAAAACGAAGAGTTACAGCTCGCTCCGCGAGCCATGCAACTGCAAAGGCGTAATGTTTAAAATCCGTTCCTTACATTTATTTATCCTCATGGTTTTAGCGGCTGGTTTGTTTGCTGCAGTCGAGGTGACGGAGATCGTCCAGGCACAGGAACAGGGACCACAAGCACCAACGGATGACCAGGTCAATGCGGTTGCCAAACAGCTGTATTGCCCGGTGTGTGAAAATATCCCCCTGGATGTCTGCCCCACACAGGCCTGTTCCCAATGGCGTGAATTAATTCGTGAGAAGTTAGCTGCAGGCTGGACGGAAGATGAGATTAAGAATTACTTCGTTGCCCAGTATGGCGATCGGGTGCTGGCTACTCCCCCTGCTAGTGGCTTGAACTGGCTGGTTTACATTATCCCACCCCTAGCGATTATTGGTGGAATTTATATTCTGTACCGTGCGCTTCAGGCATGGAAGCGGCCCGCTGAAGATCAAGGTGGCGAAGAGCAGCCTCAGCCGGAGTTCGATGAAGATTATGTAGCTAGAATCGAAGACGAACTGCGCCAGCGGCAGCAAAAATCATAACGGTTGATATGTAATTGAGGTTATTTGATGTCAGATTTGCAGGAAAACCAACCAGACCAACAAAGCGAAGAATCCATTCCAGCCCAAAAGAAAGGCTTGGAAATCGGCGGCAAGAGCATCTCGTTTGGCGTATTGGCAGCCTGGATCGGTATTTTTGCGTTATTGGCACTGCTGGCATTCGGATTGCTGCGCAACCAGGAAGGACCGGTAACGGTTGGAGAAACAGTCCCTAACTTCACCTTGACGACATTCGATGGAGAACAGATCAGCCTAAGAGATCTAAAAGGAAAGGTAGTGGTATTGAATTTCTGGGCTTCCTGGTGCAAACCCTGCGAAGAGGAAGCAGCAGACCTGGAATCAGCCTGGCGCATTTACCAGCTGCGGGACGACGTGGTATTTCTGGGAGTGGATTATGTGGATACAGAACCAGAAGCCAAGTCTTATCTGGAGAAATTCGAAATTTCATACCCCAATGGTCCTGACCTGCGGACGAAGATCTCCCAGGCTTTCCGCATCCGTGGTGTCCCAGAGACCTATATTATTGGGAAGGATGGCAAGCTGGCTGCCTTCAAGATCTCACCCTTCCTTTCCCTGGCGGAAATTCAGAGTATGATCGACCCGCTGTTGGAGTCATAGTAGGGATATTCACAGGTATCGTGCCCGGGTAATGCTGGGATACGGAAGAGAATCATTAAAACATGGAAATTGGCTCATTTTTTCTCCTGCTAGCACTGCTGATACCGGTAACTTTATTCATCGCCCGGCCTCTGCTGGACAAGCAAGCGGAGGCCGTTACACCCGAAGAAGATTTGCAGGAGCATGAATATTCTGCACTGTTGGCAGAACGCGACCGGATCCTGAACGCGTTGGAAGAGTTGGATTTTGATAATGCTTTGGGGAAAATTCCGCAGGGAGATTATCAACCTACACGAGATCGTTTACTACTCCAGGGTGCAGAAGTATTAAGGCAGATCGACGCCATCGATCCAGAGAAAGCCGATGCAGATATGGAACAGCGCATCGAAGACGCCATTGCAGAGCGCAGGCTGGCAGCTGCCCAGGCTGATCAGCAGTTGCAGGTTGTGGTGGATGCAGATGACGAGGTGGAACTGCAGCTGGCAGCTCGCCGGCGAGCCAGGGAAGGAAAATCAGCCGGATTTTGCCCACAATGCGGTCGTCCAGTCCAGGTGACTGACCGGTTTTGCCCGAAGTGTGGCTATTCTCTGGCATAAATCAATATTGGTAAAAGTGTATCGCATGGATCTAAAATTTTCTGGAAGTTTCTTTCATCGCAAGCGGGCGATCAAATTCAGCGGGCTGGTGTTGCTTGTCTTGCTGTTTCTCTCCGCCTGTTCGTTTTCACTGGCAGAGGATATCACGCCGCCTCCCGGTGCCGAGATACCATTTGAGGAACCAACCCAGCCGCCATTAAGTGGGCCACTTTACCCGCTTGTCAAACCCAATCCGGCTGCAGCCAGTGCCACCTATGCGGAGAAATGCGCTCCCTGTCATGGCACGATGGGTCTTGGCGATGGATCTATGGCAGGTCAGCTTCCGGTACCAGCTCCAGCAATCGGCACCGACCAGGTCTCCCGCGAAGCTGCTCCCAGCGAATGGTATTCGATCATAACTCAGGGCAATCTGGAACGCCGCATGCCACCTTTCAACAGCCTCAGCGACCGGCAGCGCTGGGATGTGGTTGCTTATCTGTATTCATTGAGCACCACAGAGCAGATCATAAAAGAAGGCGATAAACTGTACCAGGTAAATTGTGCTGGCTGCCATGGTTTAGCGGGAAATGGGAAAGGGCCTGATATAGGCGATCTTTCAATCGCACCAACCAATTTCACAGATCTTGAATTGATGGCAGGCCGATCTGACCAGCAGCTTTTCCAATCAATCAGCGAGGGCAAGGGTGCGGATATGCCGGGTTATGCTGAGCAGCTATCTCCACAAGAGATATGGGCTATTAGTGATTACCTCCGGTCGTTGACCTTTGCCTCCCAAACCACTGCCAATACCACCCTTGAAACCCCGGCACCTTCTATGAACGAGGCGCTCGTGACGGAAACAGTTTCACCTACACCAGAAAGTATATCTGGATTTGGGCGGGTCGAAGGTCAGGTAATGAGTGCTTCGGGGGGTGAAATCCCATCTGGATTGACAGTCACCTTATATGGATTCGATCAGATGCAGCAGGTCTACAGTGCAGAAACAGTAGTTGATGCTGAAGGGAGATATATTTTCGAAGAAGTACCTATGCCGGAAGGGCGCGCTTTTCTGACCAGCGTTGAAGTGGATGGAGTAGCCTACAGTTCTGATATCGCAGTGGCGGATGTAGATACCACTAGTTTGACCATGATGCTGCCATACTATGAAACCACCACAGATACCGCACAACTCACCGTTGACCGGCTGCACCTGCTGTTTGAATATATCGAACCTGATACGCTGCGAGTAGTCGAAATGTATATCATCTCCAATCTTGGCGAAAGCGTTGTCGTGGCCGCTGATGAGGGTCAGCCGGTGCTACTATATGATCTTCCAGAAGGAGCTGCCAACCTGCAATTCCAGGATGGGATGATAGGTGAGCGTTATGTCGAGATGGATGGAGGGTTTGGAGATTTAGCCGTAATCAGACCTGGCGCAAGCCAGCACCAGGTGATTTATTCTTACGATCTACCCTATAAAAGCGCCCTGGATTTCAAGCACGGGGTAAATTTACCGGTAGAGGCTGTGATCATTTTAATTCCCGAGGATGGGATCAGGCTCGATGGAGAGCAGCTCAATAACATGGGCAGTCGCGATGTACAGGGTATTCCCTATCTGATGTATTCCAGCGACTCTTTGGAAGCAGGCTCTGATTTACACATCGAGATTTCAGGCCGACCGAGCTCGGGTGGGCCATTGCTGTCGCTCGGATCTAACTCCAGTCTGACAGTTGGGCTGCTGGCTTTTGGTGTGGCATTAATCGTGGCCGGCGGGTGGTTGTTCCTGCGATCGCGGAATGGGAAGAAGAACCAGCATGAGGCGCAGGTTGATGATCACCTTCCAGCTCCGGGTGGGGATGAAGACGTGGATACACTCCTGGACACAATCCTGGCCCTTGATGACCGGTATAAAGCTGGTGAGATACCCAAAGAAGCTTATCTCAAGCGGCGGGAAGAGCTGAAAGCAAGCATCAAAGAATTGGTGAGAGAAAGGGAAGCGTGAGCCGGTCTGCTGCCGTCAACTTGATTCTCTGCTCACCGGACCGGCCGGACCAGGATCGCGCCACCAATGATTAAAGTCCAAAAATTAGTCAAACGCTTTGGGTTGAAAACTGTTTTGCGCGGCCTGGATTTCCAGGTAGAGCAGGGAGAATTCGTTGCTTTGTTGGGTCCGAATGGGGCTGGAAAAACGACTTTCCTGCGTATCTTAGCATCTCTCTCACGACCATCAATGGGAATTGTAAATATCGCCGGATATCGTCTTCCCGAGCAGGCAGCAGCTGTTCGCCGGAGATTGGGTGTTGTTTCACACCAATCCCTTCTGTACGGGGACCTGACTGCAGAAGAAAACCTCATGTTCTATGGGCGAATGTATGCTATCGCTGGTTTGCCGGAACGGGTCAGAGAGGTTCTAGAACTGGTTGGGCTCAGCACACGCAGGCGAGACCTGGTGCGTACTTTTTCGCGCGGTATGCAGCAGCGTCTGGCAATAGGACGTGCCGTGCTGCACGATCCGGATGTAATGCTGTTTGACGAGCCGCATACCGGTTTGGACCAGGATGCGAGTGCGATGCTGGACACGGTATTGAGGGAAGTGGCCGCGCGCGGCAGGACAGTGGTGATGACCTCCCATGACCTTGCGCGAGCAGCAGACCTGGCATCGCGCTTCGATGTGATCTCGCGCGGAGTGATCGGTGCCTCCGTGCGAAGCGACGAGATCGATTCGAATGACCTGTTAGCATTTTACCGGGGAGCGCTGCAAGAATCATGAGTGAAGCAAGGCCAGTCAAATCGCTCGCAAGGGAAAACTCTTCCAGTAAAATTGTGAATTTCATCCGCGCCATGGGGGCTGTGGTATGGAAAGACCTTTCTGCGGAGCTGCGCAGTCGGGAATTAATCTCAGCGATGCTGGTGTTTGCCTTGTTGGTGATTCTGATCTTTAATTTTGCACTCGATCTGGACCCCGCCACACGCAGAGAACCCACGATCACGGCCGGGGTATTGTGGGTGATCTTCGTCTTTGCTGGAACCCTAGGCCTGAACCGATCGATGGCGGTTGAAAAGGACCGCGGCTGCATGGATGGTTTGTTGTTAGCACCTGTTGACCGCAGTGCAATATACTTTGGAAAAGTGCTGGGCAACCTGTTGTTCATGATGATGGTGGAGATCATCGTGCTGCCGATCTACAGCCTGCTTTACAATGTCAGCCTGTTCAATCCGGGTCTTCTGCTTGTCATCTTGCTGGGTTCAATTGGCTATGTCGCGGTAGGAACGTTGCTGGCCGCTATGGCAGTCCAGGCGCGCACCCGCGATATTTTATTGCCGATCCTCTTATTCCCGGTGGTCCTGCCCGTTATCCTGGCTGCGGTAAAAGCTAGTACCGGTTTCCTGGATGGCAGTGAAATGGATCTGATCCGCCCCTGGTTGAATCTGCTGATCGTCTACGATATAATTTTCTCTGCGGTTGCGTTCATGGTG
>Ga0316579_10000079_pt1 | contig 24882 bp, 22 predicted proteins | sample J5NA_2_FD_203074 | JGI IMG/M metagenome (GOLD analysis project Ga0316579, IMG submission 203074) | Rhizosphere microbial communities from salt marsh grasses in Alabama, United States - J5-7_160517rDrA | ecosystem: Host-associated > Plants > Roots > Rhizosphere | place: USA: Alabama | collected... | reverse complement strand
GTGGCGCGCCGTTTGGGGAACGCCAGTTTGAAACCGCGCTGCGCCAACTGCACCATGAGGTAATTGGCATTCAAGGTGGCGAAATCGGCGACCCGCTCCATGCCTTCGCGGCCCAGCATGCGCGCATAGACGTAGGCGCGCAGCAACACCCCGGCATTACCCATGAAGGCGGACAGTCGGCCTATGGTCTGCGGACAGTCTTTTTCCGTGAGCCAGCGGTAGGTCTTGCCATCATACTCTACCCACGGCACCGGCAGAAACGGCAGCAGGCGCTCGCTCACCGCCACCGGCCCGGCACCGGGACCGCCGCCGCCGTGAGGCGTGGAGAAGGTCTTGTGCAGATTCAAGTGCACCACGTCGAAACCCATGTCGCCCGGCTTCACCTTGCCGAGAATGGCGTTGAGATTGGCGCCGTCATAATAGAGCAGGCCGCCGGCGTTGTGCACGATCTTGGCGATCTCGACGATGCGCCGCTCGAATACCCCGAGGGTGGACGGATTAGTGAGCATGATACCGGCGGTATGGGGACCGACCGCGGCGCGCAGCGCCTCCAGATCCACATCGCCCTGATCATCGGTGGGGATCTCCCGCACCGTGTAACCGCACATCACCGCCGTGGCGGGATTGGTGCCGTGGGCTGCGTCGGGAACCAGGATCTCGCTGCGCGCCGTGTCGCCGCGACCCTCGTGATAGGCGCGGATCATGGCCACTCCGGCGAACTCCCCCTGCGCCCCGGCCATGGGTGTCAGCGACACGCCGCGCATGCCGGTAACGTCCTTGAGCATCTCCTGCAGCTCATAGAGACAGGCGAGATAACCCTGGCTCAACGCCGCCGGGCTCAGGGGATGACGATTGCGCAAGCCCGGCAGCAAGGCCAGGCTGTTGCAGGCCCGCGGGTTGTACTTCATGGTGCAGGACCCCAGGGGATAAAAATGGGTGTCGATGGAGAAATTTTTCTGCGACAGCCGGGTGTAATGCCGCACCGCCTGCAGTTCCGAGACCTCGGGCAACAACGGCCGCCGCGTGCGCCGCAAGTTATCCGGTATGCCGCTGGTGTCATCGATGGCCTTGGGCGCTTGACCGTAGGCGCGGCGTCCCGCGCGGGAGTGTTCAAATATCAACATAACAACCTCATTAATAGCTTTCAGCAATCAGCTGTCAGCTTTTAACTGAACGCTGACAGCTAAGAGCTGATAGCATTGTTTATAATGCAGCCAAGGCCCGGTCATAATTGGGTTCCTGGGCTATCTCCGGCACCAGTTCCGTGTACATCACCTTATCGTATTCGTCGACCACCACCACCGCCCGTGCCGTGATCCCGGCCAGGGGTCCGTCCTGGATCAACACCCCATAGTCCTTGGCGAAGTTACGCGAGCGCATCATGGACAGAGTGATCACGTTGTCGATGCCTTCCGCATTGCAGAAACGCCCCTGGGCGAAGGGCAGGTCGCCGGAGATGGTGAGCACCACCAGGTCATCGCGCCCCTTGGCGTATTCGTTGAATTTCTTGGTGGAGGTGGCGCACACCGAGGTATCCAGACTGGGGACGATGTTCAGGATCTTTTTCTTGCCTTTGTAGGTGGCAAGCTGCACATCGGCGAGGTCCTTGGTCACCAGATTGAAGTCCGGTGCCGCACTGCTGACCGCGGGTAGCTCGCCATTGGTATGTATCGCATTACCCTGGAGCGTAATCGTAGCCATGGTCTTCTCCTTTCAGGGAGTGATCAATAGTTCTTGGGGATTACTTATTCAGTATAGCCCCTAGCCGCTCCGCAAAGGCCTGGAGGTCGGCCTCGGTCTTGGTCTCGGTAGCGCATACCAGCAGTGCCGTGCCCAGTTCCGGATAATCCTCCTGCAGACTGTAGCCGCCCACGATACCGTGGGCGGCCAGTTCATCGAGCACCGCCGGCAGCGGCGCGTCGATACTCAGCACCGCTTCGTGAAAGATCGGACGGGTGAACACCAGCGCTACGCCCGGCAAGGCGCAGAGCTTTTCCACCAGGCGCCGGGTATTGGCATAGCTAGCCGCCGCCACCCGTTCTAGTCCGTCCACACCCAGCATCGACATGTGTATGGTGGCGGCGGTGACCGCCAGGCCCTGGTTGGTGCATATATTGGAGGTGGCTTTGGAACGGCGGATGTGTTGTTCGCGGGCCTGCAAGGTCAGGGTGAAACCCGGCCGACCGTCGCGGTCCACGGTGCGGCCGACGATGCGACCCGGCATCTGCCGCACCCAATCCTGTTTGCAGCACATGAAACCGAAATACGGTCCGCCCGATGACAAGGGAACACCCAGAGGCTGGCCCTCGCCACACACGATGTCGGCCCCTGCCTGGCCCCACTCGCCCGGCGGCTTCAACAAGGCCAGGGCAACGGGATTGACCACGCCGATCACCAGCATCCCTTGTGCATGCGCCCAGTCGGTGAGGGCGTCCACCTCTTCCAGCACGCCAAAGAAATTGGGTTGCGGAATCACCATTGCCGCGAAATCCTCGCCGTTGAATTTACTCAAGGACTCCGCGACGGTATGGCCCTCTCCGGCGCAATACGGCAGCTCCACCAGCTCGATGCCTTGATTGTGGACGATGGCATGCACCACCCTGCGATAGGCGGGGTGCACGGTGGCAGGCATGAGTATGCGTTTGGATTTGGAACGGCGGTTGGCGCGCACCGCCATCAACACCGCCTCGGCCAGGGCGGAGGCGCCGTCGTACAAGGAGGCATTAGACACCGCCATGGCGGTAAGGCCTGCCATCATGGTCTGGTATTCGTAGAGGACTTGCAAGGTGCCCTGGCTGGCCTCGGCCTGATAGGGCGTGTATGCGGTATAAAATTCACCGCGGGTGGTGATCTCCCAGACAGCGGCCGGGATGTGATGCTCATAGGCGCCGGCGCCGGCGAAACACAGGGCATGCTCGTCCTGGGCCGCGCGCGCCGCCATCAAGCGCGCAATCTCCATTTCGGCCAGGCCGGCGGGGACCTGCTTGAGCGAGCTGCGCAACTCGGCGGGAATTTCGTCATACAAGTCCTCGACGCCGGCCGCATCGACGGCGGCCAGCATATCGCGGACTTCCTGCTCAGTGTGTGGAATGAACGGCATAAAAAATTCCTAAAAAGCTATCGATTGACAGCTATCCATCAATGTTCTTCGCTGTCGATCAGCGCCTGGTAGGCGTCCGCATCCATCAAGGCATCCACCTCGGAGGCGGCGGTGGGCTTGATGCGCATCATCCAGCCTTCGCCGTAAGGTTCTTTATTGACCAGCTCCGGACTGTCGCTGATAGCCTCGTTCACCGCCATCACTTCCCCGGAAATGGGGCTGTAGACATCGGAAGCGGCCTTCACCGATTCCACCACGGCGCACTCCTGACCGGCCTGGAGTTCCCGCCCCGGTTCCGGCAGCTCGACGAACACCATGTCGCCCAACAAATCCTGGGCATGATCCGTGATCCCGACGGTAACACTGCCATCGCTCTCAAGGCGCACCCACTCATGACTCTTGCTGTATTTCAACTCGGCTGGAATCGTGCTCATTTCCATATCCTCAAAGTTAACAAACCCATTTCATTTCCTGCACCCGCACACGGAGGAGAGGGTGCATTAACAATATTTCACAGTAAAGACACGCAGGACTCGACACTCATTCGGCCATTCGCCGGAATGACAAATTATTCAAAGCTCCACGCAGGCCTTGCCGTTGCGCACGAAGGGCGGTTTTACCACCTTGAGCGCCATGGCTTTGCCGCGCATCTCCACCTGGCAGCTGTCGCCGGGATCGCCGTGCACCCGCGCCAGGGCGATGGCCTTGCCCAGGGTCGGTGAAAAACTGCCGCTGGTGATCTCGCCGATCACCTCGCCCCCGCTCATGATCTTCTGGTGATTGCGCAGCACGCCCTTATCCGCCATCACCAGGCCGATGATGCGCGCCACATCGGATTTACCGCGCTGGGCATCGAGCACCGCACGACCGATGAAATCACGATCCGCCGGTTCCCAACCCACAGTCCACGTCAGACCGGATTCCAGCGGCGTGGTGGTCTCATCCATGTCGGCACCGTAGAGATTCATACCCGCTTCCAGGCGCAGGGTATCGCGCGCGCCCAAGCCGGCGGGTTTGACACCGGCCGCCGCGAGGCTTTGCCACAGCTGCGCCGCCCGGGCGGCGGGCACCATCAGCTCATAACCGTCTTCGCCGGTATAACCGGTGCGGGCGATGAACACCTCGTCCACTGCGGCGAAGGTGAATGGTGCCGCCAGGGCCGCGGCGGCGGCGGCAAGATCCGGCAGCGCACTGTGCACCGCGTCACGGGCATTGGGTCCTTGCACTGCGATCATGGCCAGGTCGCGGCGCTCGTTTACCTCCACGGCGTAAGGCTGCGCGTGATCTCTGATCCACGCCAGGTCCTTATCGCGGGTGGCGGCATTCACCACCAGGCGGAACCACTCGTCCGCCACGAAGTAGATGATCAAATCATCTATGACTCCGCCGCGCGCATTGAGCATGCAGCTATAGAGTGCCTTGCCGGGCTTCTTCAATTTATCCACGTTGTTGGCCACCAGGTAACGCAGGAAGGCCCGGGTCTGCTCACCCTTGAGATCGACGATGGTCATATGCGAAACGTCGAACATGCCGGCGGCCCTGCGCACCAGATGATGCTCGTCGAGCTGCGAACCATAATGCAGAGGCATGTCCCAGCCGCCGAAATCCACCATCTTGGCGCCGGCCTGTACATGCGTGTCATAGAGCGGGGTTCTGTTACCCATGACGGCACCCGCGGGTCAGAGCGACGGCAATAAACAGATCTAACGGCGCATGCAACTTGGGGAAAATATGGGCCATGGGCTCCTCCGCATCCAAAAACGAAAAAGGGCAATGCCGCCTTATGCGGCATTGCCCCTCTGTCCGGCTACCTGAGAGCTTTTAGCACCTTCGGTGGGCCGTGCTTAGCGGCCTCTCTCCAGAGTCAACATCCCGCTGCGGTCCTTTTGCCTGAGCGATTCCGGGCTGGTTGCGCCTTCGGCGCCTCGCAAAAGCGAGGTCTCTCCCGCAGGAGACAAGGTTGAAAGGCTACACTATACCGATGCCGACGGTGGAAACCAAGCTCCCCCTGCGCCTGTATGCTTTATATTGAATACTGCACCTTTTGCGGGCATGCCGCTCATTCGCGCGCCAACAACTTGCCGATGGTAAGCCCCTGTACGATGATGGAAAAGGCCACCACCGCATAGGTAATGGGGACGATGAGATTACGTTCCGCACCGGCGGGCAGCGATAAGGCCAGGGCCACCGATACGCCGCCGCGCAGTCCGCCCCAGGTGAGAATGGTCACGGCATTGGTGCTGAAATCCTGGATGCGCCGCAACAGGCCCAGAGGCAGGCCGACACTCACAAAGCGGGCCAGCAGCACGATCGGAATGGCGATGATACTGGCAATGAGATGCGCCTTGGTATAGACCACCACCAACACCTCCAGACCGATCAATACGAACAACACCGCATTGAGGATTTCGTCCACCAGTTCCCAAAAGATATCGAGATGGTGGCGGGTGGTTTCGGTCATGGCGTGGTGTCGGCCGTGATTGCCGATAATCAGTCCCGCCACCACCATGGCGATGGGCGCCGAGACGTGTATCACCTCGGCAAGGGCGTAACCCCCGGTGACCAGAGCCAGCGTGATCATGATCGCCACGGGATACTGATCGACACCGCGCAGTAACCAAAAGGCGATGCCCCCCGCGATCAAACCGAAGATCACACCGCCCAGGGCCTCCTTGGCGAACATGCTCACCACCTCGCCGACGGAGGCATGCTCGCCGCCGCCGGCGAACCCGAGCATAATCAGGAACAACACCACGGCGATGCCGTCGTTGAACAGGGATTCGCCGGCGATCTGCATCTCCAGACTCTTGGGGGCGTCGATCCGCTTGAGGATGGCCAATACCGCGATGGGATCGGTGGGCGAAATCAAGGCGCCGAACAACAGGCAATAGAGCAAAGGCAGCTGGATGCCTACCAGGGACAACGTCCACCAGGTCAGGAATCCGATGAGCAAGGTGGACAGGATCACTCCGACCGTGGCCAACAGCAACACCGTCCAGCGCTGCCGCGCCAGATCATGAAAATTGATGTGCAGTGCCCCGGCGAACAACAGGAAGCCCAGCATGCCGTGCAACACGGTCTGATTAAAATTGATGCTGGCCAGCAGATGCGCGGCATGGCCTTCCATACCGAAGCCCAGGGCGCCCATGGCCTCCAGGGAGAAGGACAGCACCAGGGCCATGACGATCAAACCGACGCTGGAAGGTAAACCGATATAACGGTAATTGACGTAACTGAAAAACGCCGCCAAGACCAGCAATATCGCGATGGTATGAAACAGACTGATCACGTCGATCCTAAGGCTTCAAATCGTGATGTCGGCGCCGGTCCGGAGGTTTGCAAGCCAGGTGATTTTACTTACCCCGCGACATGACCCGGCGTAAACCGAAGTTACTGCTTAGACTACAGCGCGGAGAATTGTTCTTGAGCTGCGGGGCGCGCCAAGGCCGGCAGATCGCCGCTGCGACCCATGGCATGGTTCATGATCAACTGCTTCACCGGCGGCAGGGCATCGGTAAGGTTCAAGCCTGCATTGCGCATCCAGCGCAAGGGTTCCCAGGTGGCGCCGAACAAGCGCTTGAAGCCATCCATGGTGGCCATCATCATTAAATTGTGCCCCTTGCGCCAGCGTTCGTAGCGGCGCAGCACCTTCAAGGCGGCGATGACCTTGCCCTGCGCCCGCGCCTCCAGCAACACCTCAGCCAGACTCGCGGCGTCGAGAATGCCGAGATTGACGCCCTGCCCCGCCAAAGGATGCACGGTGTGGGCGGCGTCGCCGATCAATACCAGGCCCGGCTGCACATAACTGTCTACGTATTGCAGGCGCAGTGGAAAGGCCGCGCGCTCTCCGCAGGACTCGATGCGTCCCAGCGTGGCGGCAAACGCCAGTTCCAGTTGTCGGCAGAAGCTCTCTTCGTCCTCGGCAAGTAACTGCCGCGCCTGCTCGGGCGTGGTCGACCACACGATGGAACTGCGACCGTCATGCAGGGGCAGAAAGGCCAGGGGACCGTTGGGCAGGAAACGCTGCCAGGCGGTTTCGCGGTGACTGCGTTCGGTGACCACCGTCGCCACCAGCGCCTGTTGATCGTAGGGCCAGCCCCGCGCTTGCACACGGGCGAAGTGCCGCACGCGTGACTGGGCGCCGTCAGCTCCCACCAGCAAACGCGTACGTAATGCGCGCCCGTCCTGCAAATGACAACATATGCCATCCTCGTCGCGCTGTAAGGCAGAGACCGAGGCGGGACATAACAGCTCCACACCGCCACCGACCTGCAAGGCCTCCCACAAGGCCTGTTGCACCACCGCATTCTCGATGATGTGTCCCAGGGCATCTTCCCCCAATTCCGCGGCATCGAAATGGATCCGGCCTTCACCGCCGGCATCCCAGACCTGCATCTCGCGGAACGAACTGATGCGACGCGCCGCCATGCCCGGCCAAGCGCCTAATGCCGTGAAGATCTGTTGCGAGGCGCGGGTGATGGCGGAGACGCGCAGGTCCACGGGATCATCGGCGCGAATATCGACAGGCGGCTTGGCTTCGATCAAACCGATCTTCATGCCGCTGTCTTTGAGTGCGCAGGCCAGCGTGGCCCCCACCATGCCGCCGCCGACAATGAGTACGTCAAATCTATTCACGCTTTACTTGCTCCTCCTCTCCCTTTGGGAGAGGGTTGGGGTGAGGGGGATTAGTAGCGGCAAAATCCCCGGCTGACCGAGTCAGAGGCAGACCGCGCGCCAGGCGCGGCAACTTACCCGCCAAGCCCATGGTGTGGCGCGTCAGAACATGCTTCAGAGGCGGCACCACATCCACCGCCAGCAAGCCGGCATTGCGCAAGGCGCGTAAGGGCGCCAGGGGATTGGCGAACACCCGGGCCAGGCCATCGGTGAAGGCGATCATCTTGTAGTGATCGCGCCGCCGCCACTGAGCATAGGACTGCAATACCTCGAGCTCACCGATATCGCGACCGGCCGCAACGGCATCGATCAAGACCTCGGCGAGCACCGCCACGTCACGCAGACCCAGATTGAAACCCTGGCCCGCCACCGGATGCAAAGTATGGGCGGCGTTGCCGATCAAGGCCAGGCGCGGCCGCACATGCTCCTCAGCACGCACCAGCATCAAGGGATAGGCGCGGCGTTTACCTACGCGCTGGAATAAACCCAGGCGCGTGCCGAAGCGCTCCTGCAGGGCGTTGAGGAACGGCGCATCTTTCAGGGACATCACTTCATCGGCGTGTTCGCTGCGCACCGTCCATACCACAGAACAACGATTATCACTCATGGGCAGCAATGCCAGCGGCCCGCTGTCGGTAAAGCGTTCGAAGGCGCGATTTCGATGCGGGGCTTCAGGCGTGACATTTGTGATCACCGCGGTCTGATCATACTGCCAGCGCAGGGCATCGATACCCAACCATTCCCGCACCTGCGACGTGGCGCCGTCCGCAGCCACCACCAGACGCGCGCTCAAGCGGCGCGGCGCCTCGTCGCCGGCTATCACCACCTCGGCATGCCGAGCGCCGAGCACCACATTGGTAACGGTGGCGGGACACAGCAGTTCCACATTGGGCAATTGGCGCAGTCGCTCGGCCAACACCCCGCCCATGGCCCGGCTTACCGCCACATAACCGAGAGCCGCCACACCTTCGTCGCGGCAGTCCAAGCGGGTAAAACCAAAGTGGCCGCGATCGGATATATGAATGGAGAGAATAGGCGTGGTTTCCGTCTGCAGCGCATCCCACAAACCCATGCCGGCGAAGATACGATGGGTGCCGTAGGCCAGGGCGATGGCGCGGTCATCGTAACTGGGTTGCGCATCGTCGCGAAACGGCACCGCCTCCAATAATGCAACGCGCAAGGCACTACCGCCCAAGGCGATGGCCAGGCTCGCGCCCACCATGCCACCGCCCACAATCACTACATCATAATGATCACCGTCAGCCATGTTTTCTCCGCCGCGGCGCGCTCACCGCACTGCCGGCCGCCATCAGTCCTTCTATCTCTTCCACGGACTTGGGGGCATCGCGACTCAACACTTCATGGCCGTCTTTGGTCACCAGCACATCGTCTTCGATGCGGATACCGATGTTCCACCATTTTTTCGCTACGCCCTTGGAACCGGCGGGGATGTACAGACCCGGCTCCACGGTCAACACCATACCCGGCTCCAACAACCGCCATTGCTCGCCGATCTTGTAATCGCCGACATCGTGCACATCCAGGCCCAGCCAATGACCGGTGCGGTGCATATAAAAGCGCTTGTAGGCCTCCTTGCGAATGAGGTCCTTGACCTTGCCCTTGAGGATACCCAGCCTGACCAGACCGTCGGTCAAGACCCGCACCGCGGCTTCGTGGGGTTCATTCCAGTGATTGCCCGGACGCACTTGAGCTATGGCCGCATCCTGCGCCGCCAACACCACTTCATAAATGGCGCGCTGCGCTGCGCTGAAGCGACCGTTGACAGGAAAGGTGCGGGTGATGTCCGAGGCATAGCCGTGCAATTCCGCGCCGGCGTCTATCAACACCAGATCACCGTCGGCGAGTTTGGTATTGTTCTCGGTGTAATGCAGGATGCAGCCGTTGGCACCGCCGCCGACGATGGGGTTGTAGGCCGTCCAGGCGGCGTTGCGCCGGAACTCATGCAGCATTTCCGCCTCGACCTCATACTCGCCCATCCCCGGCCGGGTGCTACGCATGGCCCGCTGGTGAGCCACGGCGGCGATCTGCGCGGCACGGCGCATGACCTTCACCTCTGCGGGACTCTTGAACAGGCGCAGATCATGCAGCACATGTTCCAGGGCCACGAACTCCATGGGCGCGTGACTGCCGCCCCGGGCGCGGGCGCGGATGCGGTTCACCCAGCCCATGACTCGCTGATCGAATTCGGGGCTGTAACCCATGCTGTAATAGACCCGCTCTTTATTCTCGAGGAGGCCGGGCAGGATGTCATCGATATCGGCGATGGGGAATGCATCGTCGGCGCCATAGCGATCACGCACGCCATCCGGTCCGGCGCGCCGCCCATGCCATACCTCCATCACCGGGTCGCGCTCGCGGCAAAATAAAATATATTCGCCGTGTTCCCGCTCGGGCACCACGACCGCCACCGCCTCCGGTTCGCTGAAGCCGGTGAGATAATAAAAATCGCTGTCTTGGCGGAATGGATATTCGGCATCGCGATTGCGATAGCTTATCGCCGCCGCTGGAAGGATGGCGATGGCATTAGCGCCCATAGCGTGCATCAAATGCCGCCGGCGTTTGGCGAATTCCTTATTGTCCAACACTGGCACGTCCTTCCTTATCAATGCACCGGCGCACCGTCGGGCCGCGCCGTACGTAGGGGCCGCAACTCTTCATATACCAGTAATACCGCCATCCTGACATATTCCACGATTTCGGCAAAAGCCGCCTCGTCCTCATTGCCGTCGTCACCGTCACCATGCCCCAAACGGGAAATCTCCACGAAATCCCGCATCACCTCGGAACTGTCACCCGGGAGCTTGGATTGATCCTGCAGTCCGCCCAATCCCAAGCCCGCTAAAAATCCCTGACACCAGCGCGACAAGGATTCCACCCGTTGCGCCAGTGGCGCGTCGTCATCGGGCAATAACAGTGTGAACCCGTATTCGGGGTCATCCAGCTGGCCGACGGTCTCCTTATATAGAATCAGCAGAAGGGCATGCCCTTCCCCGTGGCTGCCGCCCTGCAGCGGCGGGGTCTCCGCCGCCGGGAGCTCCAAGCGCCCGCTAAGCACCTGATTCACCCATGCCGCCCCCTTGAGCGTGTCCGACGCACAGAGCAGGCCACATAGAATGCCATGGCACTCGGCGGCATCCAGACCCAGTCCAAGCTGGTGGAAAAGCCCATCGACACTTGCAAAATCAACCAGATGTTCGGCACCCGTCATAGGCGGCCACCACCCGGTAATAAATAAGAATAGAAACCGTCGCCGCTCATTGTCAGCCCTCTTGAAAACACCGGTCTATGCTATCATGAGCCTCTGTTCCCACCTATTCATGACCACCGGCCATGAGCATCATGCGTGGAGGTCGCGTACCCGCTGCGGAAACAGAGGGTCGGCGCGGAACACTGATAACGATAAGACTTAAAGGGTGCCGAAACATTCCTTGGTATTAGCGCATCAGGGCTGATTCGGTCATGTTGGAGGCTCAAACAATTGACCCGTTACTACGGTCCCTCTATATTGGTGAATTATGAATATCGAGAAAACAATCCGCATCACTGACCCGGAACTTAAAGGCCTGGAACATCGCGTTGATGAACTGATCCGCACCTGTCAGCGCCTCAAACAGGAAAACAACCTGCTGCGCCAGCAACAATCCTTACTGATGGCGGATCGGGCCAAACTCAAACAGAAAAACGATATGGCGCGGACGCAGGCGGAAACCATGCTGGTCCGCCTCAAGGCGCTGGAAGTCGAAGCATGAGCGACGCCGGCGTCGTTTCCATTCAGATCCTGGACAAGGAATACCGGGTCTCCTGCCCGCCTGAAGAACAGGAAGCCCTGATGGTTTCGGCCAGCTATCTCGGCAAAAAGATGAAGGAAATCCGCGATAGCGGCAAAGTCGTCGGCACCGACCGCATCGCCGTGATGGCGGCCCTCAACATCACCCACGAATTGCTCAAGACCCGTTCGGAAAATGCATCGCAAAACGATACCTTGGGCACCCGTATCCGTTCCTTACAAAACAAGATCGACGCCGCGCTGCACGACTCCAAACAGATCGACCTTTAAGCCGCCTGTTCTTTCCCAACCCGTTTCGCGTTAGAATCACTAAGCATCCTCTGCAGTTCTCGTTAGCAGGCCAGGTAGCTCCTTGACCCTAATTAAAATCCTTTGGGGAGGCTACGACAGTGTTGGTGTGCATGTCCGCCTGGTGCGGAAAGCCTAATGACACCGCTGGCCTTCCCACTTGAACCTTCCGGTTCAAGGGCATTGGTCGGCGACGGTCCTTGCGGAGGATGCCTTGTTATCCTGGGGACTTCACTATAATGAAAAGCCAGCCGCCCCCCACTCACGACACATCACGCATTTAACGTGACGCACTCAGCGACAAGCCCCACCTCCCGCTCCGCCCTGCGCAGCCGCTTACGTGAACAACGCCGCGGACTCACGCCCGAACAACAGCGCAGTGCCGCACTGCGCCTGGACCGCATCGTCGGCCACAGCGCGCTGTTTCGACGCAGCCGCCATATCGCCTTCTTCCTCACCAACGACGGCGAATTGGATCCGCAGCTGCTCATGCGCCGGGCCTGGCGCATGAGTAAGGTGTGTTATCTGCCGGTCATCACCCCGGCGAAGAGTTTATGGTTTGCACGCTATGAACACGGCGATGCTTTGACTCCGAACCGCTTCGGTATTCCCGAGCCGGCACGCATCGGCCTGCCATTACTCTCCGCGCGCGTATTGGATCTGATCCTCACGCCGCTGGTGGCCTTCGATGATCATGGCAATCGCCTAGGCATGGGCAGCGGCTTTTATGACCGCACGCTTTCATTTCTTCGCCACCGCCTCGTCTGGCGCAAACCGCGCCTGTTAGGTGTCGCGCATGAGTTGCAACACCTCACCGCTCTGCAAGCCGCATCGTGGGATGTCCCGCTCGACGGTGTCGCCACCGACGTAGATTTGTATCTTTTTAGCAACACATAAGTCCTATTCAAAGCTATCAGAGGTATGTAATGAATTACTGGCTGATGAAATCGGAGCCTGACGTTTTCAGCATCGATGATCTGCGCGCACGACCGCGCCGCACCGAACATTGGGACGGCGTACGCAATTATCAGGTGCGCAATATGCTCCGCGACCAGATGAAAATGGGCGATAAGGCCTTTTTTTACCATTCCAGCTGCAAGGAACCGGGCATCGTCGGAATCGTCGATATAGTACGGGAAGGCTATCCCGATGACAGCGCGTGGCATCCGGAAAGTCATTACTACGACCCAAAGAGCACTCCCGAACAACCGCGTTGGTATATGGTCGATGTGCGCTTCCAACGGAAATTTCGCAGCTGCATCACCCTGCAGGAACTAAAACAGCACCCCGAACTGGCTTCATTGCCGCTGCTCAGACCGGGCAATCGCCTGTCGATCACACCCGTCAGCCCCGCTGATTGGCAGTTTATCCTCGAACTCGAATAATTTTTTTCGGCCCTCCAAAACACCCTGCAACGATCATTTTTACACCCGGCCTCTATTACATCGCAGTCACTCATAATGCAAAATAATGCATACGTCATGATAAAAACGCATCATCGACTTCGTTTGCATGACGATGCAATCAAGTTGCAACGACTCGATCAGCGCTTGAAATCCAACACTAATCACGACAAACAGGTGTAAAAAAAACTTCCATTTTGGCCTAAAGAAATGTACAACATTGCTCGATAGTGTTACCGAGTAGATAAACACTCTTTGATTTTTGAAGAAGTTGTTTATACTTATTAGCGAACACTACGTTCACAATGGAGGAAATACAATGGCGACTAAGAAAGCCACTAGGAAGAAAGTAAGTGCAAAGAAGAAGACCACTGCCAAGAAGGCAGTTACCAAAAAGGTTGTAGCGAAGAAAAAAGCAACCGCCAAGAAGAAGGCTGCTACTAAAAAGAAAGCCACTGCCAAGAAGAAGGCTGCCACTAAAAAGAAAGCAACCGCTAAAAAGAAAGCCACTGCCAAGAAGAAGGCCACCAAAAAGGCCGCTTCTAAGAAGAAGGCTGCTCGCCGGAAGAAGTAATTTAATTCGGCAATTTAGTAGTGCTGTTCGAAGGGCCTGCCGCAAGCGGGCCCTTCGTGTATCCGGAGGTCAGCAAAACTGTAACTCAATTAATCTTAAGCAAAAAAAAGCACCCGACCGGTCACCACCACCGGCCGAGATCAGCGCAGAAACAGGGAGTAGACCGGGTTGGCGGTCTCTTCCGTAAAGGGATATCCCAAGTCTTTTAGAAACCCCTCGAGACGCCGCCGATCGGCGGGCGGCACCTGCATACCCACCAATACCCGGCCATACGCGGCGCCGTGATTGCGATAGTGAAACAGGCTGATGTTCCAGCGCTGCCCCATGCTGGTGAGAAACTTCAACAGCGCCCCCGGCCGCTCGGGAAATTCGAAGCGATACACCACCTCATGCTCCACCCCGGCGGCACGCCCGCCCACCATATGCCGAATGTGCAGTTTTGCCACTTCGTTTTCGGTGAGGTCGATGACCGGGTAACCGTCCTCTTGCAGACGCGCCAGGATTTCTTGCCGTTCCGGCTCCCCGCCGCGCAATTGAATGCCGGAGAACACGTGGGCCGTACCGGAATCGGAGTAGCGGTAATTGAATTCGGTGATAGAGCGTGAACCGATGGCCTGGCAAAAGGAGCGGAAACTGCCGGGCCGCTCCGGGATGGTCACCGCCAGGATAGCTTCATTGCGTTCGCCCAGCTCGGCGCGCTCGGCGACGTGGCGCAGGCGGTCGAAATTCATATTGGCGCCGCTGTCGATGGCCACCAGGCTTTGAGCGCTGATGCCTTCCCGCTCCACGTAGCGCTTAAGTCCGGCGATGCCCAATGCGCCGGCCGGTTCGGCAATGGAGCGGGTATCGTCGAAGATATCCTTGATCGCGGCACAGATCTCATCGGTGTTGACCAGGATCACCTCATCCACGCACTGTCTGGCGACGCGAAACGGCTCTTTACCGATCTGTCGCACCGCGACACCGTCGGCGAATATCCCCACCTGATCCAGCAACACACGCTTGCTCCGCTGCATGGCACGCTGCAGGGTCGGCGCGTCTTCCGGTTCCACGCCGATGATCTTGATCTCGGGATAGAGTGCCTTGACGAAACTCGACACACCGGCGATCAAACCGCCGCCGCCCACCGGCACGAAGATGGCATGCAACGGCGCTTCGTGTTGGCGCAGGATCTCCATAGCCACTGTCCCCTGTCCGGCAATGACCTCCGGATCATCGTAAGGATGGATGAAGACCATGCCTTTTTCTTCGGCCAGGGTGACGGCCCGTTCATAGGCGTCATCGTAGGTATCGCCATACAGGACCGCCTTGGCACCCAAGGCGCGCACCGACTCCACCTTGATCCCCGGTGTGGTACGCGGCATCACAATTATGGACTGGATACCCAGACGCCGCGCCGCCAACGCCACACCCTGGGCATGATTGCCCGCCGAGGCGGCGATCACGCCTTTGGCGCGCTGCTCCTCCGACAAATGCACGATCTTGTTATAGGCGCCACGCAGTTTGAAGGAAAACACCGGCTGCAGATCTTCACGCTTCAACAGTACCGGATTGCCAAGGCGCTTGGACAAGCCAGGCATGGAATCGAGCGGGGTTTCAATCGCCACGTCATAGACGCGCGCCTTGAGGATTTTTTCTAAATATTTCTTCGGCATTCAATTACATTAACAGCTTCCGTCGGGACTGCCTAGCAGGCTCTCGGACTTAGACGATCGTGTAGATCAGTCATAAGTTCGACAGCCTCCTGACTGGCTCATCATGACTTTACGCGGCAAGGCGGGTATGATTTTTCGCAACTAATTACCATCTGGAGTATGACAATGTCACAAGACGCCATGAAAAAGTCCGTTGCCGAGGCCGCCCTGAAATACGTGGAGGCGGGTAGCGTCATCGGGATCGGCACCGGTTCCACCGCCAATTTCTTCATAGACGCCCTGGCGGAAATCAAACATAAGATCGATGGCACCGTCGCCAGCTCCGTTGCATCCGCGGAGCGCCTGAAGAAGCACGGCATTCCGGTCCTGGATTTGAACGCCGCGGATGACATCGCGATCTATGTGGACGGCGCCGACGAGGCCACCCGTTTTCTTCACCTCATCAAAGGCGGCGGCGGCGCCCTGACCCGGGAAAAGATCGTCGCCGCGGCCAGCCGTAAATTCGTGTGTATCGCCGATCAATCCAAACTGGTGGACGTGCTCGGCAAGTTCCCGCTGCCGGTGGAGGTCATCCCCATGGCACGCAGCTATGTCGCCCGCCAGATGGTTAAGCTGGGCGGTCAACCGATCTTGCGCCAGGGTTTCACCACCGACAACGGCAATCTCATCCTCGACGTGCACAATCTCGAGATCATCGATCCTCCCAAGCTGGAAGCGGAGTTGAATAATATCGCCGGGGTGGTTACCAACGGGATCTTCGCCCTGCGTCCCGCCGACGTGCTGCTGCTCGGTACTCCGGAAGGCGTGCAAACCATCACCTGATACGTGACACCGCGACTCCGGCCGGGAACAAGGGTAAAACTAAACGGTCTGATCTAACGACAATGAAATCGCCCATCTCCCAATTTTTAATCACCATCGGTGTGGTGTTGGTATTGGTGGGTCTGTTGTGGCCGGTGCTGCACAAGACCGGCTTGGGGCGTCTGCCCGGCGATATCGTGGTGGAAAGGGGAAATTTTCGCTTCTATTTTCCCCTCACCTCATCGATCATCATCAGCCTGATACTGACCATTCTCTTTTGGCTGTTCCGCCGCTGAGGCGGTATCGTCGGCCGTTTAGAATGCAATAAACGGCCCCGGACCGGCCGGGGTGGTTTGGCCTTCGATGGCGGTAAAGACACTGTGGCCTAAAAAGGCCGGCAGGCCCCAAATGAAGATATCCGAACCACCCGCACCGGTCGGCGCGCCCAGATTATTGAATACCCAATGATCGGGATAGGCGGCGGTCAGATCATGGGCATTGGCCACGCTGAAATTCAAGGCGGCGCTCCTCCCATTGGTCCCGCGAATGACCGCGTTAAGGTTTAAGGTGGCCGTCGGACAATAAAAGCCGGGGGCGTAAGGATCCGTCTGCGCGCACACCGGGATATTGGCGTCGGTGAAAAAGTAGGTGGATGACCCACTATCCAACAGACTGTAGTGGAAGGTCTGATTGTTATAGGTAGTGATCAGGGTGCCCTGAGCCGCCGTCGTGGTGAATACCTGCGCGTTCCCTAGGCCGTTGTTGGTCTCGGTGCCGATCCCGAACACCAGCGAACCGTTCACCGCCACGGCCCCTGCCGAGGTGATAGCCGGCAGTTCGATAATCACCCCGTTGTTGTCATTGGCAAAGCGCGCCACCGGGTTCGCTACCTGCTGATCCAGCCCGAGCACGTCACTGAGCGTAGTGGTGAGACAACCGCCGGACATCGGACAGGGATAATAAAAACCGTTGGAAGGATAGGTCGCACAGACGCTGCCGCAATCCTGCAGGAATTGCCCCACCCCCAGCACGCCGTTGGCGCCGAAGCTCGTCACATCATTCTCGGCGGGACCGTAGCTGGAACAATTGTCCGGGATGGTGGCGAAGGCCGCATCGCCTATGACCTGTATGGGGAGCGACGCGGCCTCTTCACCGGCAATCTTCACATCGGCGATCTTGACCGGTCCCCAGGCATAACCGTCGGCGAACTGGGCGCATTCGGCAATGGCGTAATTGCCGCCGGCGTCGGTTTGTTGCGGCAGGGCCATGGACTTGGGCAATTGCGAGGCAATGATGCGCAAACCGCTGGAGCCGGTGTCTACCTGGATGTGGTCGACAGTCGCGCATTCGTTGCTGCCGGGAACACACACGGTCACCGAAATGGACAACAGATTCACGGTCGAACCCGGCCCCTGGCCCACAATAAGCGGCTGAATATTGACCGCCGCCGTCTGGGCAGGCGTACTGCCGCCGGAACTACCGCCGCCACAACCCGCCACCACCATCACGATCACCGCTAACAGGGCCCATACCCAGCCTTGCATCCCCTCAGTCCTCATTATTTGATATCAGTGACGGCAACACCTTGGGGCAGGCCCTGGGGAAGATAGGCGCGGCCGTAAAATGCCCGCATCCGCCCGCTCGATTCCACGACGAGATCGGGTCGGCGTATGAGCAGATGGCCGTGACCGCCCGGCTGTTTCTGAGCGGCCTCAGTATATTTTGAAAAATGGTCGCCCAGAATCTGCCGCACGTTGGGCAAGGTCGGTCCGTTCCAGGTAACGGCGAACACGTTGCCTGCCAGGGATAAATATTCCCTCACCACCGTGCCTGTTGCAGTCTTCAGCTCATAGACGGTATAGGCCTCGGTGCTGGTCGTTATCTGCTCGGAGGCATTCATAGCGGCCTGATCCGCATCCACCGATTCCATATCGCCTCCCAATGACGCCCATACGGGCGCCGATGCCGCACCGGAGACCAAGGCTACGATCAGACAGGGTCGCCTCAACCAAGCCAGGATTTTCCTAAGACCAGTATGCATAGCACTTTCCTCCGGGAGCGAAGATCGACTGTGCCACACTTGGCAAGACAGCCGGCTAATCTATCTGTGGACTCACGCCATTACTATGAACCGCTCAAGGGCGCTACGCTATAATAATACCCGCTCGATTCCGCCTTGTTTGGCGCGCTCGACGAAACGCTCCTGCCAACCCGCACCCAGCCACTTATTGGCCAGCTCCACGACGATGTAATCGGTGTCCAGACCAGTGTCGTCCCGATAACGTGACAGGCCCTGCTGGCAGGCAGGGCAGGAGGTGAGGATTTTCACGTTGCCGTCGACGGCGGTATCTGCGCCGGTGAGTTGCTGAACGCCCTTTTTCAATTCTTCCTCTTTGCGAAAGCGCACCTGATTGGCGATGTCGGGACGCGCTACGGCGAAGGTCCCCGCCTCGCCGCAGCAGCGATCGGACAATTTGACCTCGGCGCCGCCCAACAGTTTGGAGGCCACGCTCACCGGGTTGTGGGTCTTCATCGGCGTGTGGCAGGGATCGTGATAAAGATAGCGCACCCCGCCCACGCCCTCCAGGCTCACACCCTTCTCCATCAGGAATTCGTGTATATCGAGCAGGCGGCAGCCGGGGAAGATGCGGCCGAACTCGTATTTCAACAGCTGATCCATGCAGGTGCCGCAGGACACGATCACCGTCTTGATGTCGAGATAGCTCAGGGTATTGGCGACGCGGTGAAACAGCACCCGGTTCTCAGTGGTGATCTGCTGGCCCTTGTCCACGTCGCCGCCGGAGGTCTGGGGATAGCCGCAGCACAGATAACCCGGCGGCAACACCGTCTGCACGCCGACTTCATAGAGGCTCGCCAAGGTAGCGAGACCGATCTGGCTGAACAGGCGCTCGGAACCGCAGCCCGGAAAATAAAACACCGCGTCCGACTCCTCGTTGACCTTGGCCGGGTCCCGCAGGATAGGTACGGTCTTGGTTTCCTCCACGCCCAACATGGCGCGCATGGTCTGCATGGGCAATTTGTTGGGCAGCGGCTTCTTCACGAATTGGATCACCTGGGCACGCACCGTCGGCTTGCCGGTGGTGATGGCGGGACGCTCGTCCTTATCCGTCAGCATGAAGCGTTTGGCCAGCGTAACAGCGGCACGCTGCGCGGCGTAGCCCCACTCGATCATGGTCTTGCGCATCAACTTGATGGTCGACGGATCGGTGACGTTGAGAAAGGCCATGGCGGCCCATGAACCCACATTGGCGCGGCGCTGGCCGCGGCCCTTGAGAATCTTGCGCATGCGTATCGAGACATCGCCGAAGTCGATATCCACCGGACAGGGCGTGAGGCATTTGTGACACACGGTGCAGTGATCGGCTACATCGTTCATCTCATCGAAGTGACGTACTGAGATACCACGCCGCGTCTGTTCTTCATAGAGAAAGGCCTCGATCATCAGACCGCTGGCGAGGATCTTGTTGCGCGGCGAATAGAGCAGATTGGCACGGGGAATATGGGTGTTGCACACCGGCTTGCACTTGCCGCAGCGTAGACAATGGCGGATGTCGTCGTTGAGCGCACCGAGCTCGCTTTCTTCCAGTAACAAGGCTTCCTGCTGTACGAGGCGCAGGGACGGCGTGTAGGCCCGTTCCAGGCCTGAGTTGACCAGAAGCTTGCCACGATTGAAACGCCCCTCAGGATCGACCTGCTGCTTGTAAGCTGCGAATTCCGCCACCACCTCCGGCGCCAGATAATGAATCTTGGTGATGCCGATGCCGTGTTCGCCGGAGATAACACCATCCAGGGACTGTGCCAGGGCCATCACCCGGTCCACTACTCGCTCCGCCTCCTGCAGCATTTGATAATCGTTGGAATTGACCGGGATATTGGTGTGGACGTTGCCGTCGCCGGCGTGCATGTGCAGCGCGACGAACAAGCGACCGGAACGGATGGCGGCGTGGATATCATCCAGGCGTGCCCGCACCGGTGCGAACTCCTGGCCACCGAAGATTTCCTTGAGCACCTGCGCCACCTCGCGGCGGTAGGAGATGCGCAGTTCACGCCGCAGCAGCAAGGCCAACAAGGTATCGCCCGGCTGCAGTTCGGCGTGCAGTTCCGCACCGAGCAGATCACTATGCTCAGCCGCAGGGGCATCGAGGCGGCTCAATACGGTCGACCAGCGGGCGCGCACCGCCGCCAGGTGCTCGCGGGCGGCACGCTGCTTGTCGGCGATGATAGCGCTGTTCTCGACGCTGCTCTCATAGTCGGCCACTTGGCGCAGCTCGGATAGCTCACCGCCTACATAGGCATCCACCGCCTCCAGCATGCGCAGTTTATTGTGCATGGACTGTTCGATGTTGATGCGCTCTATGCCTTCACTGTAATCGGCGAGACGCGGCAAAGGGATCACCACGTCTTCATTGATCTTAAAGGCATTGGTATGGGCGGCGATGGCGGCGGTGCGGGCACGATCGGCCCAGAAACGCCGCCGCGCCTCCGGACTTACCGCTATGAAGCCCTCGCCCTCGCGGGCATTGACCAGACGCACCACCGCGGAGGCGGCCTCCGCCACGTCGGCTTCTTGCTCACCGGCGATATCCACGATCAACACCATCTTGGGTCGCTCGCGGCGCGGCGCCTTGGTGCTGTATTTCACCGCCTGCACGTAACGCTCATCCAGGTGCTCCATGCCGGCCAGCACCACGCCGTCGCGTCCGTCCAGATAATCCTTGATCTCCACGATGGCCGGTACCGCACGACGCAGATCGTTGCCGAAGAACTCCAGGCACACGGTGCGGGTAATCTTGGGCATATGATGCAGGATGAATACCGCCGAGGTGATCAGGCCGTCGCAGCCTTCCTTCTGCACCCCGGGCAGACCGCCGAGAAACTTATCGGTGACGTCCTTACCCAGACCCTGTTTGCGGAATGCCCGCCCGGGCAAACGCAGGATCTGCGCCTCGCCGACCGGTGTCTTGCCGTCGGCGCGGTAACGGCGGATGGCGAACTCCACGGTCTCCTGTTCGTGAATCTTGCCGAGGTTGTGGCCGATGCGCTCCACCTCCAGCCACTTGGCGTCGGGCGTGACCATACGCCACGACACAAGATTGTCCACCGTCGTCCCCCACAACACCGCCTTCTTCCCGCCGGCATTCATGGCGATGTTGCCGCCGATGGTCGAAGCGTCCATGGAAGTGGGATCCACGGCGAACACCAGATTGTTGGCCTCCGCCAGTTCTGCTACCCGCTTGGTCACCACCCCGCACTCCACGCGTACCACAGGAACGGGGTGAGCCACGCCGGGCAGGCGGCGCTGTTCCACCAACCCCACGCCTTCCAGCTTCTCGGTATTGATCACGGCGGTATCGGCAAACAGCGGTACGGCGCTGCCGGTATAGCCGGTACCGCCACCGCGGGGAATAATGGTGAGACCCAGTTCGATACACACCGCCACCAGCGGCGCCACTTCCTCCTCACTGTCCGGCGTAATCACCACGAAAGGGAATTCCACGCGCCAGTCGGTGGCATCGGTGACATGGGAGACGCGCGCAAAACCGTCGAAACAGATATTGTCGCGCCGCGTCACCTTGGCCAGGCGCTTAACGGCCTTGTGACGCAGACTGCGCTGACGCGGAAACCATGCCTCGAACTCGCGCACTGCTTCCCGCGCGCGCTGGGCCAGCTCCAGGGTAACGGGGTTGTCTTCGGCGCGATCCACGATCTGATCGAGACGCTGATGCAAGGTGCGGGACAGTGAGGCGAGCCTTTGCGGGTTGTCCAGCAGGTCGTCTTGGATATATGGATTGCGGATCACCACCCACATATCGCCGAGGATCTCGAACAGCATGCGTGCCGAACGGCCGGTGCGGCGCGTCTCACGCAATTGATTGAGCGCTTCCCACATGGGCTCGCCGAGAAACCGCATCACGATTTCACGGTCGGAAAACGAGGTGTAGTTATAGGGAATTTCGCGAATACGCGTTGAGCTGCTGCTTACCATGGGCATGTATCTTACGGCGGGAAACCTTCTGGGCACGTGAATATACTGTGGTCGCTCATTGTAGCATGGCGCACCCGGGGGATTCCCTTAGCGCCCTTAAGACAATAACAGCAATACCGCGTAACGGGCGGCCTTGCCTGCTGCTATGAACACCAGGGACGGCAGCCAATGAATGCGTAACCACCCGGCCGCCAGACATAAGGGGTCGCCAACCACCGGCAACCACGACAACAACAATACTGGACTGCCCCAGTGCTGGAGGCGGGCGATGGCCCGCTGCTCCTTGGCGGCGAAACGCCGCGCGGGAAACCGCCAGGCGATGACGCGGCCCAGCGCCCAGGAACTCATGCCGCCCAGGGTATTGCCCAGAGTTGCCACCGCCAACAGCACCAATTTGTCAGCGCCGCTATCGGCGGCGATTAATACCAAGACCACTTCTGAACCGCCGGGCAGCAGGGTGGAGGAAATGAAGGCACTGAGAAACAAGCCCCACAGGCTCCAATCGGAAGCGATCAAGGTCATCGACTGTCACCCGCGAGCACATGCAGGCAATGGGTTCTCATGCTTAAGCGCCGATGGTCGCGTGCGTATAAGAATGCGGCACGCGCGATCAGGCGGTCGCTTCTTTCTGTTCCGCCGCCTTTTGCTCCTCCTCGGGCTTTTTCATCGCGACGATAAAATGACTCGCCAAGGCATGATAAAGCGATACGGGACAAATGATACGGCTGACCGCAACGGCAATGACGCTCGCCGCAATGAGGGGGACGGGCAGCGATTGGCGGCCCGAGATTTCGAGCACGATGATGAAGGCGGTGATGGGCGCCTGCGTCACACCGGCAAAATAGGCCGTCATCCCGAGCAATACCACGCCCGCTACCGGTGTCGAGGGAAACCATGGTGCCATGGAGGCGCCGAGACCCGCGCCAACGGACAGGCTGGGAGAAAATATGCCTCCGGGCAAACCGCTGAAACCGGATATGGCCGTCGCGAAAAATTTGGCGATGGTATAACCCCACGAGCCGGTGCTCTCGCCATGCAACAGGGCATTGGCCTGGGCATAGCCGCTGCCGTAGGTGGCACCGTGGGTTGCATAACCCAAGCCCGCTATGATCAATCCGCACAAGCCTGCGAACAGTGCCGGGTGAAACAAGCCACGGTTCTTGAACATCGCGTAAAGGCGTGGCGCGCCGTCGGTAAGAATCTTGGAGAATAAACCGCCGAGCAGGCCACCCACGCCTCCCACAATGACAACGACGAGCCAATCTCGGCTCAAGGAAAAACCGCCGTCGGCGAAGCCGAAGTAACTGTAGTTACCGAGGATGGACAAGGATGACGCGCCGGCAAGGACGATGGCGGTCAAGACCACGCCGCTGTATCGGTGCTCGAAGGCACGCGCCATTTCCTCAATGGCGAATACAATGCCCGCCAAGGGCGTGTTGAAGGCCGCCGCGACGCCTGCCGCCGCACCGGCCAGGATCAAACTGCGTGAGGTCTCCGCGTTCACCTTGCCGAATGAAGCCCCCAGATAAAGGATGGCGGCACCGACCTGCACGGTCGGCCCTTCGCGGCCGATGGAGGCACCGCCCAGGAGCCCCAGGGTAGTAAACAGGATCTTGCCGATGATGATGCGCGGCCCCAGCAGGTAACGCCGCTCTTCGGGCGACTGGGCGACGCGTGCGGCAATGGCCTGGGGAATACCGCTACCGACGGCGCCGGGACAAAACTTGGCGGTCAACCATGCCGCGATGGCAAATATCACCGGACTGAGGATCAGCGGCAAGAACGCGCTGTAGGTGACAAAATCCGAAAATAACTTTTGCGCGTAATCGGCGATGAACGCATAGCCCGCCGCAATCGCGCCAACGATGACCGCGCCGAACCAGAAGATCAGCCGTTTGCGCCAATTGTCTAGAGACAGCATGTGTCTTCCGGTTTTAAAAATCCTGTTCTTGGTCATGAGCAGCGTAGTGGGCGGGAGAGCAGCTTAATGTAACTCCTAGTGTGTGTTTGAAATGGCATGAGGATCAAAAGCCGCGCCCCGCTCCCTTTGGTCACCATCAATACATACTATGTCTGGACCGGAGTGACATATGGCAACATTACATTTCAGGAATGTATATCATGCGTTAATCACGGGGCCGCCGATACCGGCCGCATACGCGGTATTTTCTTGTTTTCTGGCCGGTCTCCGGGACTATATCCGACACTGCCTCCCGGAAATCGTCGCTCATCGAGCGCTGAATGGCATCGCTTTACAAGATACACTACTCCGCCCGGATCGTCGATGATCATGCCTGCTATCGGCATTCCCGCTTCGCACTACTCCAGCGCAAGATGAAACGATGCGTCGTTGTTCATTCGGCAACACAGTGATAGTCGGCGTATAATCGCGACTGCCTTATTTTCTGCAAGGATGTAACGCCGTGATTTGGGTCAAAGCCTTCCATGTCATTTTCATGGTCACCTGGTTCGCCGGTCTATTTTATCTGCCGCGACTGTTTGTCTATCATGCCATGACCGAGGATGCGCCCGGCATTGCGCGCTTCAAGATCATGGAACGCAAATTGTTCTA
>Ga0316579_10000078_pt1 | contig 24909 bp, 24 predicted proteins | sample J5NA_2_FD_203074 | JGI IMG/M metagenome (GOLD analysis project Ga0316579, IMG submission 203074) | Rhizosphere microbial communities from salt marsh grasses in Alabama, United States - J5-7_160517rDrA | ecosystem: Host-associated > Plants > Roots > Rhizosphere | place: USA: Alabama | collected... | reverse complement strand
AGAGCTCCTTTGGGGCTTTATTTTTAGCTGCGAATGATCAAGTATATGCCTATTGAGGAGGCTAAGAGCATATACCTGATCAACGGGAGATACCATGGATCTCTCGGCAGTTATCCGATCGTTCAAGGTAACTACTCGCCCCCTGCGGTGCTTTTTCCAATCGGCCGCAAGTCAACCACCAGCGTTGAGCGCTTGACACCATAGTTCGTCGTCCCTATGCTGCTGATCCAAGACACCAGTATGGATCAGCAACGATGGGTAACTATTTCGGATCGAAGGCGACCTCGGGATTATGTCAGCCGATCATCGCCCTGATGCCGCCGCACGATACCTATATCGAAACCCATCTGGGTGGCGGTGCGATCATGAAGCGCAAGCCGCCGGCGTTGCACAACATCGGCATCGACCGCAACCTCCGGGCGCTGGAACGGTTTCGATGCGACTATCCGGTCGAGAAGATCCACGGCTGTGCGCACCGGTTTCTGGCCGAATACGGGTTTGCGGGCCGTGAGCTGGTCTACAGCGATCCCCCGTACCTGAAGCACACTCGCAGCTCGGGGCGGCGTTACCGCTTCGACTACGAGGAGGGCGATCATATCGAGCTGCTCGAACTGCTCAAAGCGTTGCCGTGCCAGGTCATCCTCTCCGGCTATCCCTCGGCGCTCTACGATGAGGCCTTGGACGATTGGCACCATCTAGAGATTCAGGTCATGAACCAAGCGGGGGTACGCACCGAAAAGCTATGGTTCAACTTTACTCCTGAGCGGCTGTTCTGGGCCAGCTACGCGGGCAAGAACTTCACCGACCGCCAACGCATCAAACGCAAGGCCCAAAGCTGGGCACAGCGCTACCAGGCTATGCCACGGGGGGAACGCCTGGCGGTCCTGGCGGGCCTGATGGCCGTCGATGCCGAGAACGCCTAGGCTCACCCATCCGCACGGCCGATGGCCAGCGTCAACAAGGCATCCCTGCGCGAGGAATTCGAAACCCTGAAGGGCCAATTCGAGCGCCTGTGCACCGAGGGCAAGATGGCTGAGGAAAGCCGCACCCTGTTCCAGGCCATGCTGATGCTGTTCGAGGTGCTCATGGCGGTGTTCATGGAAAAGCGCACGACCAAGAGCAGTCGCAACTCCTCCCTGCCATCCTCCCAGACGAACAAAGACGAGAGCACGCCCCAATCCGGTGCCAAGGCCAAGGGCCAGGGCTACGACAAGGGCCATTGTGGTAACACGCGTACGGTCGAGACCGTCGCGCTCTCGCCGGTCAACGTCTGCGAAAACTGTGGTGAAGACCTCAGCGACACCCCTTGCCAGGGACACGAGCGGCGCACCCGCATCGATATCATCTTCGAAAAGGTCCTCAGCCACGTCGAGGCCGAGATCAAGCAGTGTCCCCGCTGCCAAGCGCAGACCAAAGGGGGCTTCCCGCAGGATCTATCCGGTCCATTGCAATACGGCTCCGGCATCAAGGCCTATATCTTGAACCTGCTGGTTGCGCAGATGCTCTCGCTCAAGCGGGCGCAGCAATCGATCAACACGCTGATCGATCAGGTGATCTCCGAGGCAACCATCCTGAAATACGTGATGCAGCTGCATCAGGCCCTGGCGCGCTGGGAGCAAGCGGCCGTCGCGCAGATCCTCACCCAGCCCACCATGCATGTCGATGAGACCTCCTTGCGGGTCGACAGGAAAAACCACTGGATCCATGTCTACGCCGCCGGCGATATCACCCTGAAATTCCTTCATCCCAAACGCGGCTCCGAGGCGATCGAGACCATCAATATCATTCCCCGCTATGGCGGCACTATCATCCACGACTGCTGGGCCTCCTATCTCTCCTACGAGCACTGCGGCCACGGCCTGTGCGGCTCGCACCTGCTGCGCGAGCTGACCTTCATCGTCGAGTCCAATGCCTACCGCTGGGCGGCCAACATCAAGACACTGCTCAAGCAGACCTGCTCCCTGGTGAGCAAACTCCCAAGCAAGTCGCTGTCCGAGACCGAGTACAAGAACCTGCGCAAGCGCTACCGCAATCTCCTGACCCGGGGGGAGAAGGAGCTCCCGCCCATTCCCCCGCGCCAGAACGGCAAGCGTGGCCGGGTGGCCAAGTCCGATGCGCACAACCTCTGGGAGCGCCTGAAGCGTCATGAGAAGGCCGTTTTGCTCTTCGCCAAACTGCCCCAAGTGCCCTTTACCAACAACCGCGCCGAACGCGATCTGCGAATGAGCAAGGTCAAGCAGAAGGTCTCCGGTTGCTTCAGAACACGTCAGTATGCCGAGGCCTATTGCCGCATCTCTAGCTACCTGCAGACCATGGCCAACCAAGGTTACAATCCGCTGGTCGCTATCCAAATGGCCCTTTCCGGGCAGATCTATGCGGAGACGGGTGAGTAGTTACCATCTGGTTTCACGCAGTATTTTTTCGATACCGAAATACGCGGGCTTTGGTCGGATCTTCTCACCCACTGCGCCACCGGAGAAGGGCGCTGGGAACATGTACGTGCCGATCGGGAGATCATCACCAAAGTCCTGGGAAACGGGGTTCAGCCAGGAACACTCATCGGCGAAGTCCCACAGCAGTAAGGCCTTCACCGCTGGCTGTTCGGCGGCGATGCGGGTGATGTTTTCGTAGATGCGACGCTGGCGCAGCAGGTCGGTCTTACTGGGCTGGTCCGTTGCTGTGGCGGCACGCACGATGGATACGTCCATCTCAGTAACAAAAAGGCGGAATCCGGCGTCGGCGAAGCGCTGGAAATTTCGGCGCATGCTATCGTAATCTGGTACCTCGTCGCTGCGAGTGGCAAAGATGTGCATCTGGAAGCCGACGCCATCCACTGGGACGCCGCGTCGGCGCAGTTCCTGAACATAACGGAGTAGATTGTCAGATTTCTCATTGACGGTTTCGGCACCGTAATCATTGATGATGAGCAATGCGTCGGGGTCTGCGCTATGGGCCCAGTGGAATGCCTTGTCCACGTAATCGGCGCCAATCTTTCGGTATTCCACATAGTCTGTGCGCAGGCCGAACTCATCACTCCCGCTTTCGCCAGGGTCGGCCATTACCTCGTTTACCACGTCCCAGACCCAGACCTTTCCGGCGCGCGCGCTCGCCATGGCCGTTATGTAACGCTTCAGCACTGCCTCGTGGTCAACATCGGGTTGCTGATACCAGTCAAGCTCGGCATTGACAGCCGGGTAGACGAGAACGTGGCCGTGTACGCGCATGTCCCTGGCACGCGCCCAGTCGATGACGCTGGTCAGACCGCTGGTGTCAGGCGGCTGAGCGGGGCCTTTCCAATCAATCCAGGTCATGTAGGCAGTGGCCGTTATGGCGTTGAACTCGCGGGCAGCGACACTGAGGTAGTCACCGCGATTCCAGTTCTGGTCGTCATACCCATGCACAACACCGCCAATGGCCAAGCCCTGCCGCGCCAGGGCAGCGAGGCCAGCGTATGCGGGAGGATTGAACCCGCTGCTGGCGCCGGAGACCGTTAGCACTAGCGCGATGAGCTTGATGAACGGGCGAACGGATGGCGATGAAGTTGAATAACGCATAGATTACTCATTCTCGACGTGGCCGGTGTTTCTCGACAGGCACCAAGCCACAGCAGGTTTGTTGCTGATCGATATTGGTGTTGCCAAAGCAACGCGTAAATCCCAATTTTGCTATGACAACCATAAATAGGAACAATGGAAAACCTGCTTTGTCTAGCGCTATCGTAGACTCAAGGACTCCCTCCAATGCGAAGTATACCAAGATCGCGGCAAAGCAAGTATAGAATGGATCTGCAGATACTTTATGCTTTTCGATGGCACGATAGATGCCGACAATCAAGACCAGAACGAGGAAAATCAACCCAACTAACCCTAGGGCAAGGATCGTCCCAAGGTAAGTAGAGTGAGCATCAGGAATCCCCCATCCTTCGGTTGAAGAAATCGCAGCAACGCGCGAAGGGGAAAAGAAACTGCCATATCCATAACCTTGAAGAGGTCGTTTTGCTGCATAATCCAGACACTCTACCCATAGAGGAAGGCGACCGGTAAAAGTTGAAACCTCGGAATCAGTTCTTCCAAGCAGCACACCCTGCTCCAGGGTTGGGAAAAGGTCGTCGCCAGCGAGAAGCAGCAAAAAACACACGGCCATGCTAATAATGACAAGCCAGGCCGCCTTGGCGTAGCGCGATAACACCAGGGTCCAGTAGACGAGCAAGGCGGCAATGCTGCTAGCGAACGCGGACCTCGACCCGGTGAGAACAACGAAGCCGAATCCAACCAACGCGCACGCAAGGAAAAGCCAAGAAGTGCGCTTTGCAGTCCTGGCAATGGCCGTACCCGTAAGCAGAAGCAGCGAGCAATACACCCCTTGATCATTGGGATGGAATGTTCCCGCAAACCGATAGCTCGGCGTGAAAGGCCGAAACGTGCCGAGGAAGATCTCGCACGCGAAGCCCACAAGCAGATATGCAGTGGTAGTGAAGAATACCCACAGGATTATGTCGCGAGGAGAAAAGTGCTTGCTCACAGCGAGGGCGCCGAGGCACAACATCAACAGTGCTACAAGCCTCCTGAATGTCAGGGCGACGTCATCTGACCAAGAAATGCTTAAGAACGCCCAAACCAACAGGATCAGAACAAGCCAGCCCAGGACTCCATTGATTCCAAGAACATTCTGCCCTCTTCGCATCAGGCCGAAGGCCCCGAGAAGCCCGACCAGCGAAAAGGCCACGCGACGTTGGAGACTCCCTGCCTGTGTTGCGTCTATTATGCCTTCAGTCTCAACACCGAACTGCGCTTTGAGGGAAGAAGCCAAATCGTAATAATTCGCGAAAAAAAACGCTCCAGCAAGTAAGACAAACGTAATCCACCGAACGCTCAAGCTTGGCAAAACCGAGCATGAACCTGATGAGCTGATTGCGGAGATTTCTTTCATCCCGTTCGTCCGCGCCACGGGGAGCCGGTGAGCAGGGCACAGACCAGCACCTCTAACATGATGCCGCGATATTTGCAACTGCTTACCTTACTAGAGGCGTTTGCGCTGTAGGCTTTTGCCACCGGACAACAAAGAATCAATGGGTTACAGTAAGAAAATCGCCGATTCGAAATTCGCGCGTCAACAACCTATTGATTTTGCTGAACGCAGGGAAGGGCTGGCACGAATTTCGTCGGGTCCGCCTATGCCTTGAAAATGGGTAAATTCTTGGGGTGAACAAAATGCCGTGCTCCATTTTATTGTTTCTGACTCAGGAGGTTACAGCCAGCGCAAATGGCTCTTACTAAGCATACGCACTAACCAGAACTAGGTAATCGCAACACACCACCGAATATGTCTTCGCAGACGTAGGAAGTAAAGTGGACCCCATGTCCAGGACAGTTTTGTCCCGAGTTTAAGCTGTCTTGGTTGCTTCAAATGCAGCACCTTGGCGCGGCCGAGTCGAAACGATCCACGATCCTGGCACCCCCACCTTCCGCCGAGCGGTACACCGCATCCGGGGTGCGGTTGCTCAGGCCCTGGTGTGGCCGCTCGCCGTTGTAGAAGGCGAAATACTCAGTCAGTCCAAGTAGCAGCTCAGGCAGGGTGGCGTAGCCCTTGAGGTAGATGTCCTCATGCTTCACGCTTCGCCACAGGCGCTCGACGAAGATGTTGTCCAACGCGCGCCCCCGACCGTCCATGCTGATGGCGATCCCAGCCTCCAGCAGGACTCCCGTGAAGGCCTCGCTGGTGAACTGCGACCCCTGGTCGGTATTGAAGATCTCGGGCTTACCGTGGCCGCGCAGGGCCTCCTCCAGGCAGTCCACGCAGAACCCCGCCTCCAGGGTGTTGGACACCCGCCAGGAGAGCACCCGACGCGAATACCAGTCCACCACCGCGACCAGGTAGGCAAATCCATGCTCCAAGCGGATGGACAGGTGATGTCGCTGCTCCACACCTGGTTCGGGCGCACGATCTCCATGCCCCGTAGTAGGTAGGGATAGATCTTGTGCTCCGGGTGGGGCCGACTGGTCGCCGGCCCGGGTGCCATGCCGACCAGCCCCAGTACCCGCATGAGCCGTTGCATCCGCTTGCGGTTGACTGTATGACCTTGTTTCGCAAGCGCAATGACCATGCGCCGAGTGCCATAAAACGGCCGGCGTGTATACTCTGCGTCGATCAGCCCCAACAGCTCCAGGTCCAGCTCGTCCAAGACTTCCTCGCGACGCGGCGCATACACCCAGGAGCGCGTCACCCCCGCCAACTCGCACTGCCGGCTTACCGCCAGTGGCTGCTCCAGCGCCTCGCGCTCGATCCACTCCCGCCGCACGCTCACAGGCTCAGTCCGGACTTTTTTTTCAGCCAATCCAGCTCGACCTTTAGCCGCCCGATCTCGCTGTAGAGCCGCTCCGTGTCACCCGGGCCCTCGACCGCCTTCGCGCGCGAGGATTTTGTAGTGCTTGCTGCGATCTCGACAATTCCCACCAAAAATCCTTGATCACCGCTATCATGCCGCTGGTTGCCTAATTTGGCGATCAGTTCGATCACCCGCAACACGGCCTGGGGTATGCGTGCGCGATCAATAAGCCAACCGAACAAGGGGAAGCATGGGCTCACCATTTCAGGACGGTTCAGGGCTTTGTGGAGGAGATACGGGGTCGCGAGGACGGGGTCGCGAGGACGGGGTCGGGCGACTCGCTGGCGACTTGCAGCAGCACACGATGCATCGCTCCGGCATGCTGAGCCAAAGTGAATTCGCGTTCGAACTTGGCTCTGCCGGCGGCACCCATCTGCACGCGCAGTTCGGCGTCGCCGGCCAGTGTTTCCAGCCGGTCGGCTACGCCCCTAGGATCGTGCTTTTCGACCAGTAATCCGGTCTGGCCGTCGTCGACGACCGAAGGAATGCCCCCCCAACGCGTTGCGATCACGGGCAGTCCCACGGACATCGCTTCGACGAACGCGAGCCCAAACGTCTCCATGAACGTGGGCATACAGAAGACGTCGGCAGCGGCGTAGGGGGCAAACTTTTCGGCGCCGGTTCGCACGCCGAGGAACGTGATGCGGTCCTCCAAGTGCAACTCCGAGATGCGCGACTTGAGCTGTGCGAGGAACTCTTCGCGGCGTGGCGCCCCCATGATCTGAAGCTGGAACGGCACGCCGCGTTCGGCCAGCAGCCCGCAAGCCTCGACCAGCACCAGAACGCCTTTTGACTCGCGTACGGTACCGGTGAACAGGATTCGCAGCGGACGCTCGGACGTGACATCTTCGACCTGTCGCGGAAGCGTTCCCTCCGGACAGTCGTCCTCGATACCGTTGGGGACGATGTAGTCTTTCTTCGCTTGTAGCAGCAGTCCGTCCTCGGGATTCAGCTCCGAGAGGCGAATCGCGGCGTCAGCGCCGTAGTAGGCCCGCCGATATAACCAGCGTTGCCAGCGGGGCAGTTGGTCATAGAGCTCCGACACACCGCCGGAGTGAAAGTGAAAAATGGTCTTGTCGAACATCCAGCGGGTGGTCAGCAGAATGGCGATATCGCGATACATCGGCACCCGGTCGGGGCCGGACGGCGGGTAGTAGAGAATTCGTACTCCGTGGAACAGGCGGTGGTAGATGATGCGGAAGACGAGCGAGATCAACTTCACGATTTTTGAGAACCGTATGCGTCCGTGCTCACTCATGTTGGCCGAAAAGCCCATCCGTGCGTGCATCAACTTTACACCCGGCATGCGGCACTTGAGCAAGCGCCCGATCGCGAGTTCCGTGCCGGCGTAAGGCGGAGGCGTTGTGCCAACCACAAGAACTTTATTCACCTTAACTCTATTCTTGGATTTCAAAACTATGTCCCCTTGCAAGCGTTTCCAACGCGCACTCTGATCGGGTTCATGGCATGGCGGGATCGTCCTTTGGGGCCGCGTTCCGTTCCGTTGGATCGTGACCTCCGGCCACGCTGCCCAGCGCCTTGCGGTTCTTGCTGCGGCGTCGCAGGACGAGCCAGGAAAGCGCCGACGGGCTGACCAAATTCGCCAGCAGCAGTGCGTGACTCGAAAGCGATTCGGGGGCCGTGGTTGCCGCCAGCGCCAGATAGTGGCGCGACAGTGATGTGCGCCCGAGAATGTTGTTTTTCACACCATGATATCGATACGCCCGGGCTCGCTCACACCGCGACAGCTCGGCAAACCGCGGCATCTCGAAGAACCGGCGCTGCACCTCCAGCTCGACCTCGAGAATTTTCTGCGACTGCGTCACGGTATTCGAGCCGTGGAGACGATAGTAGCCTACCGGCTCGTCGATCCACGCATAGCGCGAGCGTGCCGCCAGCCGCCGCCACAGATCGTAGTCTTCACATTGGGCCAGCGATTCGTCGAATCGCAGGTCCTCAAGCGCCGTGCGGCGGATCATGGCCGGCATCAGGATGAAGCAGCGCAAGGCCAAGGCGGCGAAGATGTCTCCACTTGGGCGATCGCCCGGCATGTACTCACGATGCACTCCCACCCGCCGGCCCGCGCCGTCGATGATGAACATGTCGCCGTAGGCGACGTCCACGTCAGGCGAAGATTCCAGAATCGCCGCTCGACGCTCAAGACTGCCGGGTGCAAGCAGATCGTCGGAGTCGAGGAACACGATCGCATCACCGCGGGCCTCCTCGAGCCCACGGTTGCGCGCCGCCGAGCGGCCTCGGTTCTCCTGGCACACGACCCGCACTGGTTCGCAGAAACGGGCCAGCACTTGCGCCGTATCGTCGGTCGATCCGTCGTCGACGACGATGATCTCGTCGGCGGGACGGGTTTGATCGAGCGCGCTCTCCACCGCTTCGGCGATGTACTGTGCCCGGTTGTACGTCGGAATGACCACGCTCACGCTGAACCGCGGTCGCTGGGTCTGTCGCATGGGGGCGCCTCTTCCCAAGAGTTCTTCTCGACGACTTTCAATCGCAGGTGGAAACCAGGCTGTTCAACACCACGGCGCAGACCACGAAGTTTGCGCGCGCCACGCTGTCGCGTCCGCCCTCGGGAGCCAGAAAGCCGGTCGATGTGGTGATCGATGGACAATAAATGGATGCTGATTCTCTGTAGTTGTTCCGGGGCCGTTATTGAAGCTTTTTTCGCCACAGGAGTTGTTCTACCAACCGTACCGGCCCGCGAGCCACATGGTACAGGGGGGAGTGCCGCACGGCTTCGCGCGTCGTTCGCCAGGTCGAGCGCAGTTGCTGCATGCCGGGACGCAGCTCGACGCATCCTTCCATCACGTAACTGGCCCCGTTCATTAATCGCCGCTTGTAGGGCTCGGGGCCTTTGCCAAGGTCGATGCGGCCAATGCCCAGCGCCTTTGCTGCGTGCATTAGCTCGATCATGTGCATCGTCCCGGTTGAATAGCGCGACAGCTCGGCATTGTAAGTGGGGAACCAGGGGTGCAGCACGCTCTCGGACCGCATACCGAAGTTGATGGCGGCAATCGCGTCGCCGGCATACGCCACCGACAGCACTGGAGCGAAGGTCTCCCCCGAGAACTCCATGATCCGATCGAGCAGGTCGCGAACCCACTCGAAGTCGAAAATGCTGGGGACGCCCGTCAAGCGATACTGTTCGCTTTTCCACTCGATGAAGGTAGCCAAAACCGCTGGATCGGTAACGTGCGTCTCGAATTGCACTTCGCCGATTTCACGGCCGAGCTTGCGCTTCCTCTGCCGATACTCGCCCATGATCCGACGACCGTTTTCCTGCTCCTGGATGTAGGCTTCGACGCCGCGCGGCAGGTCGATGTACGGAGAGTCGTACGTTTGCCAGGCGTGGGGCGCGAACTGCGCCTGTTCGCTAACCAAATGGTCGAAGTGCAAGGCCGACAGCCCACAGCCGCGTACCAAGTCGACTGGAGAGCACTCGACGCCCTCGGCGGCAATGATGCCCTGAAAGTCGGAAAGTGTGTCGGCCACGGGTCGGCCCACGTTGAAGCGCCCGCGCTGAAACGGAAGGAAGCCTACGGCGGCGCCTTCCTGCTCGAGCACGGCCACCTCAACATCACGACGGACCGCCGAAACGGCCTGCGTGAACTCGGGGCAGAAGTAGGGAGTCCCCAGCAGTGGGTTGCGGCGCTGAATGGCGGACCAGGTCGCAACTTCCGCGGGAGTCAGTTGATCGTAGGTGACCGTGCGCACCTTGATCGCACCGGACGTGGCGTGGGGCCCCACGGCGGGGGCGTCTGCACCAGCTTGGCTGGGCGCGGAAGGAGTTTTCATGGGACCTCGTGTTGCCGGCGGAAGGTGGCCAGCGAACGGTACAACATCAGGCCGCGCACGACGGTCGCCGTGGACGTTCCCACCAGCGCCGCGGCTGCTGCGCCCAGGGCCCCCCAGGGGACGACCAGGATGGCGGCCGCCAACAGCGTCACGCCGAAACCGCACAAATCGCCGACGAAGTTTGCCCGGGGCCTGTCGATCGCCCACAATCCGTTGCCTAGGATCATGCCCATGCCGTTCATCAGCATGGCCAGCGCCAGCAGCAGCAGAATCATTCCGGTTCCCTGGTATTGCTCGCCGTAGACCAGAACGGCCAACAGATCGCCGGTAGCCGCAATGAACAAGCAGAACGATCCCAATGCCAGCCCCACCAGAAGCGCCGCCCGCGAGAGCACGCGTACCAGTTCCGCGGCACCTCCCTCCGACATGGCCAGAGCGGCGCCGGGCGTGAGGAGGTTGCCAACGCCCAGTACGAAGATGTTGCTCACACCGACCAAGGTCCCGCACGCACCCAGCACACCGGTGGCCGAAGTGCCAGCCGACAGGCCGACGATCCAGGGCATGATCTGCGGCGTCGTATTTCCGATTAGGTAACCCCGCAAAGCCCAGCTGACGAAACCCCAGTTGTGCACCCAGTCGGCCCGAACCCGCTCGCGCCGAAAGCTCACGGCGGGTTTCTCGGCCAGCAGGTACCAAGCAAGCGCGGCCAGCCCGCAAGCGCCACCCATCACGGTATAGACCGACCAAAGCGACAGACTCCCCCACTTGCTGATGGCCAGCAGAGCACCGAGCTGAAGAACAGCCACGGCGCAGTCAATGGCAAGCGCCACGGCGACATCGAGGTTGGCGATCGAGAAGCGGCGAATTCCCTCGCGCAAGAGGATCAGCGGAGACACGGCGGCCACGATGGCCAGCCCAGAAGCAAGCTTCCCGGCACCGGCAATGGCAACCACCATGGCGCCAACGGCGACCGCCAGTACAGTCGCCAGCGTCAACACGCCGTGGTGGAGCCACGCGCTGCCGTAGTACTCCGCCAACTCCTGGCCCGACTTGCCGCGCTTGGAATAGATCATGTAGGGGGCGGTGACCGCCTGTTCCTGAATGCCCGACACGATCAACATGATGCTCAGCGTCAGGTAGTAAAGGCCCATTTCGTCGGTTGAGGTCGTGCGACCGATGATCGTCGCGGTCAGAAAGCTCGCCGCACTGACCACGGCCTGATCGCCGACGGCCGTCAGACTGGGGGCTTTGGTGCACAACCGCCGCCATTGCGCAGCGATCTGCACCGCCAGACCTGCGGCCAGGCTGACGCGGTTGGGCGGGAAGGTCTCGGAGCGTTCGTTCAAAGCGGCAACAGACGCGCGTTAATTGAAAACATCCTTTGCGCCATCGGCGGGAATCGTGCTTCCAAGGTACACAATCGGAGGGCGATAGACGCCATAATGCCGCTGGGCTTTGACTCTATCCCGCTGCTGCAGTTTGAGAGATTGCTGTTCATAACAACGGCTATGCTCCCTCTCCCCTAGACGTTTGGACACTCCCCACGTCAAAGGCGTGATTGCTGGTTTTTCCGAATCGTCAATCGTTCAAGTCTGGTCAGAATCGGTTTGCCAATGTTGGCTAGCGCGGGATACCAGGACATCTTTGCAGCCAGCATGCTAGGTGAGTCCTGCCCCGCAGCCCAAAGGCGACCCCAAACGAATGGATCTTCTCCTGTCAATACCCGCCGCGGGCGTGTTGTTAGGCCGCAGGCAACGCCTAGGTGTTTTGCAACGTCGATCAACTCGGGGCTTGAATAGCCGTAAGGAAACGCAAAGGTGGGTTGGTCGATGTTGAAACGTTCGTGTAACAGGTCCAGGCAGAGTCCCATGTCGAGACGGAAGTCGTCTGGACGGCTCAGAAAATTCTGGTGGCTGTGTGTATGCGCTCCAATTTCAACCAATTCTCCTTCGAGCATCTCTTCACACTGACGTGTGGAAAGAGACCGCCACGCGGTTTGGGGAACATTTCTCGACCCAGTTGCCGACCAATCGTCGAAAGGGAACGGTTGATCCGTGTCGAGATACTGCGTGGCGACAAAGATCGTAGCCGGCAAGTTTAGTTCCTGCAGAATGGGCCAGGCATTCAGATAATTGTTTTCATAGCCATCGTCAAAAGTGATGGCGAAAGTCTTGGGCGGGATCGCCCGATGCTCGCGTTGGGACGCTATAAGCCGCCTTAACGACCAACACTCGAAACCGAGTGACAACAGGCCGGTTAGTTGATTTCGAAATTGCTGCGGTGTGACGTTTAACGTGGGAGATACTGTCCCAGGGGTCTCCTCTGTGACTCGGTGGTACATTAAAATCGCCAAACCTTCGTGGCAGCGATCGCCGCAGGATTTCTGCAAGCCGACTGCTAATCGGCATGTAGCCCATGTCCCCAGTTTACGTAGACGTGTAGGTTTATCACAAAACCAATCAGAATTCGGATTAATAGGAATGGAGTGCATGTGTGATTTCGCTCGTGACAAATTGATTTGTGTTTCTTTGGAACATGATCTAAATCCGTGATCTGAATTGGGCGATGATTCACTGTGTAAAACACAACGTTCTGCCTGTCAGTTCAGCAGAAACGTAATGAGTCGATGAGGCGGCGATTGTCTTCGCCATTGGCTTGTTCACTTGGCAATTATGAGCCTGGACAATAGAAGACCACCGCGGCGCAGTGCGCCTTTTAATGATCCAGAGAGGGTCGCGCTCACGTGCACGCCAGTTGTGCATAGAGCCTCCGAAAGACAAACATCACCGGACTACAGTAGCCGATAGCGAGCTTGACCTGCCGCCCAGTGTGTATCAGCCGCGTGGCCAGATACATTAACTCCTGCATCACATTGCGGATACCTCGGCGCTTGGAGCGTTGCCGTGGCGGGGCATCCGGGACAAGCAGGCCATGCTGCTGTCCAGACGCAACCGCGCGGATGCCCCGGTCAATTGGCGCGCGCACTCCAGCACACACTGGAGAAGCTCCGTCGCGCCTTTCTGACAGTGTCGGCTCCCCGCGCGCAGCACCATATCCAGGCAGTAGCCCTCCCGGCCCAGATGGGCGTCCATGAGCGCGTGACCGTCCTCTCCTTTATAGTTGCGCGAGCCCCCTTCCATTTTCGAATGGGAGTTGCCAAGGGGCGCCACATCCCAATCGAGCGGCATCAGGCAGTTGTCCAGCGGCGTGAAGCGCGCGTCGCTGCGACACAAAAACGCGATGACCGCATCCTCCACGATCCGCATATAGTCCAGCGCGTATGCATCCATGCACTGGCGCCGTATACCCACAGAGGGTATCTGTTCTGGACCCAGCGCCTCAGCAATGTATGCATCTTCCCGCAACCCCGTGATCGCTTCGAAGTCACCGTTGACCAGAGACAAAAGCGCGACGTAGCTGCACAGCATACTCGCGTGGGGCATCGCATCGTTGCGCAATGGCGATACCGCTTCGGCTTCAAGCGCCATATCGGCGCGTTCATTCAGCGCCACTCCAATGAGTCCAAGACCGGCGTGAAAAGTGAGGTCCACCTCAGATTCGTCGATGATAAACAGTCGCAACGCAGTACCTGCAGGGTGATACGTAATAGTGAGAGTATGTTGCTCACATCCTGCTGATCTGTAACTGGATTTCAGTGCTGACAACCCATTCAGTTCGCGGAACCAGGATTATGTATCAAAAACTGACGTTTTTATATAGGAATCCTTATGATTCCATGGAATCCATCGAAGACCTTCTCTACTTCACTGTAGTCACGTATACCAGTCTCTCGATGTCCGTATCTATTGCCATGATCCTCCTCCTGCCTTTTCCCATTCGCCATTCGTGGAAACATCATCACAACAAAGATATTTTCGCATATTCTTGTCGATGCCGACAACATGAAGTCCCCTTTTGGAAAAATATCAAGCGGCTTCCGAACCGGAAGAACCACCCGAACTGGCGATGTGTAAATACCTACTTTTCTTACTAACCTCTTGCCATGGCTGTTTTTGCTGTTCGTTATTTCAAAAAAAATTCTTGCAATAGGGGATCGTCCGGTCTAGCTATTCTTCGTGCTGCAGCCCTTTTACAACTGAAGAATACACGTACTTTGATTAAGTTTTCTCGACTGTAATTATGTACAGCGCATTGCCGTTCTTACCCCCATTGCTCTTGATTATCCGGAACTGCGCGTTTTGGCTGTTCGAAGCTCTTTAACTTCATCTTTTGCAGGGTGAGCAGCGACAGGTACAGTGGATTGAGAATTAGATAGCGCCGCCATAGGCGCTGTGGCTCCTCGGTCAAACGAAATAGCCATTCCAGACCACGTTTCTGCATCCAGGTGGGTGCTTGCGCCTTAAGGCCCGCATGAAAATCGAACGCCGCACCCACGGCTAGCAGAGGCATGGATAGATGATTACGATACTCATACACCCATGTTTCTTGCCGAGGGCAGCCGAGGCCAACAAAGCAAATTCGCGCGCCAGATTCCTTGATAGTCTTGGTAACTTCTTCCTTTTCCACGTTTGTGGTCTTGCGAAACAATGATGGCCGAGATCCTGCGACAATAAGTTTGGGGTACTTCTTAGTCAAGTTGAGGGAGAGTTTGTCGAGCACTTGCTGCCGGCTGCCATAAAAATAGACCGGCAGGCCTTCCGCCGCCGCACGCTCGCACAATTTAAGGGTTAGCGTCGGGCCATAGCAGCGGTCTGGCAACTTGGAATCATACAACATGTTTAGTGCCCAGCGGACGGGCTGACCGTCTGGCACAACAAGATCAAGCCTATTCAAACGACTAGCGTGTATCTTATCCTTTGCGCCCGTCATGACGCCGTGCACGGCCAGCGCACTAACCGTCAAAGATTGGCAATTGTTGGCCGCGACAATTACTCGGGTGAGTGCACCCTCATAATCGATAACGTTGACACCAATTCCAAGAATGTTACGTTTACCCCAATCTAACACGCGCTTCTCCATCGTTCGGCGTTGTTTTCATATATTTCCTGCAAAATACCAGGAACGTCGTATTCAAGATTCCAATCAGGATAGTGGCTCTTGAATTTGGCTAGATCGCCAACCCACCAGATGTGATCGCCTATGCGGTTGCTTTCGGAGTACTCCAAATTCATCTCTCGATCAGTGATTTTCTCACACAGTCCTATCGCTTCCGTCATCGAACAATTGCTGTGTCGACCACCGCCAATGTTGTAGGTCTCAGCAATACGCGGTGCCTGAAAGACGGCATCAAAGGCACGGATAAGATCCCTTGAATGTATGTTGTCGCGAACCTGCTTTCCCTTATAACCGAACACCGTATATTTTGCGCCCATCACCGCGCATTTCATCAGATAGGCTAGAAAACCGTGCAATTGTGTTCCGGAATGGCTGGGACCAGTCAGACATCCCCCCCGGAAACAAGCGGTCGGCATATCGAAATAGCGGCCATATTCCTGCACCATGACGTCGGCTGCGACCTTTGAAGCGCCAAACAGACTGTGCAGCGTGTTGTCTATGGACATCGTCTCGTCGATGCCCTTAGCAAATGGATGTGTGGGATCGATTTCCCAGCGTGTTTCTTGCTCGATTAAAGGTAGACGATTGGGCGTATCACCATAGACTTTGTTTGTTGAAGTAAATATGAAGGGCTTTTCGCTCGCATATTGTCTGGCCGCTTCAAGCATGTTAAGCGTGCCGTTCGCATTAACGTTGAAGTCCGTGAAGGGTTCCTTGGCTGCCCAGTCGTGTGAAGGCTGCGCAGCGGCGTGTATAGTGAGACTTATGTCTCCACGATATCTTGTGAAGACCTTTTCAACTTCACTATAGTCACGAATATCAATCTGTTGATGCTCATACCTTTTGCCAAGATCATCTTGCAACCTCTTTCGATTCCAACACGTGGAGGCATCATTGCCAAAAAAGTATGCGCGCATATCGTTGTCGATGCCGACAACATGAAGTCCCTTTTCGGAAAAATGCCGAGCCGCTTCTGAACCGATCAGACCCGCCGACCCGCTGATGATGCAAACACTCATATGTCGCCCACCCGGTATATTAGTTTATTTATCTATTTGTCGGATTAAAAAAATCTCGAATATAGATCGTCTTCTCTTCGCCTTTTCGTAGGGACTAGAGGCTGCCAACCGAGCTTGACCTTAACGAAGTTCGTAACCGTGCAACACTGCATCGCAGTGTCAACAGACAGCCGCTCCTAGGTGGCTTACGATTCTGGGGCTGCCTTCGTGCCGACCGCTAATGAACCCCTCGAAATAGTCAATTGTGTGCAGCAGGCCTTCGTGCAGTTTTACGGAAGGTTCCCACCCATTCAGGACAGATCGGGCGAGGCTAATATCGGGTCTACGTTGCCGTGGGTCGTCCTGCGGCAAAGGCATGTAGGTGATCTTCGAGCGCGACCCAGTCAGTTCAATTACCTGTTCCGCAAGCTCCTTGATGGTGAACTCGATTGGATTGCCCAGATTCACCGGCCCAACGAAATGTTCGGGCGTGCCCATCAGGCGCAGCAAGCCCTCAATCAGGTCGTCCACAAAGCAGAAGGATCGCGTCTGTTGCCCTTCCCCGTAAACGGTGATCGGACGGTGCCGCAACGCCTGAACGATAAAATTAGACACCACTCGCCCATCGTTCGGGCTCATGCGTGGACCATACGTATTGAAAATACGTGCGATTTTGATATTCAACCCGTGCTGGCGACAGTAGTCCATAAACAAAGTCTCAGCGCAGCGTTTTCCTTCGTCATAGCAAGCCCGTATTCCAACGGAATTGACCCTGCCCCAATAGGACTCTCTTTGGGGGTGAACCTCCGGGTCACCATACACCTCACTGGTAGATGCCTGAAGAATCCGGGCTTTCACGCGCTTAGCCAAACCCAGCATGTTGATAGCTCCGTGAACGCTGGTCTTGGTGGTTTGTACCGGATCGAGCTGATAGTGGATCGGCGAGGCGGGACAGGCCATGTTAAAGATCTCGTCTACCTCTACGTACAAGGGAAACGTGATGTCGTGCCGTATTACTTCGAAGTGGGGATCATCCAAAAGATGCAGCAGATTGTCTTTGGTGCCTGTGTAGAAGTTATCTGCGCACAGCACATCGTGACCCGCATTCAGTAATCTCTCGCAGAGATGGGAACCGAGAAAACCGGCGCCGCCGGTGACAAGAACCCGCTTACGAAGGGTTGGCTTCATTTCGATATCATCCAATATATAATGGAAACTGACAGTTCGTGGCCAAAGTGCTCCAAGAAGTCGGAGTTGACTGGTCCGACCGCCTGTTAGCGCTGGTGCTACCTTGGTTGGCCACCTACTAAATTTGCTTGCTTACCATTAAAAGCAAAATGTCCACAATCTGGATCGACGGAAAGCGTCGAGTGACAACTCATAACAATTTGTCAATTAACCGTGGAATGTAATGTCGTCTTTTGTTGAACACGACACCGGTTACGTTACCTCCTACACTTGCTATTTTCCGATGTATGCTGTCCGCCGCTGCCAAGGGCGTGCGGTCAGCCGCGATGACAAGGACTACTCCGTCGCTCTCTCGACTGAGCGTTATGCTGTCGGGCAATACAGAGGGAGGAGCGCAATCAACAACGACGAGGTCAAAACGCTCTCTGAGCGCGATTAGTAGGTCGCTCATACCTCGTGCATCGATAACCTGTGTCCTTGCCTTCGCCGCAGAGACAGGGACCACGGAAAGCCCATTAAGGGTAGTTGGATAAATTGCCTGCTCCAGTCTTGCACTATTTTTCAGCACATCGTCCCAGCCGATTGATACATTGATGCCGAACTGCTGATACTGAGGGGGCGACAGAATATCGGTATCGAGCACAGCTACCTTCCGCTCCAGCCGCTCCGCCGCTACGCGTGCCAGGCTGCTCACCACGGTCGAGGCACCCTCGCCACCCTCTAACCCGAGGAACAGAATTACCTTTTGGTCGAGATCTCCGAGCCTATGGTGGAGGGAGCGGTAGAGGGCGAGCATTTCCACCTCGAACTCCATCGGCGGAAGGGTCACAACCCGCAATTCTGTCACCGGGGGCGGACGCAGGCTGGTGCGGTCCCGATGCACTTGCTCCATTGCTTCAAATATCTTGCTCAACGGAGCCTCCGCTTAGCCATGAAGACGCCCTGCGAAGCTGTCTGGCAATACCGCTAGCGGTCATTGTCTTTGCTCAAGGCGGACGAAGGAGGAAAGGTGAGGCGATCACCAACATGAATGAGATTCGCATTCTTGATCTGCGGGTTATATTGCCTTACCAGCTGCACAAACTGCTGATCGCGTGTTCCGTAGACCTTGGCTACCAGATCAAGAAGCCTGTCACCCGGGGTTACGATCATCATCACGGCTTCTTGTGAGCTTCGGCCTAAAACTGGGTTCCGCGCCGCGACTTCTTGCGCGATGACGGCATCCGACTCTATGGAAAAGCTTCTCGGAACTTCCTGCGCACGCGTGGGTGCACTACCAGACTTTCTGTTTACCACCCGATGCCCACTAGCTGATGTGACGGGCATGGCCTCAATTGGCACCCGGGTCTGCACTACGACGCTGTCCGCCTCACGATTTCTAGTATCAGCCATGCCAAGGTTAGCTACAGCCGCTATGGTCTTTGCTGGTTGCCTCAAGAGCGGTTCGGGAATGTCCTCCTCCTGTCGGCCTTTCTCGCCTGTGATGGGCGATTGCACGGCAAGGCCTTTCTCCTGGACTTGCGCACCAACCTCCTTCTGTCGAGGATTTTCGGCATCCGCCCGTGCAGCATTGGCTGCGGCTGTTTGTTTCGTTGCTGATAGATTTGGGGGCAGGTCGGCGTCGCCATCCCGATTCGCTTGCACCTGCACACCGCCCTGCAGCTGCGCTAGACCTTGCGGCACGCTCCTAGCGAGCCCCTCATGTCCTGGATCGTCCAGGAAAAGGAATCCAGCGCTTACTGCCACGGCCACCGTGCCTGTGCCAATAGCAGTTGCAAGCCGCCACCGAGCCGGCTTTAAACGAAATGATGCCTTGAAATCCCGGATGATCTCCTTCACCACCCGCCGTGTGACGCGCCGCTGCTGATAGCCCAAGGCCGTGGCAAGCGCGTTGTCGCACAGGATATTGATGACGCGGGGCATTCCCCGCGCCGCCGAAACGATTTGTCTAACTGCGCCTTTCGTGAAGACGGTCGTGTCTGGAGCCCCCGCCGTCGCGAGCCGGTGCTGGATATACTGGGTGCCCTCTGCCCGCGTGAGCGGTGAAACCCTGGCCTGCACTGCGATGCGCTGCTTAAGTTGGCGCAGTTCCGGCCGCGCGAGCTTTTCGTCTAGCTCCGGCTGGCCACAGAAAACGATTTGCAGCAGCTTGTCTGTTGTCGTCTCCAGGTTCGACAGGATGCGCAGGCCCTCCATGGTCTCGGCAGGCATGTTCTGGGCCTCGTCGATGATAAGCGCGACATTACGATCTTTACTCAAGTGCTCGACGAGGACCCAATGCAGCTGGTTGACCATGGCGGACCTACTATCCGCTTCCGGGGTGTAGCCGAATTCCTGGAGTAACGTCCTGAGGAGGTCCTCGAACGGCACATTAGCGTTTAGCAGATAGATAACCTTTGTGTGCTCGCGATTGAGCCGTTCCAGGAATGCCCTCAAAATTATGGTCTTACCCACTCCTACCTCGCCGGTAACAGCGACAAATCCCTTGCGCCGGTCCACGCCATAGAGGAGTGCCGCAAGCGCCTCTCGGTGACTCGGAAAGAGATAGAAAAAGGCCGGATCTGGGGTTATGTGGAAGGGCTCCCGCTGGAGCTTGAAGAAATCTAGGTACACCTTTAAGCCTGCCGTAGCGGGATCGATGTGAGTACCGGTAGCCCAAGCCGACTTTCCACTTGTTCGGGGGTGGAAAACTCTTGTGAGTTGTACTCTACGAAAAAAACGTACCCAAGACTGGAGGCCGCACCAAGGACAACCGCCAGGAGAATAGCGAGGAGCTTTCTTGGTTTGACAGGCTTTTGCGGTACGGATGGGGCCTGAATCACGCTGATGTTGGCGATCTTCTGCCGGTTCAGGTCATCCGAGATGCGTGCCTCTTCATGTTTCTCCACATAGGTTAGGTAGTTCTTCTCGTTGATAGACACCGTTCGGTTGAGATTGCGAAACTCATTCTGTTTGTCGTCGAGGGAACGGATCTCGCGGTCGAGCGAGGCGATCTGCTTGGTCAGCGTCTCGACTCCGGCTTGCTGGGAGGCCAGCTCCGCCTGGGCCTTGAGGTACTCTTTCTGAATGTCCTGATAGACCGGGTTGCTGGTCCGCACGGTACGTCGGATATTTTCTTTCTGTGTCTTCAGGAAAGACTGAACCAGCCGAATCTCCTTCCGCACGTCTTTGACGGAACGGCTATCCTGGCGGTAATCCTTAGCAAGCAACTCCTGCTCCTTCAGTCTAAGGCTCAAGAGCCGTGTGTGAGTGTCGACTAGGACCTTGTCCAGCTCCGATTGAGTGTATTGGGCCTTGTCTTGGGCGACGTCGCGTAGGTGCTGTTGATAGGTCGCTACTTTCTTCTCAAGCTCACTAACCATGTCCATGCTGGCCTTCAGGGAGCTATCGAGATCGACTCGTTGTTTAAGCAAGAGACTCCGTTGCTCGGTGAGCGAATAGACCTCGTTCTGTTGTTTAAAAGCTTCCAACGCTCGCTCGGACCGTTCAAGGCGTCTCCGGTATTCGGCCATTTGCTGTTTAAGGAAGACAGACTCAGGATTTGCGAACGTCTGGAGGTGCTTCTCCTTATAGAAGTCGATGAGAAGGGATAGTGCTTGCGCAGCGATCACGGGATCATAATGTTGAAACGAGACGTCAATCACGTTCGAATTTCTGATCCCCTCCGCTTTAAAATCTTTGGCAAACTTGAGCACAGCTGCATGTAGGGGCGTCATGTTGCGCGGAGGGTTACGTAGGATCCGCGGGTAGATCTTGTCGATACCCATCGCGTTGATCACCCTCTCGATGACCTCCCGACTCTTCAGAATCGCGATTTCGGAGTTGATGATCTCCGTTTGGTTGACCGTCATAAGATTTGTGGCAGATCCCACCTCAGGCTTGGGGATGTACTCCCGACCGACCTTTATCAGAAGGCTGGCTGTTGCCTCGTAAACGGGGGTGATGTAGAACACGGCGAGCGTGACCACGAAAACCGTTGTAAGGAAGATTGCTTGGATCTTGGTCTTGTGCTTGAAGACAATCCGGAGCAGGTCCTTTAGGCTAATCTTTGGGCCATCTGTCCGCGCATCGATAAAGCTACCGGTCATGCTCATGGCTGATAGTACAGACCGACTGATACCGGTACGTTCTGCCGCAGATACTGATCGACCCACAGATTGACGTTTGCGATGGGACTCTTCGGCACATAGACGACGTCCAAAGGCATCAGGGTCAAGTCTTGGCCCATGTTGCTGCCGTCGAGCACCTGGGCGAGATTCAACGTAAAGGTTTGCGGTTTGCCACGCGGCTCGCGCCGAATGACAACGATCTCATGGGTACGCGCGCTGTCCATCAGGCCGCCAGCCATCGCGAGCGACTGCAAGACCGTCATCTCGGGAGCCAGTGGCACGGAACCAGGGTTTTTCACTTCGCCATCAACGTAAACACGCTGACCTGCGAACTCGCGCATGATGACGGTGAGCTCCGGTTGGTTCAGCTCGCGGGCGTAGCTCCTTTTCAGCTCCTGGGTTAGCTCGGCAGGAGTGAGGCCAGACGTCTGTATTGCGTTGATGAGCTGCAACGAAACGCGCCCATCCGGGCGGACGATAACCGATTCGTTCAGCTCGGGGTTGTAAAAAAACTTGACGTCAATTTGGTCGCCAGGTTGGATGCGGTACTCGGTGTCGGTGGAAACATACTCCCTGGTTGGCAACGGGTCAGGATGCGTGACGACGGAAGAGCAACCCGCTGCGAGCGTTACCAGGCCGAGCATCAGCGCTACGATCTCGTTACGCCACAGTTGGAGCAAGGCGCCCGCAACCGGACAAAAACCAGAAATGCGGCTCGCCCCCCGATCAACGTTGGGCATCGAGAGATGTCGCACTAGACTGCCCCTCGACGCTGAAAAACAGCTGGAACCGTCCGCAGGAGAATCTTTGCATCCAACCAGAGCGACCAATGATCTATATAGGACATGTCGAGCTCCATCCATTGATGGAAATCTAGGTCGCTGCGTCCACTGACTTGCCACAGGCAGGTAATGCCTGGCTTCACACTGAAACGACGGCGGTGCCAGTCTACGCTGAAGTTCTCGTAATCTCGCACCGGCAGGGGCCGCGGTCCCACGAGGCTCATATCGCCCTTTACCACATTGAAAAACTGGGGCAGCTCGTCAATGCTCGTTTCTCGCAGGAACCTCCCGATGGGCGTGATACGCGGATCGTTTCGGATCTTGAAAGCGGCGCCGTCAACTTGGTTGAGATGCTCAAGCTGCTGCTGCATCCGGTCTGCGCCCACGACCATGGTCCGGAACTTGAAGATCTTAAATAGCCGCTTGCTCCTACCGAGACGGTCTTGGACGAAAAACACCGGACCTGGCGAGGTAGCCTTGATTAGCAGCGCCGTTGTTAGCAAGACAGGCAAAAGCACAGCCAACAGGATGCTGGAGACAACCACATCGAACAGCCGCTTGAGCAGCAGCCCATATCCGTCTAGGGTCCCTGTGGTGATAGTGACTATGGGTACGCCGTCTAAAGCATCCATCCGCAACCGTCCAATCATCAGATTGAACAGATCGGGGAGCAGGCGAACAATGACCCCCTGCGCCTCGCAGAGTGCAACGATACGCGCGATTTCCTCGTAAAAAGACTTAATCGGAAGGCATACAATAACTTCGTCGACAGCGTTTTTCGTGAGAAAGGGCCCTAAGTCACCTAGGCCCCCGAGCCAGTGGTACCCCGCCCTCTTAATGCGATTGATCGCGGCCGCGTCCTGGTCGTCGACAAAACCCTTGATTCGGTACCCTAGCTCCGGCCTAGCCTGGAATCTGCTCGCCAGTTTCAAGGCCCGATTATTCGCACCTACTATCACAACATCGCGGTGATTCCTTCCCAGCAACCGTGCCCAATTCAAAGCAAACCTTATAACCCAGCGTCCAAGGATCAACAGGGCTAAGTTGGACAACGAAAACGTGATCAGGAATTGGTTGTCGATCATTTCAATCGGTAAAGTCACCGATAGGATCAGCAGCAACCCTGTGCCGAAAGAGATTGCCTTTAGGATATCGAGGACCTCGCCGCCGAAAGAGGCCAGGCGCCCGGATTGGTAAAGACCTACTGCACTCAGTGTGAAGTGCCAGACGGTCACAAAGACCCCAAAAAGCAAGAAGTTGGATATCTTCACCCGCATAGAAAGAAATTCAACAAGTGAATAGTCAGGAATACTCTGGGCAGCGAAAGCTGCAGCCAGAAGGAAGCAGGCTAAAACCACACCCAGGTCAAATACTTTCAGCGCATTCACAACACTTCTTCTTCGTTCGTAGCAGGTGCGGTTCTCGGCATTTTGCTTCCCATTATTCATACCCTAGATGGCTGCAACTGCCAGTTCCTCGTAAAGTATATTCCCAGGTAAACTCCATGCTCGAGTTCACGCACACCGTGCACTTCTGCCGGAATGTGACCTTTGTCAGGGCAAGACGCGGTAATGAAGCACGCTCACTAGTCGCCGTTGCGATTCTGAAGAACAAAACGGAGAGGAGCGGTAAGTAGTTGTCAGTACCACGCGTGTGCCGACGGAGGCGATATGTGAGGGTCTCCTACCATCTCTAACTATAAATAACCCGGCTTGGGCTCAACACCTTCACGGAGGGCAGTTGTTGTCCCGCACTGGTAGAATGCAGGTACGATGCCAAATACTAGCAATGCAGAACTACAAGAGGTTGGCTAGGAGCGGCGGTAACATATTGAATGAATAAAATATATTTTGGCTGTATGCCAAATTCTAACCCCTCCGCTGATGTGCCTGTCGACAATACGGAGGATCAAACTCAGAACACACAAAGTGCTTAATATTCAGCAAGATGGAGAACGTCAGTTGGGTCAGAAATGCTGTGGCGGGACCTTCGAAAGTGGGACGCATTTCATGTTTTCAGATAGAAACCAACAGATCTTTTTTGGTCGCTGTATTGCATTTTCGTCGTGAGCAGCGTTCGGATTGTCGGCGTTAAGCGACAGGTGTAGCCCTTTTACAGGTGCAGCCCTTTTAAGGTGTCACGCGGCCGACGGCTTGGATTGGGCCATGCCTATCCAGTTGACCCCTAAGGTGATTTGACGAAACAAAGTTACCAAGATTTAGGCTATTGCGGCCTTTACCACAGAAAATAGATTTGGAAACATATGGATGCTATTGAATGTCAATGGAGTCCATGCCGATGTCGATCCAACCCTCAATATCCCCGACAGCCGAGCAGATCGCTGAGCTTCGTTTTGCCGCCTCGAAGATGCACGGTGCTGAGCGGCGAGCCTTTGTCGCGCAGATTGCGCTGAAAATATTACGTTGCGGTCCCAATGGCGACGTTTTCGTCATTCCGTTGCATGTTCCGTGACAAGGCCCTCTGCCAAGTAGGGGTAGACCCAACAGTCGTGTCACCAGGGGCCATTTCGGCTCAGTCGAGGAGGAGCCGGCTCTCCATGTCGAGATCGAACCGTCCGTACGGGTTGACGTGCTCCCAGATCAGGGGCGTCAGCGCCG
>Ga0316579_10000077_pt1 | contig 24927 bp, 23 predicted proteins | sample J5NA_2_FD_203074 | JGI IMG/M metagenome (GOLD analysis project Ga0316579, IMG submission 203074) | Rhizosphere microbial communities from salt marsh grasses in Alabama, United States - J5-7_160517rDrA | ecosystem: Host-associated > Plants > Roots > Rhizosphere | place: USA: Alabama | collected... | reverse complement strand
CACCCTCACCGAGGAGATCGCCCGCCGCTACCGCGCCGGTGAGGTACCGGCCCTCAGCGTCACCTGAGCAGCCGGTCCGGGGGCTTGCGGGGACGGGCTCCGTCCCGCGCGGTCCCTACGAGCGTGTTTTTCAGACTCCGCCTCGACGCAGCGCGGGGCTCCTGCGGCCTTGCCGGGCACCTGCTCGCGATCGGCGGAGCTCCAAGCACGCTCTAAGCTCGGGCGGGTGGATCCGAACACAGCGACGATCGAACCGCTGCCCAGGCTCGGGAGAACCCCGTGAGAGCCGTGGTCCAGAGGGTCACCCGCGCCCGGGTCGGGGTCGACGGGCGGACCGTCGCGCGGATCGACGAGCCCGGCCTGCTGGTCCTGCTGGGGGTGACCCACGGGGACGACGAGGCCCGCGCCGATGCCCTCGCCCGCAAGATCACCGATCTGCGGATCCTGCGCGAGGAACGCAGCGCCGTCCAGGCCGGGGCGCCCCTGCTCGTCGTCAGCCAGTTCACCCTCTACGCCGACACGTCCCGGGGACGCCGCCCGTCCTGGAGCGCCGCCGCCCCCGGGGCCGTCGCCGAACCCCTTGTCGAGCGTTTCGTCGGGACGGCCAGAGAACGCGGCCTGCCCGTCCTCACCGGGATCTTCGGCGCGGACATGGCCGTGGACCTGGTCAACGACGGTCCCGTCACCCTGGTCGTCGAGGCCTGAGATGTCCTCCCCGACCGATCCCTCCCCGACCGGCACCGCCACGACGGCCGACGAGCGCCGCCTGCTCGCCGCGATCGAGCTGTCCCGTTCCTGCCCGCCCTCGCCGTCGGCCTTCAGCGTCGGGGCCGTCATCGTCGCGCGGGACGGGAGGGTCCTGGCCACGGGGTACTCCCGGGAGACCGGGCCGACGGCGCACGCCGAACAGGTCGCGCTGGAACGCCTGGCCGGTGCGGCCGGACCCGACGTCGCTCGGTCCGTGCCGGGCCTGCCGTCGGGACCGGAGGGCATCACCCTCTACTCGTCGCTGGAGCCCTGCAGCACCCGGTCGTCGTTCCCCCGCAGCTGCACCGAACTGATCCTGGAGGCGGGAATACCCCGGGTGGTGTACGCCTGGCGGGAGCCCGCAACCTTCGTGAACTGCCAGGGCGCCCGTGTCCTCGCCGGGGCCGGGATCGAGGTGGTGGAACTGGAACGGTTCGCCCCTCTGGTCCGCGAGATCAACGCGCATCTGCGGGGACCGACCTGACATCCCTGCCCGGGTACTGACAGTCTCACAGGGGGACGGCCCGCGGGAGCCGGTGCGGTGGAGGCATGCCTTGCGGATCGGGAACGGGCCGTGGCCGATCGCGGACGGTACCGGACGGATGAGGGAGACACGGCATGGACATCGAACTCGTCGTCGGGGACATCACCCAACAGGTGGTGGATGCCGTGGTCAACGCGGCCAACTCGACGCTGACCGGGGGCGGGGGCGTGGACGGCGCCATCCACGCCGCCGCAGGACCGGCCCTCCTGGAGGAGTGCCGGCAGGTGCGCCGCACGACCCACCGGGACGGGCTGCCCTGCGGGCAGGCCGTGGCCACGGGGGCCGGGAACCTGCCCGCCCGCTGGGTCATCCACACGGTCGGGCCCAACCGGCACCGAGGCCAGAGCGACCCTGCCCTGCTGGCGTCGTGCTTCACGAACTCGCTGCTGGTCGCCGCGCGCCTGGGGGCCCGGTCCGTGGCCTTCCCCGCGATCAGCGCCGGGGCGTACGGCTGGGACGTGCGCGACGTCGCCCGCGTGGCCGTCCGGACCGTCCGCGCCGAGGCGGACTCGGTCGAGGAGTTCCCCGCCCTGACCCATCCCGTGCGGCTGGTCCGCTTCGTGGTGTTCGGGGAACGCGCTGCCTCGGCGTTCGCCACGGAACTGGGGACACCGGTCCCCGACGTTCCCGATCCCCGGCGCGTCCGCCCGACCGAACGATGAGCCCGGCCGACCCGACCGTGCCCCCGCCCGAGGGTCCCCGGGCCGGTCCGGGCCGTTCCCGGGACGGATCCGTGCGGTACGACGGAGATCATCCCGGGTTCCCCGGCGACCTGGTCGCGGACCTGGCCGGCCTGTCCGGCCTCGCCCCGGGCAGCCGCGTCCTGGAGATCGGCTGCGGCACCGGGCGCCTGAGCGTGCCCCTCGCACGCCTCGGGGTCAGCCTGCTCGCCCTGGAGATGGTCCCCGGAGCCGCGGCCGTGGCCCGCCGGCGCCTGGCGGGGTTCCCCCATGCCGAGGTCGCCGTGACGACCTTCGAACGATGGCGGTCCACGGAGTCCTTCGACGCCGTCGTGTGCCCCCTGGCCTTCGGGGCACTGGACCCCGCGAGACGACTCGACCTGTGTGCCGACCGTCTGCGCCTGCCGGGAGCCGGACGGATCGGCGGGACACTGGCCGTCGTGGACACCCGTCCCGTTGCGGGGGGTGACGACCTGGTGCTGCGGGAGCTGCGCGAGTGCTTCGGCCGTTGGGCGCCCTCCACGCGGTGCGAATCCGTGCCGCCGCCCGAGGAGGACCTCCCCACCTCCCATCCGGAGCTGTCCGTCACGGCCCGTTTCAGCAGCAGCGTCCGTTCCCGACGCTACGTGTGGGAACGCAGCAGCACCGCAGCGGAACACCTGGACCTGTTACGCCTGCGGGCCGGCCCGGACGCTCCCCCCGGGCCCGTGCCGGTCTGGCTCCAGGACTGTTTCGAGGCCGTCGTCGCCTCCCGCGACTCCGGCAGGGTCACCCAGCAGTACGCGACCGACCTGCGCGTGGCGACCAGAGCCCGCTGACCGGGGGCCGACCACCGGGTCAGGCGTGACGGGCCACGGCGCGGACCACCGAGTCCGCCAGGCGTTCGACCGAGGCCCGGACCGAGGGATCTCGGGTGGGGAACCGGTCACGGCGGTCGGAGACGACCTCGGCGACCCGGTCCCGGGTCGTCCAGGCGACGACGTCCGCAACGGCGTCCACGAGCGTGCTCGGGTCCGGGCCCGTTCCGCCCACCCGTGCCAGGACGGCGTCCGCCGCCAGGGCGACGGCTGTCCCGATCGGGACCCTGCCGTGGCCGCGGACCGTGACGGGCGGGGGCTCACCGAGCAGCAGGAGCAGGAGCGGCACGCGCCCGCGGGACTCTCGCAGTACGCAGTGGAGCTCGCGGGCCAGCTGCTCCCGGCCGAAGGAACCGCCGCGGATCCTCTTGGCCTCGAGCAGCGCGAAACACCCCGGTGAGACCAGCAACCCGTCCGGCTGGACCGGGACCCCCGACAGGCGGTCCGCGGCCGCGGGCCGCAGGAACAGCTCGTCGGGCAGCAACGTGATCTCGGCGTCCTCGATCTCCTCGACCAGCCGTTGCCTGGCCGCGCGCGCTCCGTCGGCCCCGCGCAGGACCGATCCGAGGAAGTCGGTGCGGGGCAGGAAGTCCAGAGCGGTCAGGGCCTCCGCCGTCAGGACGTTCTCGTGGCCCCTCCCCCCGTCCCGGAACTGCCTGACCCGTGTTCCCGTCCAGGAGAGCTCCTCGAGAAGGCGTCCCAGCACCGAGGACGGTCCCCCGGGACCCGCAGGCCCCGGGTACCCGCGGTTCACGGTCACGTCGATGGCTCCTTCCCGTCCGCGATCGCCGGATCCCATGATCTCGTCGTCGGAGCGGGGAGGAGAGGAGTCCTCGTGCTTCTCCCGGCGTCTCGGCCGTACCGGACGGTGCCACCCGCCCCGAGCGGGCAGGTCGCCGCGGGACGGCGCCGGTGGCGCGGACGGAACCGCGCTCCTGCGCCCGGCGCAGGGCTGCCTCGACGGTGTCGCGGATCCCGTCCACGGTCCGCCGGACCGTTCCCGACAGGCCGTCGCCGGTGAGCATCGCGGTCAGGGCGAGTTTCGTGGTCCCGGTCTCCACGATCATCCGTAGCAGGGCGTCGAGACCGTCGGCCCGTCCCGGCGCCGCGGCGAGTTCCCGCGCGCATCCGGCCAGACGATCGAAATGGCGCAGCAGGACGGCCTCGATCAGGTCGTCCTCGGTCGGGAAGTGCCGGAAGACGGCGCCGATCCCGACCCCGGCCCGGCGGGCGATCTCCTCGGTGGAGCCCTCGCCCGTCCGGAAGACCTCCTGGGCCGCCGCCAGGAGGCGCTCGCGGTTCTCCCCGGCGTCCCTGCGCACCGGCCTTCTCCTCCCCGGACACCTTGCACGCGGTAGCCGGTCCCGTTCCGCCCACGACAGGCGCAGCGATCGTTCCGCCACCGTGAACGGAAGCCATCACTCCGTTTCTATTGGGGGTCACATGTTCTATTGGGGGTCACATGTCCGATCCGTCTTCACCCGCAGACGTCGTCCGCGAGGTCGCCACCGGGGCGAGCCGTCCGATCGGAGGGGACCGACCGAGGAGGAGCGGCGCGAGCACTTCGCGGCCTCCACCGGCCGGCTGCGGGGGTGGAGCGCTTCGAGGCCCTTCCCGGCACCACGCACCGGACCGCGGGCCCGGAGACGGTCGTCCACTCAGCTGCGTGGGGTCGGCCGGCGGACGGGAATTCGTCCTGCCCTGCGTGTTCGTCACCCGTGTCCGCGACGGTGCCATCGTCGAGACCCGCGATTACTCCGATCGTTCCGCCTCCTCCCGGGTCGTGGACCCGCCCGCTCCGTCCTGATCCTGAGCGGGTCCCGGCGGAGCGGGTCCGGACCGATTCCGACGGTCCGTCGGCAGCAGGTGACTCGTGCACACCTCACCGGATCCCGAGCCGTGACGCCGTGCCTCGGCCTCCGGCGAGGAACGGGGATCCTCCCGGTCCCGCTCCTCCCGGTCGCCGACACCGATCCACCGGGCGCAGGCATCGGCCGGGATGCCGCTGCGCTCGATCTCCTGTGAATTCAGCCGTGCGACGGCGGCACGAAATCCGCCTGCTTTCGCCGTGAACCACACCCGGTCCTCGAGGGACCTGATTCCCTGCGCTCCGTCCGTGGGCACCCTGTCGGGAACTCACAGGGACCGTTCGATGACGATGTGGTTCAACCGGTCGAGCGGATCCGTGACGCGCGGAGACTGCCAGAACCGGATCGGAGAGGCAACGTCCGGCCGGCCGGACGGGTGGTCCCCGGTCGGACGCCGCACGACTGCCCCGCCCGACGCGGGCCTCCCGGCGGCCCGGCGGGGGCGCGCAGACCCTCACGGGGCGACCGCGCTCCAGGGGAGGGTCAGTTCGCCGAGCCTCCAGCGGGAGGGCTCGGCAAGGACCGGAACGCCGCTCTCCCGCAGGGAGCGCACGCCGGCGATCCACCGCTGGCGGGCACCGAAGGCCGTGAGGCCGGCGTTGCGCTCCCAGGCCGTGTCCAGTTCCCGCAGGAGGGCGTGGACCGGCTCGCCGGGGACGTTGCGGTGGATCAGGACCTTCGGCAGGCGTTCGGCGACCCTGGACGGACGTCCCAGGTCGGCAAGGCGCACCGACAGGGTGAGGGAGAGCGGCCCGTCCTCGGCAACGGCCACCCACGCCGAGAGGCGCCCCAGCTCGTCGCAGGTGCCGTCGAGGAACAGGCCGCCGGGGGCCAGGCGCGACCGGACGACGTCCCACGAGGGGACGACGTCCCGCTCGGGGTACTGACGCAGGACGTTGAACGCCCGTACGAGGACGGGGCGGCGGCCCTCGGGCAGCGGTAGTTCGAAACCGCCGTGCCGGAAACTCAGTCCCTCCCGGGCCAGTCCTCGGGCGGCCTCGACCCGGGAACGGTCGATCTCGATACCCACCACCTGGACGTCCGGCCGGACGGCGCCCAACCGGTCCAGCAGCTCCACCGTCGTCACGGGACAGGCACCGTAACCCAGGTCCACGACGAGCGGGTCCCCGGCACTCCTGAGCCGCCACGCCTGCGGCCCCGCCAGCCAGCGGTCGACCCGACGCAGCCGGTTGGGACCTGTCGTACCCCGGGTCACGGCCCCCAGGGGCCTGCCACCGGGACGGCGCGGGGCCGCAGCGAGGGGCGCCGTCCGGCCGGTCCTCGCCGCCGGCGTGCCTTCGGATGCCACCGGCCGATTCTGCACCCGGACCCCTGACCGGTCCGGACCCCTGACCGGCCCGGGCCCCTGACCGGTCCGGAACCGGTGGTCCGCCGCGGGCGGCACCGCCGCCGACGGCGGGCGGTCGAACCGGACGGAACAAAAGCGGCCCGGCAGGCGGTTGAGCCGTTCGGGACGCGCAGAAGCGCCCGACGCGGTCACACCGCCGCCGCGGGCGTCCGGCGTTTTCGACCCGCGCCGGGGGGCGATCGACGACCGCGTGGGATCCGACAGGGAGAAGACAACCGTGACAGACGCCACGTGGCCGGCACGTGTCGCCATGCTCTCCGTACACACCTCGCCCCTCGAACAACCCGGCACAGGGGACGCCGGGGGCCTCAACGTCTACGTCGTGGAGACCTCCCGCCGTCTGGCCGCCCGCGGGGTCGAGGTCGAGATCTTCACGAGGCGTACCCGGGGGGACCAGCCCACCGAGGTCGAACTGGTCCCCGGGGTCACCGTTCGGCACATCGACGCCGGGCCGTTCGAGGGCTTTTTCAAGCAGGACCTTCCCGGACAGCTGTGCGCCTTCGTCGCCGGTCTCATCCAGGCGGAGGCGTCCAGGGAACCGGGGTGGTACGACCTGGTCCACTCCCACTACTGGCTGGCCGGTCACGCGGGGTGGCTCGCGGCCGAGCGCTGGCGGGTGCCCCTCGTCCACACCATGCACACCCTCGCCAAGGTCAAGAACGCCTCCCTGGCGGTGGGGGACGCCCCGGAGCCCCCGATCCGCGTCGTGGGCGAGGAACAGGTCGTCAGCGCCTCGGACAGGCTCGTGGCCAACACCCGGGACGAGGGACGGGCGCTGGTCGGCCTCTACGGCGCCTGCCCCGACCGGATCTCCGTCGTGCCGCCCGGCGTCGATCTCGACACCTTCTCCCCGGGCGGGCCGGACGCCCGGCGCGCGGCCCGCGGGCGTCTGGGCGTGGATCCCGGGGCCGACCTGCTGCTCTTCGTGGGGCGGATCCAACCCCTCAAAGCCCCCGACGTCCTCGTACGGGCCGTGGCCCACCTGGTGCGCGAACGTCCCGAACGCGCGGACCGCCTGCGGGCCGTCCTGCTGGGCGGTCCCAGCGGCAACGGCCTGCAGCAGCAGGACGAACTGGAGAAGATGGTCGCCGAGCACGGCCTGTGCCCGACGGTGAGCTTCCTCCCCCCGGCCCGGCGCCCGGTCCTCGCCGACTGGTACCGGGCGGCCGACCTCGTCGTCGTCCCCTCCTACAGCGAGACCTTCGGCCTGGTGGCCGTCGAGGCCCAGGCGTGCGGCACCCCCGTCGTCGCTGCGTCCGTCGGGGGGCTGCGCACCGCGGTCAGGGACGGGGTCAGCGGCGTGCTCGTCCCGGGCCACAATCCCCGCCGGTGGGCGAGGGTCCTGTCCGACATCCTGGACGACCCGGGCCGCAGACGTGCCATGAGCCGGGGAGCGCTCGTCCAGGCGTCCCGGTTCAGCTGGGAGGCGACGGTCGAGGGAACCCTCGAGGCCTACGCCGGTGCCGGGGAGGACCACCGGCACCGGGGCGTGCGAAGCCGCGACCTGTGTTGCTGCGGCGCGGGCGGGGCCGGGTCGAGGACGGGTAGCTGACCGGAGGACAAGCCCTCCTCGCAGTGACATGCACGACCCGGACCTGCACGGGATCGTTCCGGGTGGCCGGATAGCCTGTGGCCATGACCTACACGCTGGTCCTGCTCCGCCACGGCGAGAGCGAGTGGAATGCCAAGAACCTGTTCACCGGCTGGGTCGACGTCCCGCTGTCCCAGAGGGGCAGGGCCGAGGCCGAGAACGGCGGGCGCATGCTCGTCGAGGCCGGGGTGCTGCCGGACGTCGTCCACACCTCGTTGCAGCGCAGGGCCATCACCACGGCGAACCTGGCCCTCGACGCCGCGGACCGGCTGTGGATCCCGGTCAAGCGCTCCTGGCGTCTGAACGAGCGGCACTACGGCGCCCTCCAGGGCAAGAACAAGAAGGAGACGCTCGCGCAGTTCGGCGAGGAGCAGTTCATGCTCTGGCGACGTTCCTACGACGTCCCCCCGCCGCCCATCGAGGACGACGACGAGTTCTCCCAGGCCGCCGACCCCCGGTACGCCGACCTCGGGGCGCGGATGCCGCGCACCGAGTGCCTCAAGGACGTCGTCGCCCGGATGCTGCCCTACTGGGAGTCCGAGGTGGTCCCCGACCTGGAGGCGGGCAGGGTCGTCCTCCTCGCGGCCCACGGCAACTCGCTGCGGTCCCTGGTCAAGCACCTCGATTCGATCAGCGACACCGACATCGCCGGCCTGAACATCCCGACGGGGATCCCGCTGGTCTACCGCCTCGACGACGACCTCACCCCGGCCGTCCCCGGCGGGGAGTACCTGGATCCGAAGGCTGCGGCCGCGGCGGCGGCAGCCGTCGCGAACCAGGGCCGCTGAGCCCGCCCGAACGGTACGCCGGCTGATGCGGCGCGCCCACCGACCCGGATCCGACGGTCGGCGACCGCGTCGCATCGGCCGTTCCGCCCCTTCCGCCCGGCGGTCTCAGAGCGTGTTTTCGACGCTGCGCTTCGACGCCGTGCGGCACCCGGCGGCGTCCCGAACGCGCTCTCAGACCTGCAGGGTGGGGTCGTGGTCCGGCCGGGGCCGCTCCCCGGTCACCAGGAAGATCACCCGATGGGCGACCGAGACCGCGTGGTCGGCGAACCGCTCGTAGTACCGACCGCAGAGAGTGACGTCGACCGCGGTCTCCACGCTGCCCTGCCAGGAACGGTCGAGCAGAGCAGCGAAAACGTCCCGGTGCAGGGCGTCCATGGCGTCGTCGTCGGTCTCCAGTTCGGCGGCCAGGTGCAGGTCCCGGGTGGTGATGACGGTCCCGGTCTTGGCGACCATCCCCTCCGCGATCTGGCCCATCTGACGGATCATGGGTCGGAGCTGGGCCGGGACCGCCGGGTGGGGGTAGCGCATCCGTGCAAGCTTGGCCACGTGCCTGGCCAGGTCGCCCATGCGTTCCAGGTCGGCGCTCATCCTCAGACTGGTCACGATCGTGCGCAGGTCCGTCGAGATCAGATGCTGCTGGGCCAGCATGAGCAGCGCCTGCTCCTCCAGATCCAGCTGCAGGGCGTCGATCTGCTCGTCGGCCGCGATGACGGCCTGTGACAGGTCGAGGTCGGCCTCGAGCAGTGCCGACGTCGCGCGGGCAATGGCAGAACTGACGAGTCGGGTCATCTCGACCATCTGCGCGGACAAGCCGTACTGCTCGCCGTGGAGATGCGCTCGCATCGGGTTGTGCTCCGTCCTGGTCAGGGGTGTCACCGTCCCCGCGCCGCGCCTGGCCGAGCCGTTCGGGTCCGCCTCGCAAGGACCGCGGCCACCGTACGGCGTTCTGGCGAACCGTGCATCGGATCCACCGTTTGTGTTCGATTCAACCCTGTACCGACTGTTGTGCGACCCCTGGAACCCCGCTCCGTATCCCCGGTACCGGGGCCGGCGCGCTCCCGGTCCGCACGTTCCCGATCCCTCCTTCTCCCCGCTGCCCATGGTGTCTCCTGCACCGTGAACGGTCACCGCACATGAGGTGAACAGAGGGGGAAGGGGCTAGGACGGTCCCTCACCGGTGGATGATTCTGGCCACGGGCGCACCTACGCTGAGTGCGTGAACCCGTCCTCGACCGCTGCCCTGGCCGCCCTGGTCGGCTTGCTGGTCGGTGCCCTCGGCGTCGTCGCCTTCCGGGTCAGCGAGCGGGACCAGCTCGGCCTGAGCCACGACCGTGAGGAGTCGGGGCTCCCGCACGGGGTCACGGAGGTCCTGGCCGTCCTGCGCTCGGCTGCGGTGGTGCTCGACGGGGCGGGCGAGGTGGTCAAGGCCAGCCCCGCCGCCTACGCCTTCGGCCTGGTCCGTGGCCACGACCTGGTCCATGACCAGTTGCGCGAGCTGGCCGGGACGGCCCGTCGGTTCGGCCTGGTCCGCGAGCGCGAGCTGGAGCTGGCCCGGGGCCCCCTGGGCCGGGCCCGGCTGTTCGTCCACGCCAGGGTCTCCCCTCTGGGGGCCGAGCACATCCTGGTGCTCGTGGACGACCGCACGGAGGCACGCCGGGTCGAGGAGATCCGCAGGGACTTCGTCGCCAACGTCAGTCACGAGCTCAAGACCCCGGTGGGGGCCCTTCACCTGCTGGCGGAGGCCGTCAACGACGCGGCGGGGGACCCCGAGGCCGTGCGCCACTTCGCCGAGCGCATGGAACGGGAGTCCAAACGCCTGTCCGCCCTCGTCCAGGAGATCATCGACCTGTCGCGCCTGCAGGTGGCGGACGCCCTGCATCCCCCCGAGCCCGTGGACGTCGACGAGATGGTCGCGGAGGCCGTCGACCGCTGCCGGCTGTCGGCCCAGTCCAAGAGGATCGAGGTCCAGGTCGCCGGCGACGTCGGGGCGGTCGTCTTCGGCGATCACAACCTCCTGGTCACCGCCGTGAGGAACCTCGTGGACAACGCGATCTCCTACTCCCCGGAGGCCACCCGGGTGGGGGTGGGGGTCCGCAGGAGCGAGGGGCTGGTCGAGATCGCCGTGAGCGACCAGGGGATCGGGATCGCGGCCACCGACCAGGACCGGATCTTCGAACGCTTCTACCGGATCGATCCGGCCCGTTCCCGGGCCACCGGAGGCACCGGGCTGGGACTGAGCATCGTCAAGCACGTCGCGGCCAATCATGGTGGGGAGGTGAAGCTGTGGAGCGTTCTGGGACAGGGCTCCACCTTCACCCTGCGCCTGCCGGAGACGGGACACGCGTCCGCCGTCGCCCAGAAGGACAGCACCGTGGACAGCGCCACGGGCATCCCCCAGGTCGAGCCGGGATTACTGTCGGTCCGGGGCGAGGACCCGTCCGGGGCCGTCCCCGGCGGCCGCCCCCGGGAGCTTCCCGGTGGTCAGCAAACAGTCGAGTCGAGGGGAGCCACGCCGTGACCCGCATTCTGGTGGTGGAGGACGAGGAGTCGTTCAGCGATCCGCTGTCCTACCTGCTGCGCAGGGAGGGCTACGAGGTGTCCGTCGCGGACGACGGGCCCACGGCGCTGGAGGATTTCGATCGCAACGGGGCCGATCTCGTGCTGCTGGACCTCATGCTGCCCGGCCTGCCGGGGACCGAGGTCTGCCGCCAGCTGCGGTCACGCAGCAACGTTCCGGTGATCATGCTCACGGCGAAGGACAGCGAGATCGACAAGGTCGTCGGCCTGGAACTGGGGGCGGACGACTACGTGACCAAGCCCTACTCCTCGCGCGAACTCGTCGCGAGGGTCAGAGCCGTCCTGCGCCGGGGCGGGGAACCCGAGTCCCTGGCCCCGTCCGCGGTCGAGGCCGGGCCCGTTCGCATGGACATCGAGCGGCACGTGGTGACCGTGAACGGCTCCCCGGTGGCCATGCCCCTCAAGGAGTTCGAGCTGCTGGAGATCCTCCTGCGCAACGCCGGCCGGGTGCTCACCCGGATGCAACTGATCGACAGGGTCTGGGGCTCGGACTACGTCGGGGACACCAAGACCCTCGACGTGCACGTCAAGCGGCTCCGGGGGAAGATAGAACCCGATCCGGCCGCTCCCCGGTACCTCGTGACCGTGCGGGGCCTGGGGTACAAGTTCGAGCCCTGAGCGTTCGATCAGCCTCTGAGCGGTGGACGGCCGGGGACGAACGGCGGGTTTCGATACTTATCCCACCTTCGTGACCCGAATGTTATCTTTCCCTGGAAAGATTGATCATTCTGTCCGGTGTCGTCACCGGGGGCTACGGAGTGTGGACGCAGGGCGTCCATCTCGTTGCGCCAGGCCGGTGAACTACCCTCTGACCTGCACCGATGATGGTGTCTGCGCTGACCGTGAGTGTTCCTCGTGCTAGCATAGAGGTCAGGAAAGGGGATAAGACCACATGGCTTTCACGGTCGGCGACACGGTTGTGTACCCCCATCACGGGGCGGCACTCATCGAGGAGATCAAGACCAGAGTCATCAAAGGAGAGGAACGACAGTATTTCGTCCTCAAGGTCGCCCAGGGGGATCTGACCATCGAGGTCCCGGCCAAGAACGTCGATCTCGTCGGCGTTCGGGACGTCGTCGGTCAGGAGGGCCTGGACCGGGTCTTCCAGGTGCTGCGCGCACCCTACGCCGAGGAACCGACGAACTGGTCGCGTCGGTACAAGGCGAACTTGGAGAAGCTCGCGTCCGGTGATGTGATCAAGGTCGCCGAGGTCGTGCGAGACCTCTGGCGTCGGGATCAGGACCGTGGCCTGTCCGCAGGGGAGAAGCGGATGCTCGCCAAGGCCCGGCAGATCCTGGTCTCGGAGCTGGCCCTGGCCGAGCACACCAACGAGGACAAGGCAGAGGCTCTGCTGGACGAGGTCCTGGCCTCCTGAGACGTTCTCCCCAACATCTCGTGGAGGACACCCATCGTGATGGGCGTACTCGTGAGGACCTCCGGGGCTGCCCGGGACACGATGAGCGGCACCGCCCACCACCGGGACCACCCGTCCCGGTTCCCCGGCGCCACAGCGGCCGACGTCGTCAGGCGTCGGCCGCGATCACCTGGACCGGTTCCGGGGCGTCGGCTCCGTCGGGCACCGGACGCTCGGGCGTCGAGTTCTGTCCGCCCCGGTCCGGCGAAGCGCCCCCGGAAGGCATCCGGGGGACGGACCGTGACGTCATCGGGGTCTCCTTCGGCCCCGGGCCTGAGTGAGGTACCGGCGTGGGGGTAACTTTCCCGTGGCCCACCGGGGAGCCCGACCGTTCACCCGTGATCGCTGTGGTTCCCGTGCAGCAGGACGATCCCATGGCTCCGTGCAGCTGCGCGGCCCTGCGCCTGCTGGGAGGCACACCCCTGCTGGTCCTGGCCCTTCGCACCCTGCACAACTCGGGTGCCGTGGACCGCATCACCGTGACCTGCCCGGCCGAACTGGAGTTCCCGGTCGCCCGGGTGCTCTCCTCCCTGCCGGAGGATCTCCCCGTCACCGGCCCCCTCGTCGCCTGCTGCCCGGACCACCTCCTGGTGCCGGACCGGCCCGGCAGGACCCACGGGCACGAGACGCTCTGCCTGAGGACCGGCGCGTACCAGACGCAGCCGATCGAACGCTCCCGGAACACCGCCGCCCTCCTGCTCGTGCACGATCCCCTGCGGGCCTTCGTCGCAGCCGAGACGGTCAAGACGGTCGTGGAGACCTTGCAGCAGGCCCCTCCGGAGTGCCTGGCCGCCGTCCCGGTCGGACCCGTCACCGACACCGTCAAACGGGTCTCGGGGGACAGCTCGGTGCTGTCCACGGAGGACAGGGACCGGTTGCGCAGCGTGTCCAGTCCGGTGGCCTACCGGATCCTCGGAACCGGGACCCACGGCGAACGGGCGGTCCTGCGCAGCCTGCTCGACGCCGGGACGACGGCCCCGACGGCCCCCGACACCGGGCTCCCGGGACGCGAGCCCCGGGGCGGCCGCCCGCGCACGGCACCCGGACTGGTGGGCACCCTCGTCGACCTCCGTCCGTCCAGGCCCTTCCCCGACGGGTGGCACACCACGGAGCTGCGAGGGGTCACCGTCAGCGCGCAGCACGAGATGCGCATCGCCTCACAGGACGATCTCGACCTTGCCGAGGCCCTCCTGGCCGTGGGACATCCCCAGGAGGTCCTTCAGAGCAGCTCGTGAGCGCTCGCGCCCAGCAGGTGCTCGGCGACCTGCAGGTCGTGGGGGAAGGTGACCTTCAGGTTCCGGCGACTGCCGGGCACCACCCGTACCTGCAGGTCGGAGAACTCCTCGACCGTCGAGGCCGTGTCGGTGCCCTCGTGACCGGCCTCCCCGGCCCGGCGGTACGCCTCCAACAGGGGGCGGGCCCGGAACGCCTGGGGTGTCTGGACGCGGACGAGCTGCTGGGGCGGTGCCCCGATCTCCTCGCACGTGTGCAACCGGCCGTCGGGATCGATGGACAGGACCTCCCCCGCGGGCAGGGCCGGGACCGCCCCGCCGACCCGCGCGGCCGTGTCCAGCGCCAGGCGGAACATGGCAGGGCCCGCCAGGGGACGCGCGCCGTCGTGCAGGGCCACGACGTCGATCTCACCGGCGTCGATCCTGCCGGCCAGATGGTCCAGGGCGGCCTGCTCGGACCCGTGACGGGTACGGCCACCCACGATCACCTCGACGTCCAGCTCCGGTACCTCCTGCGCCAGGACCTGGCGGGCGAGCTCCTCGTCCTGGGGACGGACCACCAGCAGGTGGCTGGTGACGTTGCCGAGCATCCGGGCCCAGACGAACGACCAGGAGATGACCCTGCGCCCGGCCAGCGGCAGGTACACCTTGTTGATCCCGGCACCCACCCGGGTGCCGCTGCCACCCGCCAGCACGATAACGGCCGCCGAAGTCAACTCAGGGTCCACCGTCTTGTGCACGCGGTGACTGTACGATGTCCGCCTGGGAGGACTCGGCAGGAGGGGTCCGCTGGAACACCGGACACCGGGCCGGCCCTGTCCACACCCCTCTGGCTGTCCGCTGATGCCCGATCGCGGCGAGTGAGGTCATCCCTTACGGTTCTCCTCTGTGACCGAACACGTCACAGGCCAGCACGTCCCGAACCCCACCGTTCGGAGAACCGGTTCCACGAGGAGGACAAGGGTGACCACAGCCGGCGCCGCGTTGCCGAGGACAGGTATCGGAGTGGACGTGCACGCGTTCGCCCACGAGGGCGCGGACCGTCCCATGCGCCTCGCCTGCCTGGACTGGCCCGGGCAGATCGGCCTCGTCGGGCACTCCGACGCCGATGTCGCCGCCCACGCCGTCTGCGACGCCCTCCTGTCCGCCTCCGGTCTGGGGGACCTGGGGACAGCCTTCGGCACCGACGACCCCCGATGGGCCGGTGCCTCCGGGACCGAACTGCTCGCCGAGACCGCCCGCAGGGTCCGGGAGGCCGGTTTCACGATCGGCAACGTCGTCGTCCAGGTCATCGGCAACCGCCCGAGGATCGGCCCCCGCCGCCAGGAGGCCCAGCGGGCCATGTCGACCGCGTGCGGGGCCGACATCGCCCTGTCCGCCACCACGACCGACGGCCTCGGCCTGACCGGGCGCGACGAGGGGCTGGCAGCGCTCGCCACCGCCCTGGTGGTCCCGACCGTCCCCACCGGCGGATCCCGTCCGGCGCCGGTAGCCTGATCCGGTGACCCTGAGACTGCACGATTCCGCCACCCACGAGATCCGGGAGTTCGTGCCCCTCGTCCCGGGGAAGGCCGGGGTCTACGTCTGCGGGGCCACACCTCAGTCAGGCCCCCACCTGGGACACCTGCGGGCGCAGGTCGCCTTCGACGTCCTGCGCCGCTGGCTGGCGCGCAGCGGGTACGAGGTGACCTTCATCCGCAACCTCACCGACGTCGACGACAAGATCCTCGACCGGTCGGCGAGGGCGGGCCGCCCCTGGTGGGCCCACGGGTTCCTTTTCGAGCAGGAGTTCGCCGCGGCCTACGACGCCGTGAACGTGCTGCGCCCGACCTACGAGCCGAGGGCGACCGGCCACGCCACCGAGATGGTCCACCTCGTGCAGCGCCTCCTGGACGCGGGCCACGCCTACGTCGCGCAGGACGGCAGCGGCGACGTCTACTTCGACGTCTCCTCCTGGCCCCCCTACGGCGAGCTGACCCGCCAGTCACCCGACAGCATGGAGCCGTCGGACGACGGCCCGGCCCGGGGGAAACGGGACCCGAGGGACTTCGCCCTGTGGAAGGGATCGAAACCGGACGAGCCCGCGACGGCCTCCTGGCCCGCCCCCTGGGGGAGGGGCAGGCCCGGCTGGCACCTGGAGTGCTCGACCATGGCCACCCGCTACCTGGGGTCGGAGTTCGACATCCACGGCGGTGGCCTCGACCTGCGCTTCCCCCACCACGAGAACGAACTGGCCCAGTCCAGGGCGGCCGGCGACCGCTTCGCCCGGTACTGGCTGCACAACGCCTGGGTCGTGCAGTCCGGCGAGAAGATGAGCAAGTCCCTGGGCAACACCCTGGGCGTGGACGCGCTCCTGCGGCAGGTCAGCGGCGAGGCTGTGCGCTACTTGCTCGTCGCGCCCCACTACCGGTCGAACATCGAGATCTGCGACCGTTCGCTGTCCGACGCCGCCACGGCCTTCGAACGGATCCGGTCCTTCCTCGCCCGGGCGCGCGACACCTGCGGCGACGTGGTGGCCGGAACCGATCCGGCCTCGGTGGAGCTCCCCGCGGACTTCGTGACCGCCATGGACGACGACCTGGGAACCCCGGCGGCCCTCGCCGTGGTCCACGACACCGTCCGTGCCGGCAATGTCGCCCTGGCCTCCGGGGACAAGGAACGGGTCCAGGGATCAGCCCTGGCACTGAGAGCGATGACCGACTGCCTCGGGCTCGACCCCTTCGACCCGGCCTGGCGCTCGGGCAAGCGCGAGGAGGACCGGGGATCCCCGGGACGTGACCGGGCGCTCGCGACCCTCGTGGACCTGGAACTGGAGGCACGGGCGCTGGCCCGCAGCACGAGGGACTGGGCGGCGGCGGACGCCGTCCGGGACCGACTGTCGGCAGCCGGGATCACCGTGACCGACACCCCCGAAGGCCCCCACTGGACCCTGGAGGACGAGAACTGATGGCGGGGAACTCCGCGCGCCGGGGAGCCGTGCGCCGCAGCGGCACCAAGAAGGGCGCTGTCGTCGGCTCCGGCGGGCAGCGCGCCCGGGGCCTGCGCGGCAAGGGCCCCACGCCCAAGGCCGTCGACCGTACGGGACACCCCGCGGCCGAACGGGCCCGTCGCAGCAGGCCCACGACCCGCCGCAACTCCCGGCCCCGGGCGGCCACGGGATCGACCGAACTGGTCGCGGGACGCAACTCCGTCCTGGAGGCGCTGCGGGCGCGGATCCCGGCCAAGGCCCTGCTCGTGGCCGGCAGGATCGACTCGGACGAGCGCCTGCGCGACGCGCTGAAGATCGCGACGGACACCGGCCTGCCGGTCCTCGAGGCCACGCGAACCGACCTGGACCGGCTCAGCGGGGGGGCCGTCCACCAGGGGGTGGCGCTCCAGCTCCCTGCCTACGACTACGCTCACCCCGACGACCTGCTCGACACGGCCCGGGAGGCCGGGCAGACGCCGCTGCTCCTGGCCATGGACGGGGTCACGGACCCGCGCAACCTCGGGGCGGTCCTGCGGTCCGTCGCGGCCTTCTCCGGGCACGGGGTGATCGTCCCCGAGCGCCGGGCCGCGGGGATGACGGCGTCGGCCTGGAAGGTGTCGGCGGGGGCCGCGAGCCGGGTCCGCGTGGCCAGGGTCACCAATCTCACGCGCGCGCTGGAGGACCTGAAACGGGCCGGGTGTTTCGTCGTCGGCCTTGACGCCGGCGGCGAGGAGGAGGTGTCGCGGTTCCGGCTGGCCGGTGATCCGCTCGTCCTCGTGATCGGTTCGGAGGGCAAGGGGCTCTCCCGGCTGGTCCGCGAGGCCTGCGACACCGTGGTCTCGATCCCCATGGCAGGGCCGACGGAATCCCTGAACGCCGGGGTCGCCGCCGGGATCGCCCTGTACGAGGTGGCCCGCCGCCGGGGCTGACCGCCTCGCCCGTCCGGTCCCGCCCGAGGACGGCCTGCCGGACGGGCATCGTCGGGTCCGGACAGACGGTCCCGGGGTTCGAACGGGCGTGGTCCGGACGAGTCAATGATGCGCTCGTCACGTTCCCTGCGGATGCCGCCACCGCCGTGGCCAGGCACAATGACGACGATGTCTTCCACCTTGCAGATCACGGCCGCGGCGCCGGATCCCACCCTGTTCGACCTGCCCTGGCACGTCCCGCTGGAGGAGTGGCCCCCCGAGCAGCTGGCGGCCCTGCCCCGGGGCATCTCGCGGCATGTCGTGCGTTTCGTCCGGCTGTCCGGGACCGTGATCGCGGTCAAGGAGATCGGGGCGGACCTGGCCCGGCGGGAGTTCGGTCTCCTGCGGACCCTGCGCCGGATGGACCTGCCCTCCGTGGAACCCCTCGGGGTGGTCACGGGCCGCGCGGCCCCGGACGGGACCGAGCTGGAGAGCGCCCTGATCACCCGCCACCTGCAGTTCTCCCTGCCGTACCGGGCACTGTTCTCGCAGTCCCTGCGGATCGAGACGGCCACCCGGCTCGTGGACGCTCTGGCCGTGCTGCTCGTCCGGCTGCACCTCGCCGGGTTCTACTGGGGGGACGTCTCCCTGTCGAACACCCTGTTCCGCCGGGACGCCGGGGCCTTCGCCGCCTACCTCGTGGACGCCGAGACCGGGGACACCCACGAGATCCTGTCCCGCGGGCAGCGGGAGTACGACGTCGAGCTCGCCCGGATGAACATCGCGGGGGAGTTCATGGACCTGCAGGCGGCCGGGCACGTCGACGAGACCATGGACGCCACGGACATCAGCGACATCATCGTCGACCGGTACCACTCGTTGTGGCGGGAACTGACGGCCGCGGAGTCCTTCGAACAGGGGGATCGCTGGCGGGTCGACGCCAGGATCCGCCGCCTGAACGACCTGGGGTTCGACGTCGACGAGCTCACCCTGAGCGCTGAGGCCTCCGGATCGACCATGCGCATCCAGCCCAAGGTGGTCGACGCCGGGCACCACTCCCGCCGCCTGCTGCGCCTGACCGGCCTGGACGTCGAGGAGAACCAGGCACGGCGCCTGCTCAACGACCTGGACACCTTCCGGGCCGAGCGCAACGGCTCAGGGGAGAGCGAGGAGATCGTCGCCCACCAGTGGCTCAGCGAGTGCTTCGAGCCGGCGGTGCGCGCGGTGCCGCGTGACCTGAGGGGCAAGCTCGAACCGGCGGAGCTGTACCACGAGGTGCTCGAACACCGCTGGTACATGTCGGAGAACCAGGGCCGCGACATCGGCCTGCACCAGGCGGTGCAGAGTTACATCGACCACGTCCTGCCCCACAAGCCCGACGAGGCCGCGATCCTGGGAGTGGACACCAGTTCCCTTCCCGTGGTCGCCGAGGACGGGACCGGGGAACCGGCCGCGGGCTGACCGGAACGGCCCTCGCCCATGGTGCTGCCCGTGCGGGACCACAACCGTCACTGCCACGGGTCCCTGCTGGCACAGGTTCCCCGCCGGCGCGGGCAGCCCTGGACGCCGGTTGCTGGCTCGGGGAACTCGCCCGGGCACCGGCCGCGGGACCTCGACCGCCGGTCCGTCGGGGACGGGGCCGCCGGCAGCGTCACCTACCGCGTCGGGGACGTCCTGGGAAGGGGAACGCCCGCGGGCCGGTACGACAGGTCACCTGCGTGGCCTGCCTGCACCACCCGCCGGTCGAGGCGGGGCCGGCGCGGTCGCGCGGGCTGGTCGCGCCCGGGGGCGAGGCTCGCCGCCGTGGGCCTGTACCGTCTGACGACCCCGGCGGACCTCGCCGTTGCCGCCGTGACGATCCCCGTGGACTCGGCGGTCCGCTGCCGGGCGGGACCGAGGGACCTGGGACCCGGCCGGCCGGGTCACCGGGAACGGGAAGGTCCCGCCGCCGTGCCGGTGGCCGACGCCGCCTGTTCTGGCGCCACACGGCGGTCTGGCGCCGTCCGGGGGGCTGAGAGCGGGCAGGCACCGTGCCCGGACGCGTGAGACAGGGCCCCGCCCGGAGGACGGGGCCCTGCGACCGTGCGACGCGGGGCGGTCAGGCGCCGACGCGCTGTCCGCTCTCGGAATCGAACAGATGCACGTGATCGGGCTTGGGAACCAGGTGGACCGTTGAGCCCTTCTCCGGTGGGCGCCGGCCGTCGGCCCGGGCCACGACGGGCTTGCCGCCGTCCTGGCCGAGGACGCGGCCGTGGATGTAGGCGTCGGCACCGGGGATCTCGACGAGGTCGACGGTGATCGCCAGGCCGTGCTCGGACATCTCCAGGTCCTCGGGGCGCATCCCGACGGTCAGGCTGGAACCGGTGGCACCGTCGAGGACGGAGCGCTCGATCGGGAAGATCGTGTCACCCATCTGGACGCCGCCGTCCGCCATGGGCAGTTCCAGCAGGTTCATGGCGGGAGAGCCCATGAACCCGGCCACGAACACGTTGTCGGGGTGGTCGAACAGGTACCGCGGGGTGCCGACCTGCATGAGGATGCCGTCCTTGAGCACCGCGACCCGGTCACCCATGGTCATGGCCTCGACCTGGTCGTGGGTGACGTAGACCGTTGTGACGCCGAGCCTGCGCTGCAAGGTCCCGATCTGGGTACGGGTCTGGACGCGGAGCTTGGCGTCGAGGTTCGACAGCGGCTCGTCCATCAGGTAGACCTGCGGGTTCCGGACGATGGCCCGTCCCATGGCCACGCGCTGGCGCTGGCCACCGGAGAGCGCCTTGGGCTTGCGACCCAGGTACTCGGTGAGGTCGAGGATCTCCGCGGCCTCAGCGACGCGCTGCTTGATCTCGGCCTTGTTCATGCCGGCGATCTTCAGGGCGAAGCCCATGTTGTCCGCGACGGTCATGTGCGGGTAGAGGGCGTAGCTCTGGAAGACCATCGCGATGTCGCGGTCCTTGGGCGGGACCTGGGTGACGTCCCGGTCCCCGATGAGGATGCGGCCGGAGTTGACGTCCTCCAGGCCGGCGAGCATGCGCAGGGAGGTGGACTTCCCGCAACCGGAGGGGCCGACGAGGACCAGGAACTCGCCGTCCTCGATCTGGATGTTGAGGGAGTCGACCGCGGGCTTGGTGGATCCGGGGTAGACCCGGGTCGCGTTCTCGAACGTGACTGTGGCCATGGTGCTCTGAAGATCCCTTCACCGGCAGGAACGTGCCGGACGATCCGAGTGGAGGGTGTCCGGTCGGCCGTCCTGGCCGTCCGGGCAGCGGGAGGTCCCGCAGGTTGACGGGCCCCGGAGGGCTCCGTCAGGAAGCATCCTCACAGGGGATCGGGCCTCGGGCAATGCGAGATGGGTCACGATCTGTACACGATCATCTGTTCGCCGTGTCAGGGAAGCACGTATTCCTGACTTCGGGTCAATAAACCGAACACCGGGTCTTTCCGGTGGAACCGTGCCCCGACGGTGCCGGGACGGGGCCGTGGCTGTTCCGGGGCCGTGCCGTGGTGGTGCCGGGACGGTGCGAACGGGCGAATCGGACGTGTCCCGGCTGCCGTAGGGTGAGGACGTGAGGCCACGTCTGTCGGACATCGCAGCCCAGGCCGGGGTCAGCGAGGCGACCGTCAGCAGGGTTCTCAACGGCAAGCCCGGGGTGGCCGGCGCCACCCGCCAGGCCGTTCTGACAGCGCTCGACGTGCTCGGCTACGAGCGTCCCGAACGGTTGAGACGGCGGTCCGCCGGACTCGTCGGGCTCATCGTCCCCGAGCTCGAGAACCCCATCTTCCCCGCCTTCGCACAGGTGATCGAAACCGCCCTGGCGGCCCACGGGTACACCCCCGTGCTGTGCACCCAGATCCCCGGAGGGGTCCACGAGGACGACTACACCCGCCTGCTGGTGGAACGCGGGGTCTCGGGGATCGTCTTCGTGTCGGGTCTCCACGCGGACCAGGCCGTCGACGTCTCCCGCTACCGGACCCTGCGACGCCGCCGCCTGCCGGTGGTGTTCGTCAACGGTTTCGTCGAGGACGTCGACGCCCCCTTCATCAGCACCGACGACATCGCCTCCATGGAACTGGCCGTCGGCCACCTGGCCCAGCTCGGCCACCGGCGGATCGGCCTGGCACTGGGACCGAGGCGTTTCGTCCCCGCGCACCGCAAGATCTCGGGTTTCCGGGACGCCCTCCACCGCCACCTGGGCGAGCAGGACGCCGACCGCTGGGTGGAGTGCACCATGTTCACGGTGGAGGGGGGCGGCACCGCCGCGGAACTCCTGATCGACAGGGGCGCGACAGCCGTCGTCTGCGGGTCCGACCTCATGGCGCTCGGGGCGATCCGGGCCATCCGCGCCCGCGGCCTCCACGTGCCCGGGGACGTCTCCGTCGTCGGCTACGACGACTCGATGCTCGTTGCCTTCACCGACCCACCCCTGACGACCGTCCGCCAGGCGGTGCCCGCCATGGGCACCGCGGCCGTCAGGGCCCTCCTCGACGAGATCTCCGGGTCCCCCGGCCCCAGGGCGGAGTACGTCTTCCGCCCCGAACTGGTGGTCCGGGGATCGACGGCCGCGGCGGCGTCATTCTGAACGGACCGTTCGGGGATTTTTCCCGACGGACCGTCGTACCTGGTCACGGCGAGTTTTCGATCAACAAGGGGTGTCTGCCGCACGCACCGTCTCTCCGGTGCCGTACGGTGGAGCTGTGATGGCCGGGGCGACACACGAACCGGCGGCTGTCGGCCCGTACCGGCTGGTGCAACGGCTGGGCGAAGGTGGCATGGGCGTCGTGCACCTTGGCCTGGATCCTCGGGGCAAGGCAGTCGCCGTCAAGGTACTCAGAGCACATATCGCAGGCGAACCGGAGGCCCGCCGCAGGCTGGCCCGCGAGGTGCAGACGCTCCAACGTCTGCGGCATCCCCGCGTGGCGTCCGTGATCGACGCGGACGTCGAGGGGAACCCGCCGTACCTGGTCACCCAGTTCGTCCCCGGCACGACCCTCGACAGCTACATCCGCGAGCACGGCGCGCTGCCCTGCGAACACGTGGCCCGGATCGGCAAGGCCCTCGCCGAGGCCCTCACCGCCATCCACGCCGTCGGGGTCGTCCACCGCGACCTCAAACCCGCGAATGTCATGCTCGTGGACGGCGAACCGGTCCTCATCGACTTCGGGATCGCACACCTGGTCGACGAGTCCCGCATCACCGTGACCGGCCTGGTCATGGGAACCCCCGGCTACCTCTCCCCGGAGGTCCTGGACGGCCAGGACGTCACCCCCGCGACCGACTGGTGGGGATGGGGGAGCACCCTCGCCTACGCGGCCACCGGCCGCACCCCCTTCGGCCAGGGACCGGTCGAAGCGGTCCTCACCCGGGTGCATTCGGGAACGGCCGATCTGACCGGGATCGATCCGCGGCTGACCTCGATCCTCTCGCAGGCCCTGACGGTCGATCCGGGCCACCGCCCGGCCCCGGCCGTCCTGCTGGCGGGACTCGACTCGATCATCGGTGGCGGCCCGACGGCAGCGGACGACCTCCGTGAGCAGGTGACGAAGGCCGTTCCGTTCGCCCAGGCCACGACCGACCCGGCCACCGTCACCTACGCCGCGAGCCAGTTCCCCGAGAGCAGGCACGCCGCACAGGGAATGCCCGGCGTGCAGGACGCGCACGGCAGACAGGACGCGCAGACCCGGGCAGCGTACGGGCAACCGCAGCAGGCAGCCGACCCGCCGACCGCCGCGACCGTTTCGTACCCGCTCCTCGAGGAGGACCCGGGACGGACGACCGCCTACTCCCCGCCGCCCATCCCCTCCCGCCCCTACGGCGAGTCACGCCCCTACGACGAAGCTCCCTGGGGCCCCACGGCGGTCTACGGCGCGGACGAGGCGAACTCCCCCTACCAGCTGCCCCCGCCGCCCCCGGTCGACGAGACCACCGACTTCGGCGCGGTCCGCGAGGGCCCCAGCATGGCCCGCCGCCTGGGACGGATCCTTCCCGACACCCCCGTGCCGATCCTCGTGGGCGTGTTCGTCGTCCTGGCGCTCATGTCCTCCGTCACCCCCGGCGCCACCATCATCATCTTCTGGTTGATGAGCGCAGGAGCCCGCACGGCCGACCGCTGCTCCTACAATCTCGCCCGCAGGCGCGCCGGCATGGGCCACCGCAACAGCGACTCCGTGCTGACGGCCGTGACCCTGCCGTGGCAGCTCGCGGTCTCCGGGGTCAACGCCGCGGCGGCGATGCTGCTTCCCCTGCTCGTCGGGGCCAGCGTCGCGTTCATGGTGGGAACGGCGGTGCAGCACCACGCCGTGGCCCGGCCGACGGACCCGGTCGCCCTCATGGCCGCGACCGTCGGGGCGATCATCACCGCCTGGGTCGGCCCCGGACACCTCCCGCTGCGCAACGGCGCCCGCTGCCTTGCCGCCCCGATCCACCGATCCACGACGGGGCACGTCCTGACCATCGGGCTGCTCCTCATGGTGGGACTGTCGGTGCTCCTCACCATGGACAGGGACCGGGAACCGGACTGGACACCGTTCCGCGACGCCCCCGTCCAGGGAGTGAGCAACTCCGTCCACCTGTGAGGATCGGCCGAACGCCTTCTCAGACCGCTCGGGGCAGGGGCTTGCCGAACAGGTAACCCTGCGCGTGCCGGCATCCGATCCGGCACAGGAAGGCCCGCTGCTGTTCGGTCTCGACCCCCTCGGCGACCAGGTCCACCCCCAGACCGTGCGCGAGCCCCGTCAGGGCCTCCACGATCCGGTCGCACTGGGGATCGGACCCGAGGCCTGCCGTGAAGCTCCGGTCCACCTTGATCCCGGAGACCGGCAGGTCCCGCAGGTAGGACAGGGCCGAGAAACCCGTTCCGAAGTCGTCCACCACGAGCCTGACCCCCAGGGCGTCCAGGCGGTGCAACTCGGTCCGCCCCGCGGGCGCCGCCCCGAGCATCACCGTCTCGGTCAGCTCGACCACGAGCCTCGAGGCCGGCAGCCCCGTGCGCTCCAGCACCGACTCGATCTCCGCGAGCAGCCCGGGCCTGCGCACCTGTGACGGGGAGACGTTGACGGCGACGTACCCGTTGCCGGGGGTGAGGGCCGTCGAGCGGGCGGCCTGCGTCAGCACCCACCGGCCGATGTCCCGGACCAGGCCCGTCTCCTCGGCAACCGCCAGGAAGGATCCCGGCCCCAGCAACCCCCGGCGCGGGTGCTGCCAGCGCACCAGAGCCTCGTGCCCGACGGGCTGCCCCGTCTGCAGGTCCACGATCGGCTGGAAGAACAGGCGCAGGTCCCCGCCTGCGATCCCCGCCCGCAGGGCCTGCTCGATCTCCAACCGGTCGGTCGCGCGGCGCCTCAGGGCGTCGTCAGCCACGTACCAGCAGGAACGGCCGTTCTCCTTCGC
>Ga0316579_10000076_pt1 | contig 24968 bp, 26 predicted proteins | sample J5NA_2_FD_203074 | JGI IMG/M metagenome (GOLD analysis project Ga0316579, IMG submission 203074) | Rhizosphere microbial communities from salt marsh grasses in Alabama, United States - J5-7_160517rDrA | ecosystem: Host-associated > Plants > Roots > Rhizosphere | place: USA: Alabama | collected... | reverse complement strand
AATCTCCAAACTCCGCTCGGCCATGCCCAGGCGCACCTGTATCCAGGGCAAAGCATGGCGCTGCAACCAATCCAGGTAGTCCGGCAATTTGGCGGCAAAGACCTGGAGCTGGTGCTGCAGCAAGGGCAGCAGCACAGCCACAGCCACGACCAATACCAATATCATGACACTGAAGACGATCACCACTGCCGCCGTACGCGACAGGCGCCGCGCCTCCAGCCAGTCCGCCAAAGGATCGCCGAGATAGGCCAGGCCCGCGCCCACCAGAAACGGCGTCAACACCGGTGCCAACAAATAGAGCAATACCGCAGTCGCGACAATCCCGACCAGCACTAGTATCTTTTGGGAATCACTCATGTGCCCAGTCACTCATTGGTGCTGACGGCGGGAATAGGCGCGATAGGCCTGCAAACCCCAGGTCCACACATAATTCACGCCGCTCCACACCGTGGTCGCCATTACCGTGTAGACCAATGCGTCCACTATCCACTTCGGCAGGGAAAACAAACCGAGCGACGCCACCACTACTACCACCAGTACGATCTGCATGGTGGTATTGAGCTTACTGGCCATGGTCGGCGCCATCTCAAAATGCCCCACCCGCGCATGATAGGCCCAGGCCCCGCTGACCACGATGACATCGCGGCCGATAACCGCCGCCACCAACCATACCGGCAGCCAGCCCAGCCAACCCAGCACGACGTAATTGGTCACCAGCAGGATCTTATCCGCCAAGGGATCCAGGATAGACCCAAGCCGGCTGCGCCACGCAAAGCGCTTGGCCAGATAGCCGTCTAGGGCGTCCGACAAACCGGCGACCAGGAAGATCAGCAAGGCCGCGTTGTACCACTCCTGGAGCAATAATAAGGCGCTGGGGATGGCCAGGCTCATCCGCAGCATGCTGAGGGCATTGGGGATATCACTAGCCTTCACGGTGCTATCCGGTAGCGGTATTCCTCGGCAGCCGGGGCCCCGCCCCCCTGATCACCCTCCGCCGCGGGCGTCATGAATGCACCGTCACCGGTTTGCGGCGCCACCGCTACCAGGGTCTTACCCAGCGCCAAGGTTTGAATCAGGCCATGGGGCTGGCCGCGCACCTTGATACGAAGGCTCACCTTGGGCCCCTCGATCCGCGCGACTTGCACACCGGCGACCGGATCCAGCGATTGCAGGTAATGCATCACCCGTGCATAGTCCGCCAGCGAGGCCACGTTCTCTATGCTCATCAATACGCTATTGGCGATTCCTGGGGTCAAATCTAATGCATAACGCTTGGCGAATTGTTCGGTCGCCCCGGCGATCCCGGCCGCAATAGCGTCATCCTGCGAACCCTGTCCCGAGTCCCAGCTGCTCATCGTGCCACGGTGATACAAGGTCCAGCGACTCTGCCACTGATCGGCCGCCACTCTGTATACCCGGCCCACCAGGATGGCATCGGGCTGATAACGCTCCGAGGCCTTAGCGATGACATCAGAGAAATCACCCCACACGTCGGCCACCGCCAAAGCGCCCTGATCCTGCAAATCCAGCAGCGGCACATTGAGTGGCAATCCCCGTCGGCGGGCTTGAGTCTTCACCATGGCCTGTACGTCGGGACGATTGTCACCGCCGACCAGATAGCGTTCACCACCGTCACCTATAGCCAACCACAGCAGGGTGGAGGGACGGTTTATCCCCCACACCGACACGCCGGCATCGTATAGACGTTGATTGATAATCTGCCGGTCAAAACTTTCCCATAACAGCTGAGTGGGCGCCGCCGCCTCATCCGCAACCGGCGGCGTCCCTGCCGCCGGCGCCGGCACGGCACGGTATTGATAGCGCTGTACCCATTGTTCCGCCTGGCTGAGCAGCGGTTCGAGTTGCGGGAGTTGCGCGACATCCGCATTGCCGCTGACCTTGACCAGTACTTCTTCCAGGGCGGTGCGACTGGCGGCCACCCGCTCCGCCGTACTCTGCCCACTCACCGGCACTTCCGCTTCATACAGCCCCGTCACTTCCACGGCCCGGACGGCGCCACTCGCCGCCAAGAGCGTTGCCAGGCACGCCAACACAGCGAAAACCCTCGTCATAAAACCACCTTTAAAACTCATTAACCCCTCCAGGGACTTAGCGAAGAATAATACACGTTTATAGAAAGGAAAGTGATGCAAGCGAGGACAATCTCTACGCTTATCGTTACAATACGCAGACTTAACTAGAAAGCGGTTTCAAGTACCCATTATGACTAACAGCGACAAAGCCCCCTCTTCCGGGTTGAGTTATCGCGACGCCGGCGTAGATATCGATGCCGGCGAACGTTTGGTAGACCGTATCAAGCCCATTGCGGCGCGCACGCGGCGCGCCGGATTATTGGGTGGTATCGGCGGCTTCGGCGCCTTATTCGAGATCCCGGTGGATCGCTACCGCCAGCCGGTACTGGTGTCGGGCACCGACGGTGTCGGCACCAAACTGAAGCTGGCCATGCAGCTGGGTAAACACGATACCATCGGCATCGACCTGGTGGCCATGTGCGCCAACGATATTATCGTGGCGGGCGCTGAGCCCTTGTACTTTCTCGACTACTACGCCACCGGCAAGCTCGATGTCGAGGTGGCGGCGGCGGTGGTGAGCGGCATCGGCCGCGGTTGCGAACTGGCGGGTGCCGCCCTGGTGGGCGGCGAGACCGCCGAGATGCCCGGCATGTACCACGGTAAGGACTATGACCTGGCCGGCTTCTGCGTCGGCGTGGTTGAAAAAGAACGCATCATCGACGGCAGCCGCGTGCAGGACGGGGATGTGCTTCTGGGCTTGGCCTCTTCGGGACCTCACTCCAACGGCTATTCCCTGATCCGCAAAGTCATCGAGGTCGCCAAGGCCGATCTTGGACGAGATTTCCACGGCCGCAGCCTGGGCGACAGCCTGCTGGAGCCGACCCGCATCTACGTAAAATCCCTGCTGGCCTTGATTGCCGAGCTGCCGGTGTCGGCCCTGGCCCACATCACCGGCGGCGGTATCGTGGAAAACCTGCCGCGGGTACTGCCCGACACCGCCAAGGCGATTATTCACACCAGCGGCTGGACGCGGCCGCCGGTATTCGACTGGCTGCAACACGGCGGCGCTATCGCGGATGCCGAGATGTACCGCACCTTCAACTGCGGCATCGGCATGATCGTGTGCCTGCGGCCCGAACACGCCGATAAGGCCGTGCAAGTATTGCGGCGGCATGGTGAGACAGTATGGCGCATCGGTCAAATCGCAGAGCGCAGCGGCACGGAAGACCAAGTTCTTCTCAGTGATTCATGACGGACAGCCACGACGCCGCACCGCTGCCGATCGTGGTACTCATCTCCGGCAACGGCAGCAATCTGCAAGCCATCATCGATGCCATACACCGCGAGGAATTACCCGCGACGATCCGTGCCGTGATCTGCAACCGCCCGCAGGCCTTGGGACTGGAACGGGCACGACGCGCGGGCATTCCCACGGTGGTAATCGATCACAGCCGCTTTGACGACCGCGGCAGCTTCGATGTCGCGCTGCAAACGGCCATCGACGCCTATCAGCCGGCGCTGGTGGTCCTGGCAGGATTCATGCGTATCCTCAGCCCGGCATTCGTCAGACATTATCATGGCAGGATGCTTAACGTGCACCCCTCGCTGTTGCCCGCCTTCCGCGGACTGGATACCCACCGCCGCGCCCTGGCGGCCGGCGTCACGGAGCACGGCCTCAGCATTCACTTCGTTACCGCCGAGCTGGACGGCGGACCGGTGATCATCCAGAACAAGGTACCGATTCTGGCCGGTGACGATGCGGCTACGCTCGCCGCCCGCGTACAAGACGCGGAACATCGCCTCTATCCGCGCGTGATCCGCTGGTTCGCGGAAGGCCGCGTGCAGCTCCACGACCATCAGATCATGTTTGACGGCGAACCACTGACCGCACCGCTCTCCGGGGAGGCGGCGTGATCCGGGTCGCAATAACAAAAACAGCTTCTCGCCGCCTGATTGCGTTGGCGGCGTTGGCGGCAATTTTGAGCTGGGTCGGTGCGCAGGGCGCGCAGGAAAAGCCATTGCCCATGTTCAATGCCCAATACAGCCTCAAGCGCAACGGCATCACCCTGGGCATCTCGACACGCTCTCTCACCACCGCCAAGGACGGAACGTATATTTACGCTTCGACCACCCGGGCCACCGGCATCATCGCCTGGTTCGTCAAGGACCGCATCGACGAATACAGCAAATGGTCCTTCGATGGCACGCACATCCGCCCGCTGGAATACGTCTATGACCGCCACGGCGGCAGCAAGACCCGCAACGTCAATCTCAAGTTCGACTGGCAACGTCACATCGTCACCAATATCATCGACGGCGACCCTTGGCGCATGGAGATTCCGCCCGACGCCCAGGATAAGCTGGTCTATCAACTGGCCATCATGTACGACCTGCTGAACGGCAAGAAGAATCTGGAATACAAGATCGCCGACGGCGGCAAGTTGAAGAATTACAAATTCGAGATCGAGGGTGAGGAGACGCTCAACACCACCATAGGCAAGGTGAAAACCGTGCGCATCCAGCGGATCGGCGATAAGCGCGACACCACGGTATGGTGTGCACCGCAATATTCCTATCTCCCGATGCGGCTGGAACAGCAGGATACCGACGGCAGCAATCTGACCATGCAGATCACCTCATTGCAGGGAATGAATCGGAACTAATCGCAGCGCAGGCTCGTCTCTGCGCCTATGAAACGGCGTATGCCGGCTTATCCTTTTGCTTAATCCGGGGACGGCATCACTGTCCACCGCGGACCAGGCGAGCATGAGAAGCATCCGTCTTCGCGGCGCCGCTCACCTGCCCATCACTGAAATCCACAGACCATGCCTGCTGCGCATCACCGGCATTCGGCGATGAGGACCAATAGGGTCCGGCAACCGTATCGGGAAAGAGCGCGGCGTTGATCGCCGGGCTATCACACTGGCGCTCCAGCAAGGACGCCAGTTCGTTGCGATTCGGCAAGCGCCAATCGTGATGTCCCAAATCCTCACCAAGCTTCATAGGGTCGCCCAGTGGTAAGTTGACGATTTGCGCACGCTGCAGCGCCTCTTGCCAGGTAAAGGGCTTGGCAACACCGACGCAGACCTCGCTGACCAAATCCCAGGTCTGCCCCTCGGAACACCTCTTCCACGTCAGGCCCGTGCTGGTATCGAGCACGGTGCCCGTACCTATGGATAAGCGCGCACAACTATGCGCGGTTCCCGCCGCAATCGCCGCCGCATTGCTGATTCCGCTCACCAACACGGGTACGGAAGCATTCACGGTCCTGCCATCCCCCAGCTGACCTTCGGCGTCTAATCCCCAGCATTCGATCTTGCCATTGGAGAGCCGTGCACAGCCATGATCACCGCCTGCCGCAATCTCCGTGGCGCCGGTGATTCCGCTCACCATAACCGGAGTGGCCGAATTCGCAGTAAATCCATTACCCAATTGACCATAGGTATTTTGCCCCCAACATCGCACTGTTTCGTCGCTGAGCAGCGCGCAGCTATGTGCGTTCCCCACCGCAATCGTTATCGCAGTGCCTATCTCTTTGACATTGACGGCCGTATGAGACTCGTTGGTCGTACCATCACCCAACTGGCCGCTACTGTTCAATCCCCAGCATTTGATCTTGCCATCGGACAGCCGCGCGCAGCTGTGAGAACCCCCCGCTGCAATCGCAGTGGCTTTGGCCGTGGTATCGATGGGGCAGCTCGCGGCCGCGCTACCCATGTACGCATCGGGACCGACTCCGCATACCCGAGCGGGCGCCCAGGCGGCGATGATGCTGTTATTACCCAATCGACCATTATCGTTCCGCCCCCAGCACCAGACGCTACCGTCGTCCAATACCGCGCAGCTGTGAGAGTCTCCCGCCGCAACCGCGACGGCGGTCGTGATGCCGGTAACAGGAACGGGAATGGGGGAATCAACATTGCTGCCATTGCCCAGCTGACCATCGCTGTTCAAGCCCCAGCACTGCACAGTGCCGTCGGCAAGTCGCGCGCAACTGTGTTCGCTCCCCACGGCCAGCGATGCAACATTAGTGAGTCCGCTGACGGTAACCGGCGTAAAGGAATCGGTGGTCGTACCATTACCCAATTGGCCATAGGCGTTCATTCCCCAGCATTGGACCGTCCCGTCAAACAGCAGCGAGCAACTGTGCGAATGTCCCGCGCCCAGCGTCATGGCGTTACGTAACCCGTTCACGTTGACGGGCGTGTGGGAATCGGTCGCCGTTCCATTGCCCAACTGGCCATTGGTGTTGGAACCCCAGCATTGAGCCTTAGCGGCGCCCGGGTCGATATAGCGGCCGTTCGGCGCCGTTATAGTGAGATTGTTGTTGCAGCTCTGAGCCGCTATGGCCGGCACCGCGCTCAGGCTCAGCAAAAGCAGCACCAGGCCGGCAAAACGCTTATCAGACATTAACGAGTCTCCTTCATCATCTTTATCCGCCGGCAATCGCTACCGGTGACGGCAAGCACTCACGGTCCGCCGCGTACCAGGCGCACATAATGACTTTCCTGCTTCAGCAGATTTCTGATGATTGCGCCGTTACCAAAAGAGACGCCCCAAGCATAATAGTTGAGACTGGCATACGTCGACGAGGTCCAATAGATATCGTTTACCGTATTGGGAAACCAGCCGACATCGATGGTCTGTCCCGAGGATACGCTGCTATCGATCAAACTCGACAATTCCTCCGTTGTCGGCAGACGCCAATCGTTATATCCGCATAAACCTTCGGAATTCACCGCTGTCACGAATGTATGAGTGTCGCATGCCGTCAAGGTGTTCGTATCACAAACCCCGCCGCCCGGGACCCCCGGATCGCCGCCATTCGTCTGACTATTCGTGTCATACCAGCTATAGGTCCCGTTCTTATCGTGAAGGCCGCCATCGGTGGTCTTCGCTTCCCACATAAGTTTGGTGGTTAAATCCTCTACACAGGACCACTGGCTGGCCGTGGTTACGTTACCGCTCGAGTCGATCTTCTGGAATGAAAAGCCGGCGTGGCCATCGGTATTATCGTTGACCGTTACATCGCGGCCGAAGTTGGCATCCTGGCCGGCGGGCACAGGGTCTCCGTCGCTGTCGCTGCCATTGACCGTAGCCGTGGCGCCGACGGCGGCGCAGTCGAGATCGTTATTGCTGTTTGGAGGAGTACCCACGGTGGCATAGTCGCCGCAGAGGGTAATCCCGGTATCGTTGAGCGTGCCGCCGTCGTCATTGTAGATGGTCCCGGTTGCCGTAAGACTCGTGATTGGGGTCGCATTGGCAGAGGGATTGCTGAGCGTCAGCGTCAAGGTCTCATTCGCCTCCGGGGTCGTATCACCCACCACCGGCACGACGATGATGCCGCTACTTGTGCCGGCATAAATGGTCAGCGTCCCGCTGGTATCGGTGTAATCACCATCGACAAGCGTAGCCGTGCCGTCGGAGGTGGCATAGTCGACGGTGACATCCTGCCGCGCCAGCAGGGATAGATTCACGCTGAATTCCAAGGAACTCGTCGCGGTATCGCCTTCGACAACGCTGGCACTCTTCATCGAGATGGTGGGGACATTATCCACGCAGCTCACCACGACACTATCCACATTCGCCGCTGTCAGGGTACCGCTGCCGTCGGTTACCGTGCAGGTTTGCACACTCGGCTGCCTGAAGACCGAAACGGAATAATTCTTCCCATCCGCGATGTCCTTGGCGAAGGTGAAGGAACCATTCGCGTCGATAGTTAACGGGTCATAAGGCGCCCTAGGCACATCATTGTGCAGTATCACTTGACCGGCGAGGCCGGCAACCGTTCCGCCGATGGTGTATTTGTTGATAGTGCATGAAATCACTGCGGTGATATTTTTGCCATTGACGAGGCCGTTGCCGTTGGTCAGGATACAGGTCTGACTTGGCCCGATGGGTTGCGTATCCACTGTGATGTCGTATGGTTCGCCGTTCGCCAGCAGGGTTTTGAACTTGTAGGACTGATTCTTGGAGATAAACAGGCCGTCCACGCCGTTAAGGGTCAAGTGTAAGCCGCTGCCTCTCACATTATCCGCGGCGACTCTGACGGTATATTCGGGAACAGCAACGGCGGGAGGAGCGGATCCGTGTTTCTTGCTACATCCGCCGCATACGGCAAGCACCGCCAGGCCCACAATTATTGCCGTCGCCTTCAACTCACGCATCGCCATGATGTCCTGCTAGAGCGCCTTAACTATCTGCATATCGATCCCGTACATTAACCCGCTACTCATCCACGACGACAGCCAAGCCTGTGCCGGCGGTGTAGGTACCCTGGAAATTCCTATATGAACCGGTAGCTTGCACACTAACGAATCAGACAGACTACAAGCGCTATCGTTCAGACTATACCCCCCGGACCCGCCACTAACAAAGGTAAGGAAATTTTCACTTAAGAAATCTCGGTGCATCACAGCGATTGTCGGTACCCGGAGGACTAAAAACGCCGCTATCATAAGGCACTGTTAGTCATTAAGTTTTAGGCAAAGTGACGCCGCGCTGCCCCTGATATTTGCCGCCGCGGTCGCCGTAGGATGTCTCGCACACCTCATCGGACTCCAGGAAGATCACCTGGGCGACCCCCTCGTTGGCATAGATCTTTGCGGGTAATGGCGTGGTATTGGAAAACTCCAGGGTCACGTGGCCTTCCCATTCAGGCTCCAGGGGCGTGACATTGACGATGATGCCGCAGCGCGCGTAGGTGGATTTGCCAAGGCAGATGGTGAGCACGCTGCGCGGGATGCGAAAATATTCCACGGTACGCGCCAGGGCAAAGGAGTTGGGCGGAATGATGCAGACGTCGGATTTGATGTCGACGAAGCTGTTGGCATCGAAATTCTTGGGATCGACGATGGCCGAATTGATATTGGTGAAGATCTTGAATTCATCGGCGCAGCGGATATCATAGCCGTAACTCGAGGTCCCGAAAGAGATCACCTTCTCCCCCTTGTTTTCCCTCACCTGGCGCGGCTCGAACGGCTCGATCATGCCGCGCTCCCCCGCCATACGCCGTATCCACTTATCCGACTTGATGCTCATAACCGCCTTTCTATTTAAATAGCCGACCGCTGACGGCTCAGGTGTTTTGAATAACGATGTTGGGAAATTTATGGGTAAAGTCCCGGGCCCGCAAGGCCAGAGCCGCGGCCACCCGCCGGGCGATGTCGCGGTAAATATTGGCCACGGCGCCGTCCGGATCCGCCACCACGCTGGGCCGCCCGCCGTCGGCATCCTCGCGGATATGAACGTCCAGGGGCAGGGCGCCCAGGAAGGCCACGCCGTACTGCTTGGCCATACTCTCGCCGCCACCGGAACCGAAGATATGCTCGGCATGGCCGCACTGGCTGCAGATGTGGATGCTCATGTTTTCCACTATGCCCAGCACCGGCACCTCCACCTTCTCGAACATCTTGAGCCCCTTGCGCGCATCCAGCAGGGCAATGTCCTGGGGCGTGGTCACGATCACCGCGCCGCTCACCGGAATCTTCTGCGCCAGGGTCAACTGGATGTCGCCGGTGCCCGGCGGCAGATCCACCACCAGATAATCGATATCGCGCCAGTTGGTCTCGCTCAGCAACTGTTGCAGGGCCTGGGTCACCATGGGGCCGCGCCAGATCATGGGGGCCTCTTCATCGATCAGATAACCCACGGACATGGATTGCAGACCGTGGGCCATGACCGGCTCCATGGACTTGCCGTCCCGGCTCTCCGGCCGCTGTTGCGCGCCCAGCATGCGCGGCTGGCTGGGACCATAGATATCCGCATCCAGGATACCGACCTTGGCCCCCTCCGCCGCCAGGGCCAGGGCCAGATTCACCGCGGTGGTGGACTTACCGACACCGCCCTTGCCCGAGGCCACGGCGATGACGTTCTTCACCTGCTTGAGCGGGGTCACCCCCTTTTGCACCGAGTGGGTGGTAACCTCCCAGGAGACATTGACCGTCGCCGCACTTACCCCGTCGACGGCCTGTATCCGCTCGCGCAGTTCGGCGGCCACCTGATCGGCAAAGCCCTGGGCCGGATAACCCAGCACCACATCCACCGTCACCTCGCCGCCGGCCACGGCGATGTTCTTCACCGCCTTGGTCGTGACCAGGTCCTGTTTCATGTAGGGATCAATAAAACCTTTGAGCGCAACCTCAACCTGCAACCGCGATAACTCAGCCATAATGCCTTCCGCCTGCTCTACGCGGGGATCTCCCCCGCTGAAAAAGGAGGGTATTTTACACGATTATCAGCAGCTCACGCCGCGCCTGGAGGGTCGGAGCGCCATTTCACACAAAAAAACATCGAACTCGATCCCCAACGTATTATAATCCCAGCCCCTCAATGTCTTACACTTGCTAGAAGTGGTTGTAACCCTAAATGAAACAGACTCGAAAAATCCTGGTCACCAGCGCCCTGCCCTACGCCAACGGCCCCATCCACCTCGGCCACATGGTGGAATACATCCAGACCGACATCTGGGTGCGCTTTCAGAAAATGCAGGGGCACCAATGCTATTACGTGTGCGCCGATGACACCCACGGCACCCCCATCATGCTGCGCGCCGAGAAAGAAGGCATCACTCCGGAACAGCTGATCGCGCGCATCAGCGGCGAGCATCAGCGCGACTTTGCCGGCTTTCACGTCGGCTTCGACAATTACTATTCGACCCACTCCGCCGAGACCCGCCATTACGCCGAGGATATCTACACCAAGCTCAAGCAGGCGGGACTCATAGAGGCGCGCACCATCGAGCAGTTCTACGATCCGGTCAAGGAGATGTTCCTCCCGGATCGCTTCATCAAGGGCGAATGCCCCAAGTGCCACGCCAAGGATCAATACGGCGATTCCTGCGAGGTGTGCGGCACCACTTATGCCCCCACCGATCTTATCAATCCCTATTCCGCGGTCTCCGGCGCGCCGCCGGTGCGCAGGCAATCGGAGCATTACTTTTTCAAGCTGGGCGCCCAGGCCGATTTCCTCAAAGAATGGACCCGTTCCGGCCGCTTGCAGGCCGAGGCCGCCAACAAGATGGGCGAATGGTTCGAGGCCGGGCTCAGCGACTGGGACATCTCCCGCGACGCGCCTTATTTCGGTTTCGAAATCCCCGGGGCACCGGGCAAGTATTTTTATGTGTGGCTGGATGCGCCCATCGGCTATATGGGCAGCTTCAAGAATCTCTGCGACAAACAGGGCATGGACTTCGACGCCTTCTGGAATAAAGATTCCGGGGCGGAGCTGCATCACTTCATCGGCAAGGACATCCTCTACTTCCACGCCCTGTTCTGGCCGGCCATGCTGGATGCCGCCGGCTACCGCACGCCGACCAAAATCGCCGCCCACGGCTTCCTCACCGTGGATGGGCAGAAGATGTCCAAATCCCGCGGCACCTTTATCACCGCCGAGAGCTACTTAAATCAGGGCCTGAATCCGGAATGGCTGCGTTATTACTTCGCCGCCAAGCTCAACGGCAGCATGGAGGACATCGACCTCAGCTTTGACGATTTCGTGGCGCGGGTGAACAGTGACATCGTCGGCAAATTCATTAACATCGCCAGCCGATCGGCAAATTTCATCACTAAGCATTTTGAGGGCGAGCTTAAGCTCCATAACGAAACCTTCGATATGGCAGGCGCACAAGGAAGCGCAGCTTTGATAGCAGAAGCTTTCGACAACAGGAATTATTCCGAAGCCCTCCGACAGAGTATGAAGATCGCCGATAGCGTTAACGAGTATTTCGATAAGAACCAGCCTTGGGTACTCACAAAGGATTCAAGCAAGCGCGATGAACTTCAAACAGTGTGTAGTAAATGTATATTGTCATTCCGCATGTTGGCCGTTTTGCTGAGCCCTGTATTGCCCGGCCTTGGCAGTCGCGTCGCCCGCGAATTTTTCGGCATGGACCGTGACTTCCTATGGAAAGACATCGAAGCTTTACCCGAGCGCATCAATCCTTATCAACACCTCATGACCCGCATCGATCCCAAGCAAATCGAGGCCCTGGTCGCCGCTAACCGCGTGAGCCTGGAACCCACGCCGGCACCGTCACGACAACGTCACGGCGAACATCAAGTCCACACGGAGAAGAAAATGGAAATCGCCCCCACCATCACCATCGACGACTTCACCAAGATCGATCTACGCATCGCCCGGATCGTCCAGGCCGAACATGTAGAAGGTGCGGACAAATTGCTGAAGCTCACCCTCGATCTCGGCGAAGACCAGCCGCGCACCGTGTTCGCCGGCATCAAATCGGCCTATGAACCCGAACAGTTGCAGGACCGGCTCACCGTGGTGGTGGCCAACCTGGCACCGCGCAAGATGAAGTTTGGCCTGTCGGAAGGCATGGTGCTGGCCGCCGGTCCCGGCGGCAAGGAGATCTGGCTGCTCAGCCCCGACAACGGCGCTCAAGCGGGAATGAAGGTGAAATGAGCGCCAACATAAATATAAGCTTCACCTTAGGAACCTCCGATTAATTCGTCACCCCGGCAAATACCCTTAAGGGCACAAGAGCCGGGGCCCAGGCTCTTGAAAGACATGGATTCCGGCTTCCGCCGGAATGACGTAATTGGAATCGATCAGAGCTTTCCTAAATAACAATGCAGTCTTAGGTTATATGAAACCGATATTCGCAAGCGGCGCAGCTGACGCTTTATCATGTCGCCCTGGCAATATGTTTAACGACAACATCATGGTAGCGGGCAAAAGGGTTACAATAGCGTGGTTTCAATGCAGGGATCGCTGGAGGCAGCATGCTGTTAGGCATACTGAACTTCTCATGAGCGAGAGAGCACCCCATGACTGAGTATGCCTTATTGCTGGTCAGCACCGTCCTGGTGAACAACTTCGTGCTGGTGAAGTTTCTCGGGCTGTGCCCCTTCATGGGCGTCTCGCGCAAACTGGAGACCGCCACCGGCATGGCACTGGCCACCACCTTCGTGCTGACCCTGTCATCGGTATCCAGTTACCTCGCCAACCAATACCTGCTGGCGCCTCTGCACCTGGAATACCTGCGCACTATCACCTTCATCCTGGTGATCGCGGTGGTGGTGCAATTCACCGAGATGGTGATCCGCAAGTCCAGCCCGCTGCTCTACCAGGTGCTGGGGATCTACCTGCCGCTGATCACCACCAACTGCGCGGTACTGGGCGTGGCCCTGCTCAATGTCCAGGAGCAGCACAGCTTCCTGCAATCGGCGATTTACGGCTTCGGCGCTGCCATCGGTTTCTCCCTGGTGCTGATCCTGTTCGCGGCCATGCGTGAGCGCATCGCCGCCGCCGACGTCCCGCTGCCGTTCCGCGGCCCGGCCATCGGCCTGATCACCGCCGGCCTCATGTCCATGGCCTTCATGGGCTTCTCCGGTTTGGTGAAGGGATAGGCGCCATGCTCGAGGCGATTATCGCACTGGCGGTGTTGGCGCTCGTCTTCGGACTGGTGCTGGGCTTCGCCGCGATCCGCTTCAAGGTGGAGGGCGATCCCCTGGTGGACAAGATCGACGCGGTCCTGCCCCAGACCCAGTGCGGGCAGTGCAGTTTTCCCGGCTGCCGTCCCTATGCCGAAGCCATCGCCAAGGGCGAGGCGGACATCAATCAATGCCCGCCCGGCGGCGAGGCGGGCATTCGTGCCCTGGCCGAATTGCTGGGCGTGGAGCCCAAGCCGCTCAGCGCCGAACACGGCGAGGAAAAACTCGCGCCCACCGTGGCCGTCATCGACGAGGCCACCTGTATCGGCTGCACCCTGTGCATCCAGGCCTGCCCGGTCGACGCCATCCTCGGCGCGGCCAAACAGATGCACACTGTCATCGCCCAGGAATGCACCGGCTGCGAGCTGTGCGTGGCCCCCTGTCCCGTCGACTGCATCACCATGGTACCGGTCAAACAGGGCATAGACTCCTGGAAATGGCCGTCCCCCGCCGAACAGCCCGATGCCGTACCGCAAACCGCCCAGCTGAGACAGCAGGCGTGAACGCGCCGCTGTGGAACTTCAACGGCGGCGTGCATCCGCCGCCGCATAAAGACGAATCCAACCACGAGCCCACACGCCCCGCGCGTCTGCCGAAGCGGCTGATCCTGCCCCTGCATCAGCATATCGGCGAAGCGGCGAAACCGGCGGTACAGATCGGCGAGCGGGTGTTGAAGGGCCAGGTGATCGCCCATGCCGACGGCTATGTCAGCGCCGCCCTGCATGCCCCGACCTCGGGCACGGTCTGCGACATCGCCGATTATCCCGTCCCCCATCCCTCCGGACTCAGCGCACCGTGCATCGTCATCGACTGTGACGGCGAGGACCGCTGGGCGCAACGGCCAGCCAGGCAGGACTACACGCAAATCGATCCCAGCCATCTGCGCAACATGATCCGCGAGGCGGGCATCGTCGGCCTGGGCGGCGCGGGTTTCCCTTCCTTCATCAAGTTGAATCCCGGAGCCGGCAAGCGCATCGACACCCTGATCCTCAATGGCGTGGAATGCGAACCCTATATCACCTGTGACGATAGACTGATGCGCGAACGGCCCCGGGAAATCGTCGCCGGCCTGCACATCATGCGCCATGCCCTGCATGCCCGCGAATGCATCATCGCCATCGAAGACAATAAGCCGGAGGCCCATGAGATCATGCGCGCGGCCGTGGCCGGCGAACCGGGTATCCGCGTCGCCCTGCTGCCTACCGTCTATCCGCAGTGCAGCGAGAAGCAGCTAATCAAGGTGGTGACCGGCAAGGAAGTACCCAGTAATGGCCTGCCCCTCCACATCGGCATCGTCATGCACAATGTCGGCACCGCCTACGCGGTGTACCGCGCCATCGAACACGGCGAACCGCTGATCTCACGCTACGTCACCGTGACCGGTGATGCGGTGCAACAACCCCGCAATCTGGAGGTACTGTTCGGCACCTCGGTGCTGGATCTGCTGGAGGAATGCGAGGTGGATCTGGGCGGCACCGATAGAGTGATCATCGGCGGACCGATGATGGGCTTCGCCTTGCACACAGTCAATGCGCCGGTGGTGAAGACCGTCAATTGCGTCCTGGCCACTACCGCGGCGGCCATCCCCAAGCCACAGCCGGCCATGCCCTGCATACGCTGCGGCGCCTGCATGGACGCCTGCCCGGCCAATCTGCTGCCGCAGCAACTGTACTGGTATGCCCACGCCAAGGACTTCCACCGCATCCAGGAATACAATCTGTTCGACTGCATCGAATGCGGTTGCTGCTCCTACGTGTGCCCCAGCCACATTCCGCTGGTGCAGTACTATCGCTTCGCCAAGGCCGAGATCTGGGCCCAGGAACGGGAAAAGGACAAGGCCGAACTGGCGCGCAAGCGCCACGACTTCCGCCAGCAGCGCCTGGAACGGGAAAAGGCCGAACGCGCCTCGCGTCTGCGCAAAAAGAAAAGCGAACTGCACACCCCGGAGCCTGCCGCGGGTGAAGCCGTCGCCGAAAAGCCCGATAAGAAGGCCGCGATTCTCGCCGCCCTGGAACGGGCGCGCGCCAAACGGGAGGGCGGCAACGACTCCACGCCTATAGACAAAGATGCTCCTTGATGAATATTCACCGCAAAGACGCGAAGAACGCGAAAAGGCGTCTATGCGTTATTCCAAGAGCACCTTTGCGTCCTTTGCGTCTTTGCGGTAAAAAATCTTTTTGAAAAACAACCAAGACCACTAATAATACTGCCATGCCGCTCCAGACACCCAGCTCACCCCACGGCCACGCGCACATCACCGTCACCCAGATCATGGTGCGGGTGGCGCTGGCCCTGTTACCGGGCATCGCAGCCTGCGCCTGGTTCTTCGGACCGGGCGTGATCATCAATATCGTCTTCGCCATCGGCGTCGCCCTCGTCGGTGAGGCGCTGATGCTCAAGCTGCGCGACCGGCCACTCGCCCCGTTCCTCGGCGACGGTAGTGCGGTGATCACCGCCATGCTGCTCGCCGTGGCCCTGCCGCCCTTGTCACCATGGTGGTTGACCCTGCTGGGCGTGTTGTTCGCCATCGTCGTCGGCAAACAACTGTTCGGCGGACTGGGCTACAACCCTTTCAATCCGGCCATGCTCGGCTATGTGATGCTGCTGATCTCCTTTCCGCGCGAGATGACCTCGTGGCTGCCGCCGCTCAGCCTCAATGAGCATCCCCTGAACTGGCTGGAAACCCTGCAAGTAATCTTCGGCGGCGGACTGCCCGCCGGCCTGAGTTTCGATGCGGTAAGTATGGCCACGCCGCTGGATACCATGAAGACCCAATTAAAGTTGCACCACAGCGTCGGACAGATCCTCGGCAGCGGCTCGCTATTCGGCAGCCTTGGCGGCAAGGGCTGGGAAGCGGTCAATCTCGCCTTTCTCGCCGGCGGCGCGTGGTTGCTCTACAAGCGCATCATCAGCTGGCACATTCCCGCCGCCATGCTCGGCGCGCTGGCGGTAATGGCCCTGATCTTTTACGGAATGAATCCCGCGCTGCACACCTCACCGCTGTTTCACCTGTTCGGCGGCGCCACCATGCTCGGCGCCTTTTTCATCGCCACCGATCCGGTCACCGCCGCCACCACGCCGCGGGGACGTTTGTATTACGGCGCGGGCATCGGAGTACTGACCTATATCATCCGCACCTGGGGCGGTTATCCCGACGGCGTGGCCTTCGCCGTCCTGCTGATGAATATCGCCGCGCCCACCATTGACTACTACACCCAGCCGCGGGTGTTCGGTCATGGCAAGGATCACTGACGATGTTGGTCAAGCACATGTTCAAGACGGGGATACTGCTGGGCCTGTTCGCCATCGTCGGCACCGCCTTGATCGCCTTTACCTTCGACAATACCGCGGAGCGCATCGCTGCCGAGGAACGGGAATTCCTGCTGCGCAGCATCCAGGCCCTGATCCCGGCATCGTCTTACGACAACGATCTGTACAGCGATACGGTCACGGTAGTGTCGCCGCAACTGCTAGGTAGCCGCGATCCCGTTCCGGTATATCGCGCCCGCAAGGACGGCAAACCGGTGGCGCTGGTCATGGAGCCCGTGGCCCCCGACGGTTACAGCGGCGCCATCAGGCTGCTGGTGGCCATCGCCTATGACGGTACGATCCTTGGCGTACGGGTGCTGTCTCACCAGGAAACCCCTGGGCTGGGGGATAACATCGAGATCGAAAAATCCAACTGGATTACCGGCTTCAACGGCCATTCCCTGTCCAATCCCGACGCCAAGGAATGGCATGTCAAAAAGGACGGTGGGATATTCGATCAATTCACCGGCGCCACCATCACCCCGCGGGCGGTGGTCAAGGCCGTGCATAACAGCTTAAAATACTTCTCCGAACACCGCGACGCGCTGTTCGCGCAGACTGCCACCCAGACAGAGGCGTCACCCCATGGCTGACAACGAATACGGCACCATCATCCGCAACGGCCTGTGGCACAACAACCCGGCCCTGGTGCAGATCCTCGGCCTGTGTCCTTTGCTGGCGGTCAGTTCCACCGTGATCAACGCCCTGGGGCTGGGTATTGCCACTACCCTGACCCTGGTGCTTACCAACCTCACCGTGTCCCTGATCCGCAATCAGGTGACATCCGAGATCCGCATTCCCGTGTTTGTCATGCTCATCGCCGCCATCGTCACCGCCATCGAACTGGCGATGAACGCCTATTTTCACGAGCTGTATCTGATCCTGGGGATCTTCATCCCCCTCATCGTCACTAACTGCAACATCCTGGCACGCGCCGAGGCCTTTGCCTCTAAGAACGCGCCGCTGACCTCGACGCTGGACGGCCTGTTCATGGGCATCGGCTTCACCGCGGTACTGGTCGCCCTGGGCGCCATGCGCGAGGTGCTGGGCAAGGGCACCCTGTTCTCCCAGGCGCAATTGATGTTCGGCGACGGCGCCAAGTGGATGACCGTCACCGTGTTCAGTGATTACCACGGTTTCCTGCTGGCCATCCTGCCGCCCGGCGCCTTCATCGGACTGGGTCTGCTCATCGCCTTGAAAAACGTCGTCGACGCCAGGCGCAAGGCACTGCCCGCTCCGACCTCGGCCCGCTACGCCGCTCATACCCACGCCTAGCTTGCGCGCATAGTTCGGGATGGACGCCAGAAAACGCCGCCGCATCTTCGAGCGCTTACAGGCCGCCAATCCCGCCCCTACCACCGAGCTGCATTATCACAGCCCCTTCGAACTGCTGGTGGCGGTGATCCTGTCCGCACAGGCTACCGACAAAGGCGTCAATAAGGCCACGGAAAAACTGTTCAAGGTCGCCAATACCCCGCAGGCCATCTTGAAACTGGGCGAACAAGGTTTAAAGAATTACATCAAGTCCATCGGTCTGTTCAACAGCAAGGCGAAAAACATCATGGCCACCTGCCGGCTGCTGGTGGACACCCATAAAGGCAAAGTACCCGACAGCCGTGAGGCCCTGGAGGCCTTACCGGGAGTAGGACGCAAGACTGCCAACGTTATCCTCAATACCGCATTCGGCCAAGCCACCATTGCGGTGGACACCCACATATTCCGCGTCGCCAACCGCATCGGCCTTGCCTCGGGCAAGACCCCATTGGCGGTGGAAAAGCAATTGCTGGAGAACGTACCGAAAGCATTCCTGCACGATGCCCATCATTGGCTGATTCTCCACGGCCGCTATGTATGTACGGCACGCAAGCCACAATGCCCGACCTGCATCATCCGCGATCTGTGCGAGTATCCGGACAAGACCGCCGGCTAGCGGCAATAGTGTTCGTACACCCTAAGAATTCCATGGTGTCATTTCGACCGAAGGGAGAGATCTTACAAGAGATTCCACATCATGCCGCTTATATAGGATTTCCCGCTTGAGCTCGAAGTAACACGGTAATCTATGCTTCTCTATAATCTTAATTAGGATATTTCCTGTATCTTTGCAGTAAGAATGTACCTGTAGGCAATTATTAAAGGTTCTTCAATCATGATGTACAGCAACGACCCCGCCCACTACCGGCGTTTTTTTTGCGAGGTATGGCGCAAGCATCGCGAAGGCGCGGCACTGCAGCCTCTGGAGGGTATGGTGGCGCACATCATCGTCTCTCACCCCGAGTATCATGCCCTGCTCGAAGACCCTGCCACCCTGGATCAAGACTACGCGCCCGAATCCGGCCTCACCAACCCATTCCTGCACATGGGACTGCATATCGCCATTCAGGAACAGCTGGCCGCCGACCGCCCCGTAGGGATCCGTGGGATTTACCAGGAACTCATACAGCGTCACGCCGACCCCCATGAGGTAGAGCATCGCATGGCGGAATGCCTGGCCGAAGGCATCTGGGAGGCGCAGCGCAACAGTACCGCCCCCGATGAAGCAGTCTATCTGGAGCGCCTGCGCCGACTATAGGATCATTTCCAACCGGCCGACTCTAATCGCAAAGCCATCAAGAGCGCAACAGCTCTTTACATGCAAGTTTTTCTTCGCGTAATTGGTGCCTTTGCGGTGAAGATTTATCGAATAGCACCATACGCCGTAAACACCATTGGTAATGGCGGCGAATCCCGCTACCATAGCACTCATCCTCAATGATAACGGCGAGCCACATATGAGTGACAAATACCTAGTGATCTCCGCCCAAGGCAAAGACCGCCCCGGCATCGTCAACACCCTGTCCAAAGCAGCGGTGGACTGCGGGTGCAACATTACCAACAGCCGCATGGCGGTACTGGGCGGTGAATTCGCCTTGATCCTGTTGATCAACGGCAGCGAGGCTGCGGTCGCCGCCATGCAACAACGCCTGCCGACGCTGGAGGAAGAGCTGCAGCTCAGCATCACCGCCAAAGCCACGACGCCGCGCGTCGCCGCACAGCGCTGGATACCGTATCGGGTTGAGGTGGTCGCCATGGATCATCCCGGCATCGTGCACCCCATCACCGAGTTCTTCTCGAAACAAAAGATCAACATCGAAGAACTGGAAACGGAAACCTATGCCGCACCGCACACCGGGGCGACCATGTTCTCGCTGATGATGACCGTGGCCGTACCGACTTCTGTGTCCATCAGTCTATTGCGCGAAACCTTCATCGACTTCTGTGACGAACTTAATCTCGATGCCAGCTTCGAAACGGCCCGGGATTAAACCTGCCTCTACCAAATTACTGCTAAGGTCGATCAAGACATTCCTTCTCCCCCAGGGAGAAGGCCAGGATGAGGGGATACATCAAACTCGATTAATCTTTACCCCTCACCCCAACCCTCTCCCGAAGGGAGAGGGAGTGTTAGCCCAGCGGCGACTAATAGATCGGCTAGGCTCGTGCAAGACGCCGCTGCAACTCACGAACTAGCGCCTCGCGATCAACAGGATGTTCTACGCCGGCTCTGCGCGGTGCCGCCCATACCGCATCGGGAAAATGCGCGTCATCGCTGAAGCGGGGAATGATGTGCCAGTGCAGGTGGGGCACCTGATTACCCAGGGACGCCAGGTTGATCTTGGCGGGCTCTAGCGCCTGGCGCAGGACTGCCTCCACCGCCCATACCACCGTCATGATATGTGAGCGCTGCTCCGCGGAAAGATCCGTCATCTCGCGTACATGTTCATGCCAAATCACCCGGCAGAATCCGGGATAACCGGCTTGGGGCGTCATCAACACCCGACAGTCCGCATCCTGCCACAGCACTATTTCGGCGTCGCGCTGACAAAGAGGACAAATGCTATCCGTCATACAATAACTCTCGAAATAAGCCGTGGCTCACATCCACATCAGCTGATAGGGAAAAACGATAGTCTTGATGCCATCGCCACAATTGAATTGAAACTCCATTTCCCAATCGCCGCCCATACTGAATTGGGAACCATCCGCGCGGTAAAATCCTTTACCAAGGTCATTCATGATATGCCTGGTATGATCGGTGGTCAGCTGGTGCTTAGGCATATATTGGCGGAAACTGACCCGGCATCGTTCAATGCCCTCGTCATCTTTTCCGATGTGCGCAGTGACCGCCGCAGCGCTGCCTATCTCTAACTTCGCTGGATCGGTACTCACGCTAACGTAGTAATCACCAATCTGGCGGGTTTGGTTATTATTGTCGGGGGCACACGCGGCGAATAACAGCAGCGCCGCCGGCATGGCCCCAGCCCTGCTTATCGCGCGCATTCTCCCCATGCCGCACCTCTTTGTTTTTTTAGCGCCCCTCGATCAACTCTAACTTATAGCCGTCGGGGTCTTCCACAAATGCAATGACGGTGGTGCCATGCTTCATTGGCCCCGGTTCACGGACCACTCTACCGCCGCGCCGCTTTATTTCCACACAAGTCTTATTTATATCTTCGACGCCGATGGCGATATGGCCGAAGGCGTTGCCCAATTCATATTGTTTCACATCCCAATTATAGGTGAGTTCGATCACCGCTTCGTCAGACTCATCTCCATAGCCGACAAAGGCCAGGGTAAACTTGCCGTCGGGATAATCCTGACGCCGCAACAGACTCATACCCAGGATTTCGGTATAAAACTGTAGTGACCGATCCAGATCACCGACGCGAATCATGGTGTGCAATATGCGCATGATCATCCTCTCTTTAAAATTTAACCATTAGTCAGTCGGACGATTATTAAGGCTCTCGAATAATCCTTTAGATATCATTCCGGCGGATACTCAATGGGCATAAAAGCCGGTATTCAGTGCATGTTACCCAGTCGGCTCTGGAATCCGGGTCTTCACTGCGCTACGCCCAAAATGACGAATCATTCGGAAATCCCCTCCTTCTGACTAAGCTACTTTTATTTCCGCCCCTTCCTGGCCGAAATGCGCATGCGCAGGGCGTTGAGCTTGATGAAGCCCGCGGCATCCTGCTGATTATAGGCACCGGCGTCGTCTTCGAAGGTGGCGATGCTGGCGTCGAACAGGCTGTCGTCGGACTTGCGCCCCACCACACTGACATTGCCTTTATACAGCTTGACGCGCACCACGCCGTTGACGGTGGCCTGGGAGGCGTCGATCATGGCCTGCATCATCTTGCGCTCCGGACCCCACCAGTAACCGTTGTAGATGAGACTGGCATAACGCGGCATCAGATCATCCTTGAGATGGGCCACTTCCCGGTCTAGGGTCAGGGATTCGATGGCGCGATGGGCCTTCAGCATGATGGTGCCGCCCGGGGTTTCATAACAGCCGCGGGACTTCATGCCCACGTAGCGATTCTCCACGATGTCGGCACGGCCGATGCCGTGTTTGCCCCCCAACTGGTTGAGGGTGGCCAGCACCGTGGCCGGGCTCATGGCCTCGCCGTTTAAGGCAATGATGTCGCCCTGAGCGTAACTCAATTCGAGGTACTCGGCCTGGTCGGGAGCGGTCTCCGGGGATACCGACCAGCGCCACATATTCTCCTCGGCTTCCGCCCACGGGTCCTCTAAAACACCGCCCTCATAGGAGATGTGCAGCAGGTTGGCGTCCATGGAATAGGGCGAGCGCTGGCCTTTTTTCTTTTCGATGGGGATGCCGTGTTTTTCGGCGTAGGCCAACAGCTTCTCCCGCGACGACAGGTCCCACTCGCGCCACGGCGCGATGACGTGCACATCGGGCTTCAGGGCGTAGTAGCCCAGTTCGAAGCGCACCTGGTCGTTGCCCTTGCCGGTGGCGCCGTGGGACACCGCGTCCGCACCCACCTCGTTGGCGATCTCGATCTGGCGCTTGGCAATCAAGGGCCGGGCGATGGAGGTGCCGAGCAGATACTCTCCTTCGTATAGGGTATTGGCGCGGAACATGGGAAACACAAAATCCCGCACGAACTCCTCGCGCAGGTCGTCGATATAGATCTCCTTGACGCCCATCTGGAGGGCCTTGGCACGGGCCGGCTCCACCTCCTCGCCCTGGCCGATATCGGCGGTGAAGGTCACCACCTCGCAGCCGTAGCTCTCCTGCAGCCACTTCAATATCACCGAGGTATCCAGGCCACCCGAATAGGCCAACACCACCTTTTTCACCGACGTTTGCGACATAGGAAAATCCCGTAAGACTGGACCAGTAAAGAGGGGCATTATAGCCGAAAGGCGTCCGCGCCGCCCTGGGCTTCCCGGGCCCTTCATGGGACAATAGCGCCGACACCCACAGCAAGAGGCCCACTATGGCTCAGCGCATTGTCAGCAAGCGCATCGCCGCGCTACCCGTCTCCGAAGGCGCCGGCGTCCTGGTCCACCGTACCATCGGTACGCCCGCCCTGCGCCATCTCGATCCTTTCCTGATGCTGGACCACTTCAGCAACAACGATCCCAAGGACTACATAGCCGGTTTTCCCGACCACCCCCATCGCGGCTTCAACACCTTCACCTATATGCTGGACGGCCATATGCTGCACCAGGACAGCATGGGCAATCGCGGCGACCTGCGCGCTGGCGGCGCCCAATGGATGAAGGCCGCCAGCGGCATCATTCACTCCGAGATGCCGCAACAGACCGACGGACTGATGCGCGGCTTCCAGCTGTGGATCAACCTGCCCGCCCGGGAAAAAATGAGCGAACCTGGCTATCAGGAGTATTCGCCGGAGACCTTCCCCAGGCTTGACGTCTCCGGCAGCGAAATAAAGGTGATCATCGGACAATACGGCGACCAGCAAAGTCCCATCCACGATGCCAACACCCGGGTGCAATACCTGGACGTGGCCTTGGAAACAGGTCGTGAATTCCGCCACGCCCTCGAACCGGGCATGACCGCCTTTCTCTATGTGTTCGAAGGCAGCGCCGAAGTGGCCGGCACGGCGCTGGACACCCATAACCTGGCGGTACTTGGTCAGGGCGATGAGGTGGTGGTCAAGGCGGGCGAACACGGCGCGCGTTTCATCGTAGTGGCAGGCCATCCGCTAAATGAACCCATCGTACAATACGGCCCCTTCGTCATGACCAGCCGCGAGGAGATCGAGCAGGCCCTGGACGATTATCGCAGTGGGCGGCTGGTGCAGAAAAAGGCGAGTTTCACCGGGACGTAGAGGCCCGGACGTTACTGCAAACATTCTTTCCCGCCATTTGGGCCGTCCTTCCTGATAACTTGCTTTTGGCCGCGCGAAAGAAAGTCACCCGTCTTCGTGGACGGGACCGCGATTAAATTAATCATCGCTACAGGCGATTCATGTTAATCAGTAAAACAAATTATTCACCGACCCACTCAAACCGCCTTACCCTCGATCTCCTGGGCATAGACCACGTAGCGCAACGGTCCGCCCGGAACGATGGCGTTAAAGGGATAACAGGTCACCAGGATCAAGGTCGACGGATCTCCGACCCGTGGCAGATTGACGGACTTGTTCACTACCGCGGTGGCAGTGACGCTGTAGCGATGCCAGGAACCGCTGCGCTCCTGCAACAGGATCAGCTCTCCCGGCTGCAGTCGTTTCAGAAAACGAAAATGTGTGTCGCGATGGGCGCTGATCATATTGGTGCCGACGCGCCTACCGGGTCCGAATGCCAGGCTGCTGCCATTGTCGCCGGCGAGCACGTAAAGGTCGACGTCGAGACAGGGTACTATGAGCCGGGCCACCGGCCAGGTATCGGCCCACGACCAGGGTTTGACTTGGCGCTGGATCACCAGGCTTTCCTGCCAGGCCCGTTGAATCAGCACCTGCGCCGCCATGGCCTTGGCATAGATATAGCCGGCGTGGCCGCCGAAAAATAGCCCGGCGCCGGTCAACGCCGCCAGCAGCAGCGTGCGCCCGCGCATCATGGCCTGTCCTCCCTGCGGGAGGTGAAGTACCGCATCGTCAGCGCCAGCAGCAACAACACCGTACCCAAGAGCAGATCGAGCGGCGCGGCGGTGGCGGTCTGCGGCAGGTGACCGAAGATTTTTTCATAGTGCTGACCGTAGGGAAGATTGACCGGCAGGACACGCTGCTCCATCGCAGCCCCCAGCGGCCGGCTGGGCGTCACGTCCACCGCCACCAGGCTGGTGTATTTGCTCATCAGATGGTGCTGCAGCGCCACCCGGATCACCGCTTTGCGGATGGCTTCCCGGTCGGCGCCT